>Ga0307515_10025712_pt1 | contig 10172 bp, 10 predicted proteins | sample 17_EM_MG_FD_194513 | JGI IMG/M metagenome (GOLD analysis project Ga0307515, IMG submission 194513) | Populus trichocarpa ectomycorrhiza microbial communities from riparian zone in the Pacific Northwest, United States - 17_EM | ecosystem: Host-associated > Plants > Roots > Unclassified | place...
GTGGTCACCGCGAGCGACGACGGAACCGCTCGGGTGTGGGACGCGGCCAACGGCCAGCCCGTCACCAGCCCGCTTGCGCACCAAGGCATCGTGCAGAGCGTCGTGGAGAGCGCCGCGTTCGCCGTGTTCCACCCCGCCGGCACCCTGAACAACGTGGTGAGCGCCGCGTTCAGTCCCGACGGCACGCGTGTGATCACCGCGAGCGAGGATGGAACCGCTCGGGTGTGGGACGCGGCCAATGGCCAGCCCGTCACCGGCCCCCTGGCGCACCAGGACTGGGTGGTGAGCGCCGCGTTCAGCCCCGACGGCACTCGCGTGGTCACCGCGAGCACGGATAAGACCGCACGGGTGTGGGACCTTCCTCTCGACAACGGAACGCTGGCCGACTGGGCGCACATTGCTGAGCGCAGCCCGTTCATCTTACACGGCATCGCGGTCATGCTCCGGCCCCCGCCGTCCTACCTACCACCCGCCGCCGTTCCTATCGCACCTGCGCCGAAGAAAGCGCCGTGGTTGACCTCGCCGAGCGTCGCCCCGTCCCCCGACGAGCGCCGAGCGATTTCGCGGACGCAGTTACCATAACTGCCAAGCTCGCGACGCGATCCTGGGCGGTCGGGGCACGACATGCCCGCGCTCGCGTCGCACGGCGCCGGGGCGATCGCCGGCATCCGCGCGATGACCAGACCGGCACTACCCCAGAACATTGCCGTCCGGCTGGAAACGGCCAGTAAGGATCGCGACGCGCGACTGCGTGACCGCAGCCCGGACTGCGAAATAGGCTGAGTTCCCTCGCGGGCGTGTAGAGAGCCGCGTGAGACGCAGTCGCCGTCGGGGCGCGGCGTAGGGTGGCTCGATGCGCGAAGCGTGCGTGATCTTGATTGCGATCGCACTGCCAAGTTGCGGGCCGCGGGCTCCCGAGCCTGTCGCCCCGTCGTCGGCTCGGCCCGCAGCTGTCGCGCCCGAACCCGCCCGTCCGGAGCTACCGCCGCCCGAGTCCGCCCGACCGGCATCCGTCCCGCTGGCACAGACCGAGGCACCGCCCGCCCCCGACATGGTGCGCCCCCGCGAGCCCGCTGAGCCGAGCCCCGCGTGTGGAACCGAGCGCTGGGACGTCAAGATTGGGATCGACGACGCAGCCTCCGCGGTCGACCTCGCCGCACCGCGAGAGACCACGATCGCCAAGCTCCGCGCCAAACCCAAGCCGACCCACGTTCCGAGCGACATGCCGCGCGATCACGACACCGAGCGCACGGTGTTCGTGCTCCGAAATGTCCACCTGACGCTCTACAAGCAGGAGACCGGCGACCACGGCGATCGAGACTTCCACCTCGTGGTCCAGGACGCCCAGCACCGCTCCTTGGTGGTCGAAGGTAGGGTTCCGACCTGGCCCGTCCTGACAGCCGAGCCCGGCTCTGCTCGGCTCGACGGCCGTGGAGCAAGAGCTACAGAATCTCCGATGAGAATTGGCGCGAATCGATCGAGGCCCCGGGTGCTTGGTACCCCGAGCCGCTACGTCAGCGCATAGCCGGCTGGGCAAGCAGCCGCCACCAGGACGGGGCGAACTGGAACCAGCTGTCCGGCGAGATCGGGATGCCAGCGGCCGCCGGGGCTCCGCTGGGCTCAGCTGTTCAGGGCGCGCAGCGGGTGCAGCACCAGGTGGATCTCGCCCGCGGTGACCTCGGCGGCGGTCGGGGCCGCCGACAGCAGGATCGCGGCCTCGACCACGCGCTCGCCGCCCTCGTGGAGATAGATGATGCGCTTGATCGGCCGGCGCTTGGTCGCGACCTCCTCGAGGTCGTCGAACAGCCCGGGATAGAGGTCGGGCAGCGCCGAGTCGCTGAGCTGGAGCCCGGCGGCGTCGCCGGCGACGCCGAGGAACTCGAGGAACGCCGGGTTGGCGGCGCGGACCCGGCCGGTCGGATCGCAGGACGCCATCGGGATCGGCACCGCGCCGAACACCTCGGCGGCGGCCTTGATCCGGTGATCGGGGTCGCGGCGCTCGCGGGCCGCGTCGGCGGTGACCGCGCGGCGGCGGCCGGAGTGATCCGCGCCCGGCATGCCCATCATGCCCATCAGCGCGCGCAGCTCGTAGAGCAGCGCCGGGACGTCGGGGTGGCGCTGGGCCGGGTCCTTGGCGGTCGCGCGGCTGACCAGCGCGTCGGCGCGCTCGTCGAGCGGCTCGGTGACCTGCTTCGACGGCGCCGGCACCGGCGTCTGCTTGTGGTGGGTCAGCACCTCCGACAGGTCGCCGGCGAACGGCACGTGGCCGGTGAGCAGCTCGAAGAACACGATGCCGAGCGCGTAGATGTCGCTGGCCTGGCTCGCAGGCGCGCCGTCCTGGCGCTCGGGGGCGAGGTACTCGGGCGTGCCGTCGACGCCCTCGATCCGGCCCAGGTCGGGCCGCGCCAGGCCGAAGTCGAGCAGCTTGACCAGCCGGCGCTGCACCGTGGTCTTCACCAGGAAGATGTTCTCGGTCTTGATGTCGCCGTGGAGGATCGCGCGGCTGTGGATGAACCGCACCGCGTCGGCGACCTGCCACATGATGTCGCACGCCACCCGCGGCGCCAGCTTGCCGTGCTTGAGCTTGTGGTGGACGGTCTGGCCCTCGAGCAGCTCCATCACCATGAACAGGCCGAACGCGTCGTCCTGGCCGAAGTCGACGATCGAGCAGATGTTGTCGTGGGTCAGCGCCGACGCCAGCCGGGCCTCGCGATAGAACATCTCGCGGATCTTCGGCTGGGTCGCGATCGAGCCCTTGATCAGCTTGAGCGCGAACACCTTGCCCAGCGCCACGTGCTGGACGCGGAGCACGCGGCCCATGCCGCCGCGGCCGAGCTGGCCCTCGACGATGTAGCGATCGCCGATCACGTCGCCGGTGCGGGCGCGGCGCGGCCGATCGTCGCCGCGGGGCACCGGCGCCCGGGGGGTCTCCGAGATGTCCTGGAAGCCGCTGGGGTGGAGCCGCGCCGGCGCCGCGGCGATGCTCCGGGTCGACAGCGCCGAGCGCGCGATCGATGGCAGCAGGGTCTCGTGGCCCTCGCGCTCCACGGGGTCGTCGGGGTCCTTGGGGTCGCCGGGGTCCTTGGGGTCGTCGGGCTCGCCCGCGACCTCGAGATCGACATCGGAGGGTCGACCCGCCATCGGTCGATGGTACGGCAAAACCGTGGTATGAGGCCGCCATGGATGACGCCGGCTTCGATCGCGTCGCGCGCGACGAGCTGAACGAGCTCGAGAGCGCATTCACCGACATCGACCCAGATGACGTCGAGGTCTCGACCAGCGATGGCGTGCTGCGGCTCGATCTGCGCGATGGCACGCGGATCGTGATCAACTCGCACCGCGCTGCGCGCCAGATCTGGATGGCGGCGGTCGCCTCGGCCTGGCACTTCGATCCCACGGGCGACGGCGCGTGGCGTGCGCCCAGGACCGGCGAGGAGCTGCGGCCCACGCTCGCTCGGCTGCTCCACGAGCGGATCGGGCTCACGGTGTCGTTGTAGGATTGCGCCATGGCCGAATCGCAGATCCTCAGCGTGATCCGGATGTGGGCTGCGGTCGCGTGGGCCGACGGCGTGATGTCCGAGACCGAGGCCGAGAGCCTGGGCCGGCTGATCCGGACCGCGGAGCTCACCGAGGACGAGCGGATCGGCGCGCGAGAGTTCCTCACAAACCGGACCGAGCTGCCCGAGACCTACCTCACGAACCTCACGCCCGAGGCGCGCCGCGGCATCTATCGCGCGTCGTGCCGCATGGCGGTCGTCGACCACGTGTTCTCGGTCACCGAGCGCGCGCTGCTCGATCGGCTGCGCCAGCTGCTCGGCATCCCCGACGACGTCGCGCGGGAGCTCGAGGCCGGCGTCCCCGGCATGACCGTTCGCTAGCGATGCAGCGCCGGCACTCGGTTCGCCACCTGCTGTGGCGAGGCGGCGTGGCCGCGGTATCGGACGCGCTGATGTTCAGCGGGCTGTACCCGGCGCTGCCCCACGCCTGGCGCGCGCTGTCGCGCCACGATCTCGGCGAGTCGCCGGTGCGGACCGCGCTCGTCGAGTGGGGCCTGGCGGCGCTCTTGTCCGCAGCGCGGCCGCTCGGCTTCCTGCCGCTGCCCGGCGCGCGCACCCGCGGACCGCGGCCGATCATCGTGCTCCACGGCTACGCGATGAACCGCGCCAACTTCCTGCCGCTCGCGTGCCGGCTCGCCCGCGCCGGCCTCGGGCCGATCTTCGGCTTCGAGTACTGGACGCTCGGCCGCACCGCCGCGGCGGCTCGCCAGCTCGGCTGGTTCATCGACGAGGTCCGCGCCGCGACCGGCGCCGCCCAGGTCGACGTGATCGGCCACTCGATGGGCGGCGTGGTCGGCCGTTACCACGTCTCGCTCGCCGGCGGCGACGGCGTCGTCGCGCACCTGGTCACGATCGGCTCGCCGCACACCGGCACCGAGCTGTCCGCCGTCGGCCTGGGCCACCCGACCCGCGAGCTCGTGCTCGGCTCGGCGCTGCTCACCCGGCTCGGCGCCGCGCCGCCGCCGACGCGGACCCGCGTCATCGTCGTGTGGTCGCGCGGTGACGCGCTGGTGCCGGGCGCGCAGCAGCGCGCGCTGCCCGGCGCCGAGGTCCTCATGTACCCCGACCTCGGCCACGTCGCGCTGCTCGCGTCGCGCCGGGTCGCCGACGCGCTGATCGAGCGGCTGTCCTGACTCGCGGCCGGGCTACTGCAGCGTCACGGCGAGGCCGTACGGATCGTTGCCCACGCCGGTGACCGTGCCGACCACGGCGCGGGTCCGCAGATCGATCACGTAGACCACGCCGCTGGGCTCGAACGTGGTCCGCGGGCCGCCCGAGATCACCGCGTAGCGGCCGTCGGGCGTCACCGCCGAGCCCTTGGGGCGCGCCGGGCGCACCACACCGTCCGGATCGGCTGGTCGGACCAGCGGGATCCTCGCCAGCTCGGCGCCCGGATCGCCGGCGAGCGCGAGCGACAGGCTCACGATCGACACGTTGTTGGTGCGGAAGTTCGGGACGATGATCTCCTCGCCGTCCGGCGTGATCGACGGGATGAACGGCCGGGTCTGGACGCTCGGATCGCTGGTCCCGACCAGCACGCGGCGGACCTCGGCGCCGGGCGCGCCGACCCGGGCCAGATCGACGTCGATGATCGAGATCGTGTTGCCTTCGAACGCGACCTTCTGGCTCTCCCGGTTCGCTGCGATGATGTACTTGCCGCTGGGCGTCGCGACGATGCCCCACGGGCCGATCTGGGTCGGGATCCGGGCGACCTCGGGCGTCTTGCCGCCGGCCAGCGCGGCCTCGAGGTCGATGACCGAGACGTCGTCGGTGCCGCCGTTGGCGCCGAACAGGTAGCGCTTGCCGTCGCTGCCGCGGCCGAGCGCCAGGCCGTTGGTGTCGGGGTAGCAGCCCCACGACGGGTTCGGCGACAGCAGCGCCACCGGCGACGGCGGGCCGCTCGGCGACACGAACGGCACCGGGAACGCCGGGGCGACCGGGCAGTTCGGGCCGGTGCCCAGCCGGAGCTCGGCCATGCCGCGCAGGCTGCCGGTCCGCCGGTCGATGAACATCACGCGGTTGCCGCCATCCTCGGTGAGGTGGCTCTCGGCCGCGCCCATGACGAACAGATCGGGCAGCAGCACGATGCCGACCGCGCCGAACCAGCCGCTGTCGATGTGGCGCTCGAGGGCCGCCGCGGTGTTGTCATTCCGCGGATCGATCATCTTCTGGATGTTCATCACCGCGATGTTGCCGCGGCCGCCGTGCTGCAGAAACTCGGCGTTGTCGATCGCGCCGTGGTGGTTGATGACATAGGCGGTCTTGCCGTCCTCGCTGATCGCCAGGTTCGCCGAGTCGCCGAGCGGCCGGCCGTCGAGCCGGTCGAGCGCGGGCTTGGACCGCGACACGATCGCGTTCGGCGTGTTCTGGTTGCCGGGTGCGAGCGCGCGCTCGAGGTCGATCGCATACATCCGCGGATCGCGGCGGCCGGTCGCCAGGATGAATGCCTTGCAGTGCCTGCCGTGGTCGCGGCTGCAGCGGTCGTCGCGGTCGCGGTCGCGGCCGTGGTCGTCGGCCGCCGCGCCCATCGACCATGCCATCGCAGCCACCAGGATCAGCCCTCGGTACTTCATCACATGTGCCTCCGTTCGCGGCAGTATGCGCGAAAATCACCCCGGACCGAAGCATTGGTCAGGGTTCAGGGCCTGGATCCGACCATCGGCTCGACGGTGATGGTCTGATGCGTCGAAAAGTGATAGTCGGTACCTGTGGTGATCTGCGAAGAGTTGTACGAGACATCGATCTTGCCGTTCACCAGGGCGCGCTCGGCCAGATCGAAGTAGAGTGTCGAGGTCACCCGCAGTCTGATCTCGTTGTAGCCTGGAACCTGCGACACGGTGGTGTCGAGCTCCGTTCGCAGGGCCGCACACCTCCGTCCGTGCGTGCTGACGATTCCGGTGAGTGTGACCTTGGCCGTACCGCCGAGCGTGATGGTGCGGCCCCACAGCGGGATGCTGACGGGCACCTCCTCGGACTCGCCGACGGAGAGCGGTCGATGCGGCAGCAGGACCAGCAGCGACATCGGGCTCGTGTCTGCCCGCATTCCCGGATCACCGCCTTCGTTCAACGAACCATCCTCCTGGATACCAGAGAACGTCCACGTGGGCTGGTTTTGCCCAGACTTGCGTGTGGATCCCGATGGCCATACCACGAGGTCGTGGATCATCAGGTCGGCGGTGGCGCGCCCGTTGCTGACGATGTCCATGCTCCCGTCGCCAGCATTCCACTCTCGCGTACTCGGGCTATTGATGTCCAAGCGTTCGGAGTACACATACCGCCGGGTCGACTTCTTCGAGAAGTTCCAGCGCAGGGCATACGGGGGTGTGTGCGCTCGCGGCGGTGACGGAAGGCGTGCGGCCGCGGTACCCGCGCGCTCCCTGGTGACCGGTCCGTCGGTGCTGCAGGACAGGACGGCGATCGCAACTCCCGCGAGGATGCTCGCAGCCTCGAGACGATGCCGAGGCCTGTCCCGATGGTGCCATCGCGAGCCAAGCATGATCGCGGGTGGTTCGAGCACCGCCTTGGCCCCGCGCGTCATGTCCTCGATCGTAACACGAGGCCGGACACGCCGAAGAACCGCTCCCATGACAGGTCGCCGCCGAGGGCGTCCGCGACGGACGCGTTCATTCGCCCGACGCCGAACCGAATGAGCGCTTGCAGTTCCAGCGACTTCTTCGCGATCGCTCGGATTCGTATTCGTGGACGAGCCACCATTGCTTGTCCCGGTCCTCCAGCGCTCGATGAATGCGGACGCGTTCTTCGATGACCGGCTGCTTCGGCATCACGCCGTGCCATTTACCGGAGCTTCTCGGGCAAGCGAAAGCCGATCGGGTTCGGGTGCAGAGGGCGGCTCAGCCCGCGGCGGCGAACAGCGTCGCCATCGTCGCCCGCTCGATCGTCACATCGACCAGCGCACCGACCGCGCCGACGCCGGCCGGCAGGATCACGGTCTTGAACCCGTCGGTGCGGCCCATCAGCTGCGCGGGATCGCGCTTCGACGGGCCGTGGACCAGCACGCGCTCGCGGCGGCCGACGTGGGCGGCGAAGATCTGGCCGCTGATCTGCTCCTGCAGCGCGACGATCTCGGACAGCCGGCGCTGCTTGACCGCGGGCGGCACGTCGTCGGGCAGCTTCTTCGCGGCGAACGTCAGGTCGCGCTCGGAGTACGCGAACATGAACGCGCTGTCGAACCGGATCTCGCGCATCAGCGCGAGCGTCTCCTGGTGATCGTCCTCGGTCTCGCCCGAGAACCCGGTAAGCAGATCGGTCGACAGCGCGATCTGCGGCATCGCGCGGCGCAGCGCGGCGACGATCGCGCGGTAGTCGGCGACGCGGTAGCCGCGGCGCATCCGGTCGAGCACGGCGTCCGAGCCCGACTGCACCGGCAGGTGGACGTACTTGGAGAGCTTGGGCTCCTCGGCGAGCGCGGCGATCACGTCGTCGGTGAAGTCGACCGGGTAGGGCGAGGTGAACCGGACGCGCTCGATGCCGTCGACCTGGGCCACCGCGCGCAGCAGCGCGGCGAACGTGACGTCGTCCCAGCGGTACGAGTTGACGGTCTGGCCGAGCAACATGACCTCGCGGTAGCCGGCGGCGGCGAGCTCGCGGACCTGGCGCAGCACCTCGCGCGGCGGCGTCCCGCGCTCGCGGCCGCGGGTGAACGGCACGACGCAGAACGTGCAGAACTTGTCGCAGCCGCGCTGGATCGTCACGAAGCCCGAGACGCCGTCGCCGCCGACCGCGCCCGACAGGCCTTCGTAGGTCTCGGCCTTGTCGAGCTTGATGTCGATCACCGGAGCCACCGGCCGGACCGCGGCGCGCGACTGCGCGAGCAACTCGGGCAGCCGGCGGTAGCTGTCGGGGCCGGCGATGACGTCGACCGCCGGGGCGCGCTGGGCCAGGCCATCCTTGAGGTGCTCGGCCATGCAGCCGACGATGGCGAGCACCGCGCCCGGCCGTCGCCGCTTGATCGCGCCGAGCTCGCTCGCCCGCGCGATCACGCGGTCCTCGGCCTTCTCGCGCACCGCGCAGGTGTTGACCACGATCACGTCGGCGTCGTCGGCGCGCGCCGCGGTGGCGTAGCCGGCCTCGGCCAGCACGCTGCCGATCAGGTCGCTGTCGGCGACGTTCATCTGGCAGCCGTAGGTCTCGACGTAGACCCGGGGCGCGCCGGCCGCCGGCGCCGGGCGCACGGGCGCCTCGGGGCGCTTGCCGAGCGGGACCAGGCGTTCCGACATGGACCCGGTGTCTACCACGGCCCGGCACGGCCCGGCGAACCGCCGGGAAGATCCGGCCGGCGCGTCGTTCGAGAGCCAGAGACAAACCGAGGACCAACCAATGATGCGACGAATCATGATCTGGGGGGCCGCCGCGGCGGCCGTGGCGCTCGCGGCGTGTGGACCTGCGAACCAGAAGGCACGGGTGCGCGTGACCTACGAGCAGGTGGCGGATTTCGCCGACTACCGGCTGGCGCCGGACTCGAACGACTCGCACGCCGCCAGCCCCGACGGGATCTTCATCATGTACCGGATCAAGAAGATCGAGAACACCGGCGCGGAGGCCAAGTCGTTCACGTTCAAGTCGAGCGATGTCGTGATCATCACCGACTCGAAGACCACCAACGAGACCACCTCCGCCGACAACATCCTGCTCGCCGGCCAGCTCGCCTCGCCGATCACGGTGCCGGCGGGCCAGGTGGTGCAGAAGGCCAAGGGCCTGGGCTGCATCATCAAGGTCGCCCGCGCCAACGATCCCAAGACGCTGGTCGGCAAGATGATCGATCCGATCCACACGATCGATCCCAAGCAGCCGGTCAGCATGGAGCGGGTGCCGGGCAATAACTCCGAGGCGGCGGTGACCAACGCGCTGCCCGGGCCGCTGCAGAACCTCTGCAACACCAACTGAGAGGGTCGACCAGAATACGTTCGGGCGCTCTGCCGGTGATCGAGTTCTGAGGGCTTGCGCGCAGGAATGCGGCCGGATCGGACATTCTGATCGACCCTCTGAGTCTGTCGCGGCGGGGCGCGGCGCCGGGTATCCTCGGTGGGTGGCAGCCCGGCACGTGGGACGGCTCGCGAGCTGGGTGGTGGCCTCGGTGGTGGGCCCCGTGCTGCTCGGCAGGGCGCTGGGCCGGCCGTGGAGCTTTCTCGGCGCGGTGCTGGCGGTCGCGGTCACGGTGTGGCTCGTGCTGTGGCTGCCGCGCGCCGCGCACGCCGCGTTCGAGGCCGCGCGCTACGCCGACGCGACCCGGCGCTACCGCGTGATCGCGTCGCTGGCGTTCACCTCCGGTCGCGAGCGCGCCGCCGTGCTGTCGCGCGCCGGCTGCGACGTGGCCGTCGGCCGGGTCGCCAGGGCCGAGCGCCTGCTCGCCCGGTTCGACGGCGCCGCGCTCGAGCCCGCCGAGCGCGTGACCTGGCTCAACAACCGCGCGTGCGTCGCGCTCGAGATCGGCGGTGATCCGCGCGCCGCACTCGAGCTGGTCGAGCAGGCCGTCGCGCTGCGGCCCGACGTGCCGGCGGTGCAGCACACCCGCGCGACCGCGCTGATCGCGGTGGGCCGGATCGACGACGCGATCGGCGTGCTCGAGGCGATGCGGACCGGCGGCGAGCTGTCGCC
>Ga0307515_10025713_pt1 | contig 10171 bp, 10 predicted proteins | sample 17_EM_MG_FD_194513 | JGI IMG/M metagenome (GOLD analysis project Ga0307515, IMG submission 194513) | Populus trichocarpa ectomycorrhiza microbial communities from riparian zone in the Pacific Northwest, United States - 17_EM | ecosystem: Host-associated > Plants > Roots > Unclassified | place...
GACTGGGACACCTTGCGCGCAGCCACCGAGATTCTCGCCGAGTTCGGCGTCCCTTTCGAGGCCCGGGTTGTCTCGGCTCATCGCATGCCGGACGACATGTTTGCGTACGCCGAGTCGGCTGCGGCGCGCGGCCTGAAGGCGATCATCGCGGGTGCCGGCGGCGCCGCGCACCTGCCCGGCATGCTCGCCGCCAAGACCGTGGTGCCGGTGCTGGGCGTGCCGGTCGCGAGCCGGCATCTGCAAGGCGTCGATTCATTGCATTCGATCGTGCAGATGCCCAAGGGGATTCCGGTCGCGACCTTCGCGATCGGCGTTGCCGGTGCGGCCAACGCCGCCTTGTTCGCGGTCGCGATGCTGGCCAATGACGACGCGGCGCTGCGTGCACGGCTCGAGGCCTATCGCGCCCGCCAGACCGAGGTCGCGCGTGCGATGACGGCCGACCTGAAATGACGGCAGCGTTCATCGCCCCCGGCGCGACGCTCGGCGTCATGGGCGGCGGCCAGCTGGCGCGCATGTTCGTGCACGCGGCGCAGCAGATGGGCTACGCCACGGCGGTGCTCGATGCCGACCCGGCCAGCCCGGCTGGGTTGATCGCGCATCGGCACATCCGCGCCGACTACCTCGATCCACAAGGCCTCGCGACGCTGGCCGAACTCAGCGCCGCGGTCACGACCGAGTTCGAGAACGTGCCGGCGCGTGCGCTCGCGCTGCTCGCAGAGCGTCGGCCGGTGGCGCCGGGCGCGGCCGCAGTCGCGGTCTGCCAGGACCGTGCCGCCGAGAAGGCGCATTTCGTGCGCAGCGGCGTCGCCTGCGCGCCGCATGCGGTGATCGCCACCGCGGACGAGCTGGCAGCCGTCGACGACGCGCTGCTGCCCGGCGTCCTGAAGACCGCGCGTCTGGGCTACGACGGCAAGGGTCAGCAGCGCGTGGCAACGCGTGCCCAACTCGCCGCCGCCTGGGAACAGCTCGGTCGCACGGTCTGCGTGCTCGAGAAGATGCTGTCGCTGGCCCACGAGATCAGCGTGATCGTGGCGCGCGCGGCCGACGGCGACATCGTGCACCTGCCGGTGCAGCAGAACCTGCACCGCGACGGCGTTCTCGCCGTCACGACCGTACCCGCGCCCGATGTCGCGGCCGACACGATAGCGCGCGCCATCGCCAGCGCCCACCAGATCGCCGGCGCACTCGACTATGTCGGTGTGCTGTGCGTCGAGTTCTTCGTGCTGGCCAATGGCGCACTGGTCGCCAACGAGATGGCGCCGCGGCCGCACAACTCGGGTCACTACAGCATCGATGCCTGCGACCTGTCGCAGTTCGACCTGCAAGTGCGCGCGATGACCGGCGCGCCGCTGATCGCGCCGCGCCTGCATTCGCCCTGCGTGATGCTGAACCTGCTCGGCGACCTGTGGCCCGCCGGTGGCGAGCCCGACTGGGCCGCGGTGCTGGCGCTGCCCGGCGTGCACCTGCATCTGTACGGCAAGGCCGAGGCGCGGCCGGGTCGCAAGATGGGCCACCTGACCGTGACCGCCGCCACCGCCGGCCAGGCCGACAGCACGGCCCGCGCCGCCGCTGCATGCCTGGGGCTGGCCGCCTGGTAGCCGACCATGGTGCTTGACGGTGGCGACGCGCTCGCGCTGCAGCAGGCCGCGGGCTTGCTGGCGGCCGGCGAACTCGTCGCCTTTCCGACCGAGACTGTCTATGGCCTCGGTGCGCGTGCCGATGACGACGCGGCGGTGGCGAAGATCTTCGATGCCAAGGGCCGGCCGGCGGACCACCCGCTGATCGTGCATGTCGCCGAACCGTGCGACGCCGAGCGCTTCGCGCGCAGCGTGCCTGCTGTTGCGCGCCGGCTGATGGATGCGTTCTGGCCCGGCCCGCTGACGCTGATCCTGCCGCGGGCCGACGGGCTCGCCGCGGCGGCTGCCGGTGGACAGTCCAGCATCGGGCTGCGTTGCCCTTCGCACCCGGTGGCGCACGCAGTGCTCGCGGCGGCGCAGCAGCTCGGTGTCGCCGGCGTCGCGGCGCCGAGCGCGAATCGCTTCGGGCGCATCAGCCCGACGCTGGCATCGCATGTCGTGAGCGAATTCGGTGACGCGCTAACAGTGCTCGATGGCGGCGCCTGCGAGCTCGGCATCGAGTCGAGCATCGTCGATTGCTCGCGCGGCCACCCGGTGCTGCTGCGACCCGGCGTGCTGACGCGCGCGCGCCTCGAGGCGGCGGCCGGCGAGCCGCTGCTGGCGCCCGATGCCGATGCGCCGCGCGCGTCCGGCACGCTCGCCGCGCACTACGCACCCAACGCCAAGCTGCGTTTGATGTCGCAACAAATGTTGACATCGGCTTTGCAATTGCTCGGCGATCGGCCGATGAAGCTGGCGGTATATTCGCGCAGCGTGCCGCTGGGTGCGGCCAACGGGGTGCGGCATCGGCGCATGCCTGCGTTGCCGGATCAGGCGGCACACGAACTTTTTTCGGTATTGCGCGAGCTCGATGCCGAGGGCGTGCAACTCATCTGGGTCGAGGAGCCGCCCGCCGATCCCGAATGGGACGGCGTGCGCGACCGGCTGCTGCGCGCGGCAGCAAGCTGAACCCCCATCTCCCACCCACCCCATCACCCGCTGGTCTTTCGGAGCATTGAATGAAGTCGTCGAAGTTGAATGGATTGGGCCGCGCTGCGCTGCTGGCCGGTGTGCTGGCGTCGGCGCTGCTGGCATCTTGCGGTGGCGGCGAGCAGGTGCAGTCGTTCACGGCGTCGCGCGTGATCGCGTTCGGCGACGAGAGCAGCGTCATCAACTCGAACGGCAGCAAGTACACGGTCAACGCGCTCACCACGAGCGGCACGACGACCTTCGATTGCAACTCCAATCCGCTCTGGATCCAATCGGTGGCTGCCGTCTACGGGCTGGCCTTTCCGGAGTGCCCTGGTGCGGCCGTGGTCGATCCGGTCAGTCTGAACTACGCGACGGCCGGCGCGCTGGTCGCCGACCTCTCGGGCCGGATCGACGATCACCTGTCCGCCGGTGGCTTCCGGTCCGATGACCTCGTGACCGTGCTCGTCGGCGCCAACGACGTCATCGCGCAGTTCGAGCAGTACCCCGCGATCGGCGAAGAGCAGCTGGCGGTCAACCTCGAGGCTGCCGGCGTCGAGTTGGCAAACCAGGTCAACCGCATCGCCGGGCTGGGTGCGAAGGTCCTGATCTCGACCATTCCCGACATGGGCTTGACGCCCTATGCCGGCGATCGCACGGCCGGCACGACGAATGGCAACCCGGCGGTGCTGTCGCGCCTGAGCACGCGCTTCAACGACGCGATGCTCGCGCATCTGCTGAACGACGGCCACAAGATCGGCCTGATCCAGCTCGACCAATACGTCATCGCGGTCAACGCGGCCACGCAGGCCGGGACCGGCAGCTATGCCAACACCACGCTGGCTGCCTGCAAGACGACCGCGCCGCTGCCGAACTGCACCACCGACACGCTCGTGGACGAAGCCGTCGGCGCGGTCTGGCTGTGGGCTGACGATCGCCGCCTCGGCCCCTCTGGGCAGGCCGGTCTGGCGTCGCTGGCCGTGACGCGGGCGCAGAACAATCCGTTCTAAAAGGGCCGCGTCGCAAACCATCCACATCGCCGGGTTTTTCCCGCCTCGGTGCGCGCGCGTGCCCGTCTATAGTGCCCTCTCGATAAAAAGAACGACCGTTCTTTTTTGGTGTTGATGTTCGCGGTGAAGAGCCGCCCACCCGCTGAGAGGTTTGCATGAGAGACATTCGATCCTGGGCGCCGTTTGCGGCGGTTCTCCTTGCCGCAACGCTGGCTGCCTGCGGCGGCGGCGGTGATGGAGATCAAACCCCGCGCGTTGCCTATAGCAAGATGGTTTCGTTCGGCGATAGCCTGAGCGACGTTGGCAGTTACCGGGTCGGCGCGATCGCGCAACTCGGTGGCGGCGAGTACAGCATCAACGGCAGCGCCGGCGTGAACTGGACCGAACTGCTCGCAGCGTCGGCGCATGTCACGGCGCCCTGCGCAGCGCAGACCGGATTGCAAAGCACGATCCCGAGCATCCCCGCCGTCGCGGTGGTGAACCACGCCGGCTGCTACGGCTACGGCCAAGGCGGCTCGCGGGTCACCAACCCGATCGGTGTCGCCAATGCAGCGTTGCCAGCGCCGCAATTGGGGCAACTCACCGACCCGGTGAAGAATCAGATCCTGCGCCATCTGGCGACCAGCGGCGGCACGTTCGCCGCGGACGACCTCGTCACGGTGCTGGCTGGCGGCAACGACGTCTTCGTGAATCTGGCCGCGATCCAGCAGGGCCTCACGCCGACCGATGCCGTGACAGCCATGGCAACCGCAGGCGGCGAGCTCGGTGCTTACGTGAAGAGCATGATCGTCGCCAACGGCGCAAAGCACGTGGTCGTCGTGAATCTGCCCGACGTGAGCCAGACGCCGTTCGCCTACTCGCTGGACCTGCAGACGCAAGGCCTGATCAACACGATGGTGGTGCAGTTCAACACGCAGCTCGCCGCGGGCGTTGCCGGCACGCCGGAAGTCCTTCTGGTCGACGCCTACACGCAAGGGCGCGACCAGAATGCGCGTCCCGCGAGCTACGCCTTGACCAATGTGACCACGCCCGCCTGTGACCTGACGAAGACGGCGCTGCCGACCTCGCTCGTGTGTACCGCGAGCACCCTGGTCGCCACCGACGTGACCGGCTACGAGTTCGCCGACACGGTTCACCCGACACCCTTCGGCTATTCGCTGCTCGCTCGCTTCGTCGCCGAGAACATGATCAAGAACGGGTGGCTCTGATGAAGGCACTCACGATGAATCGGCGTACGGAGACCCTCATGAAACTCTCACTCATCGGCGCGGCGATGCTGGTGGCGGTACTGACCGGCGGCACGGCGCACGCGCAGAGCGCGGGCAGCTGGTCGGTGTCGATCGGCGCCAACAACATCGCCCCCAAGGTCAAGAGCGGCGACCTCAGCGCGCCCAGCCTGCCAGGCACCAAGATCGACGTGAAGGGTGCGAGCGCGGGCTTCGCCACGTTCACCTACATGCTCACCGACAACGTTGCGCTGCAAACCTTTCTCGGTGGGCCGTACAAGCACGACATCGTCGGTGCCGGTGCGATCGACGGCGTCGGCAAGATCGGCGAGGTCCAGCAGGTTTCGCCGACGGTCGTCGCGCAATACCGCTTTCTCGACCCGAAGTCGGCGCTGCGCCCGTATGTGGGCCTGGGCGTGACCTACGCGTACTTCTTCAAGGAGCAGGGCTCGGGCACGCTGACCGCGTTGACGAACCCCGGCGGCACGCCGACCCGGATCGACGCCGACAACGCCTGGGGCTTGTCGCCACAGCTCGGTGTCGTGTATGCCTTCAACGATCGCTGGTACGCCGATCTGTCGGTGATCAAGACCTACATCAAGAACACGACGCACCTGTCGACCGGGCAGTCGATCGACGCCAAGCTCGATCCGCTGTCGGTCGGCCTGACCGTCGGCTATCGGTTCTGACCCCCGCGCCGCGCCCCCTCGACGGCTCGCTCACGCGGGCCGTTTGCCTCGCATGGTCAGCTTCATCACCAGGATCGCCGCGGTCAGCATGAGCGTGATGGTGTTCGCGATCACGATCGGCCACGCGCGCAGCATCAGCCCGTAGCCCAGCCAGAGCGCGATGCCGAGCGTGAACAGGCTGTACATGCCGAGCGAGATGCCGCTGACGTCGCGGCTGCGGAAGGTCAACCAAGCCTGCGGGACGAACGACGCGGAGGTGAGCGTGGCGGCGACGTAGCCGAAACTGTCGGTAAGAGTCATGTAGAGGTGCTGTCAGTTCTGTGTGGGTTCGATGGCGACGGGCCCGCTGTCGTTGGCCGTCCATTGCACGAGTGCGTCGAAGACCGGGCCAGCCGCATTCGCGTTCGCATGGTTCGCGATGGCGACGACCACGTAGCGGCGTCCCGAGTAGGCAAGCACATAGCCTGCCACGCCGGCCACGTCGCGCAACGAGCCGGTCTTCAGGTGCGCGCGGCCCAGCGTCGCGCGTGATTGTTGCAAGGTGCCGTCGACGCCGCTGACCGGCAACGAGCTCATCAACTCCGGCATCACCGGGCTCGCCCATGCGGCCAGCAGCAGCTGTGCCAGCAGGCGCGCGCTGACGCGGCCCTCGCGCGACAGGCCCGAGCCGTTGTCGATCACCAGGCCCGCCGCGGCCGTCGGGCCGAGGCGATCGCCGGCCCATTGCCGCAACAGGTCGCGCGCGACCTCGGGCGTGCCGCTGCCGTGTTGGGTCAGCGCGAGCGTGAGGAACAGCTGCTGCGCCATCACGTTGTTGCTGTACTTGTTGATGTCGCGAATGACCTCGGCCAGCGTCGGCGAGCTCAGCGTGAAGGTGGGTGCGGTCGCCGGTGCGACGCCGTCGTGCACGCTGCCGCTCAGGCGCCCGCCCATGTCGAGCCACATGCCGGCGATCGCGCGTTCGTTGTAGCGCTTCGCGTCGGCGTAGGCCACCGGCCAGACCTTCTCGCCGCAGGCTGCCGGGTAGTTGCCGGCGAAACGCAGGCGCAGCGGGTCGGCGAAATCGGCACGCAGCGCGCCGCGCCAGTCATTGCAGCTGCCGCCCGCGAGCGGCACGCTGGCGTCGACACCCACGCCGGCCAGCGGCGGGTCGGTGCTGATCGTCGCGACGCCACGTGCGGGGTCGGGCGTGAACGTGAACGCGAGCGCCTTGTAGTTCAGCATCAGCGCGTCGGCGCGCACGTTGTACGGGCGCAGGCCTTCGCCATCGAAATCGAAGGCACTGGCCTCGGGCTCGGCGAAGCCGCTGCGGTCGAGCACGATGTCGCCGCGGATCTCGCGCACGCCGAGCTGCTGCACGCGCCGCAGCAGCAGCCAGACGCGCTCGATGACGAGCTTCGGGTCGCCGCTGCCCTTGATCACCAGGTTGCCCTCGAGCACGCCGTCGCGCAGCGTGCCTTGCAACCAGACCGGCGTGCTCCAACGCCACGCCGGGCCGAGAAGATCCAGGCTCGCGAACGTGGTCATCAGCTTCATCAGCGAGGCCGGGTTCATCGGCCGGTCGACCTGCCAGGCCAGCCGCGGCGTGCCGGTGCCGACCTCTTGCACCATCATCACCATCGCGTCGCGCGGCAGCTTGGCGCGGTCTAACGCGGCCGCGACGGTGGGTGGCAACGCAGCAGGGGCCGCACGCGGCGCCGAGACGGACAGCGACAGCAGCAGTGACAACAGAAGCGGCGCCGCGGCAGCGCGACAGAAACGCGGGAACATGAATCGATGATCGCATGCGAGGTGCGCCGCTAAACTCCCGAAGACCCATGGAATCCCTGCTCACTTTCGACACCGCCACCGAACACCTCAGCATCGCCGTCGCCGCGCACGGCCGGGTGTGGACGCACGAGGCCGCCGGCGGCGCGCAGGCGTCGGCGACGCTGATCCCGGCGATCCTGGCGCTGCTCGCAACCGCCGGCGTGACGCTGCGCGAACTCGACGCCATCGCCTTCGGCCGCGGCCCCGGCGCGTTCACCGGCCTGCGCACCGCGTGCTCGGTGGCGCAAGGCCTGGCCTTTGGCGCGAACAAGCCGGTGCTGGCGGTCGACACGCTGCTCGCGGTGGCCGAAGACGCGCGCGCCGGTCGCGACGCGCTGAGCGTCTGGGTCGCGATGGACGCGCGCATGGACGAGGTCTACGCGGCGCAGTACCGCTTCGCCGCCGGCGCATGGTCGGTGATCGACCCGCCGATGCTGACCACGCCCGCAGCGCTGAACGAGCGCTGGCAGGCGCAGCCGCCGCAGCTCGTTGCCGGCAGCGCGCTGGCCGCGTTCGGCGAGCGCCTGCACATCGGCGCTGCGGCAAGCGCGCCCGATGCGCTGCCGCGCGCCGCCGCAATGCTGCCGCTGGCGCGTGCGCTGTGGGCGCAGGGCGGGGCGGTCGACGCGGCGCATGCGCTGCCGCTGTACCTGCGCGACAAGGTCGCCCAGACCACGCTCGAGCGCGAGGCGGTACGCGCCGCCAAGGAGGCGCTTCGATGAGCGCGCAGTGGCGCGATGACGATGAGCCCGCGAACGAGTCGCTGGCGCTCGTCCCGATGAGCAGTGCGCATCTCGATGCCGTGCTGGCCATCGAGGACGCGGCCTATGCCTTCCCCTGGAGCCGCGGCAATTTCATCGACTCGATCGCGGCCGGCTACCCGGCGCGCGTGCTGCTGGATGCGCGCGCTGCGATGCTCGGCTACTTCATCGCGATGGCCGGCGTCGATGAAATGCACCTGCTCAACATCACGGTCGCGCCCGCCGCGCAGAGCCGTGGCCACGCGCGCCACATGATCGCCGAGCTGGTGGCGCTGTGCCACGAGCACGCGGCGCAGCAGCTCTGGCTCGAGGTGCGCGAGAGCAATGCGCGCGCGCGCTCGATCTACACGCGGCTGGGCTTCGTGCAGCAGGGCATTCGCAAGGGCTACTACCCGGCGCCGTTCGGGCGCCGCGAGGACGCGGTCGTGATGCGCCTGAAGATCGGAGCGGGCCGTGCGCTGGAGTGAACGACAGATCGCGATGCTGCGTGAGATCGGTGTGCGCCTGTGGGTGCCGCCCGAGCAAGAGACAGCGTCCGCTGCGACTCCGGCAGTTGTTGCCGACGTGCCGGTCGCGCCACCATCGCGCGCTGCCGTGACGGCGTCAGCGGCGTCGCCAGTCAGCGCGCTCGACTGGCCCGCGCTGCGCGACGCGGTCGTGGCCTGCACCGCGTGCAAGCTGTGCGAGAGCCGGCGCCAGACCGTCTTCGGCGTCGGCAACACGCGCGCGCACTGGATGATCGTCGGCGAAGCGCCCGGCGAGCAAGAGGACCGGCTCGGCGAGCCCTTCGTCGGCAAGTCCGGCCAGCTGCTCGACAACATGCTGCGTGCGGTCGCGCTGACGCGCGGCGAGGCCGACCCCGCGCAGCAGGTCTACATCGCCAACACGCTGAAGTGCCGCCCGCCGGGCAACCGCAACCCGCTGCCCGACGAGCTCGCGAAGTGCGAGGGCTTTCTGATCCGCCAGGTGCAGCTGGTGCAGCCGAAGATCATCCTGGCGATGGGTGCGTTCGCGGTGCAAAGCCTGCTGCGCAGCACCGAGCCGGTCGGCAAGCTGCGCGGCCGCGTGCACCGCTACCAGGGCGTGCCGCTGATCGTGACCTACCACCCGGCCTACCTGCTGCGCAACCTGGTCGACAAGGCCAAGGCCTGGGACGACCTCTGTCTGGCGGTCGAGACGCTGCAACAGGCCGGGCGTTGAGCGAGCGTTGGCGCCGGTGCTTGCCCCATGGTGCGGCGCCGTGCGGCCGCCTATGATCCGCGGCGAAAGGCGGTGAGCTGTTCTCACCGGTGCTGCCCACACCTTCATGGTTGCCGACGCGTTGCCCGCGCAAGACGATGCCGATGCCTCCCTGTGGGACGCGTTGCCGGGTGCCGTGTTGCTGCTGCACGCCGATGGCCGCGGGCTGTACGTCAACGCCGCCTGGTGCGCCCTCAGTGGCCGCACGCCGCCGCGCCTGCTCGGCAGCGGCTGGCGCGAGGCGCTGACGCCGGCATCGGTCGACACATTGCTCGCACATCTGGCGCAGCCCGCTGACTTCGAGCTCGATCTCGGCCTGCTCGATGCGCAGGGCCGCGAGCTGCCGATGCGCTGCGCCGCGCGCTGGCAAAGCGATGGCCAGCGCTGCACCTGCATCTTGCAGCCCGCGCGTGCGCTGCAGGACAGCGCGCTCGCGAGCCGGCCGCCGCAGGCGCAGGCGGCGCTGTTCCGGCTGCTTGCCGACAACGTCCCGGTGCTGATCGCCTACTACAGCGCGAGCGACTTCCGATGCCAGTTCGCGAACCGGCAGTACGCGCAGGCCTTCGGCCGCGACGCCGAGGGCATCATCGGCTCGACCTTCGAAGAGGTCATCGGCGCGCAGGCCGCGCGCGAGATCCAGCCGCAGGTCGAGCACATGCTGGCGCGACGCGTCCCGGTCGTCTACGAGCGCACGCTGGTCGGGGCCGACGGCGCGACGCGCTGGTTCGAGGTGTACCTGCTGCCGCACCTCGACGGCGAGGCGAGCGCCGCCGTCGGCGCGTTCGTGCTGATCCACGACATCACGCGCCACCGCCTCGCCGAGCAGGCGGTGCGCGAATCCGAGGAGCGGCT
>Ga0307515_10025714_pt1 | contig 10171 bp, 9 predicted proteins | sample 17_EM_MG_FD_194513 | JGI IMG/M metagenome (GOLD analysis project Ga0307515, IMG submission 194513) | Populus trichocarpa ectomycorrhiza microbial communities from riparian zone in the Pacific Northwest, United States - 17_EM | ecosystem: Host-associated > Plants > Roots > Unclassified | place...
GAAAACCCAATAAGGTCGTCCTCGTCGCCGTCATGCGAAAGCTCATCGTGCTCGCAAATACCCTCATCACTAAAAACCGCAGCTGGACGCCAAATCCACCTTGACACCAAACACAGATGCTCATCCGGCTGCCGCCACCTTCTCCCCGCCTGCGGGGAGAAGGGGATATGCCGCGCCGGCTTGCTCAATCTCAACCTTGCGTTTGGCACGTCCCCTCGCCCCGTTTACGGGGAGAGGGTTAGGGTGAGGGGCAACCATCGGCGTGACCGGACAGGCGTGTGACAAGCCTGAGCATGACGAAAGAGGAGTTGGCCGATTTTGTCAGTAGTCTGGCGGTGTCGCGGCTTGTGGTCCTTTTGTTTTGGCGCAGATGGAAGCTGCTCCGGTAAGCCCCTGCCGCCTCAATACCGAGGCACGTAATCCAGGCCGCCGTCGATCCGTCCCGGCCGCCCATCGAGGAAAAGCTCGCCGATCCGCGGCGCCGAGCGGGCGATGACCTTGCCTCGGCGGATCACTGCCAGGCGGTTGGGCTTGAGCCGCAGCGCTTCCAGCGTGTCGCTCGCCTGGAGGATGACGAGGTCGGCGTTGCATCCTTTTGCCAGGCCGTAGCCTGCAAGGCCCATCGTCTTTGCCGAATTGACGGTCAGGGCGTCGAAGATCCTTTTCTTGTCGTCCATGCCGGCCATCTGCGCGACATGGATTGCCATATGGCCGACCTCCAGCATGTCGCCCGATCCCATCGAATACCAGGGGTCCATGACGCAATCATGCCCGAAGGACACGTTGAGCCCGGCATCCATCAATTCCCGCACACGGGTTATGCCGCGGCGTTTCGGATAGGTGTCGTGCCGGCCCTGCAGCATGATGTTGATCAGCGGATTGGGGATGACGTTGATCTCGGCCTCCGCCATCAGCGGAATGAGCTTGGAGACGTAATAATTGTCCATCGAGTGCATCGAGGTCAGATGCGAGCCGGCGACACGTCCCTGCAAGCCGAAGCGGATGGTTTCCGCGGCCAGCGTCTCGATATGGCGCGAGAGCGGATCGTCGGTTTCGTCGCAATGGATATCGACAGGCAGTCCGCGATCGGCGGCGATGCGGCAGAGCGCCTCGACGGAAGCCGTGCCTTCCCCCATCGTCCGTTCGAAATGGGGAATGCCGCCGACGATATCGACGCCCATGTCGAGGGCACGGTTGAGCGCATCAATCGCGCCCGGCGAGCGATAATAGCCATCCTGGGGGAAGGCGACCAGCTGGAGATCGATATAGGGCGCGACCTTTTCGCGAACCTCGATCAGTGCCTCGACAGTCACCAGCCTGGGATCGCTGGTATCGACATGGCTGCGGATGAAGAGCAGGCCCTGCGTGACCGCCAGATCGCAATAGCGCAGCGCGCGATCGACCAGTTCCTCCTTCGTGACGATCGGGCGCAACTCTCCCCAGAGCGTTATGCCTTCGAGCAGGGTGCCGGAGACGTTCATGCGCGGCAGGCCGAGCGACAGGGTGGCATCCATATGGAAATGCGGATCGATGAAGGGCGGGCTGGCGAGCCGGCCGGTCGCGTCGATCTCTTCTTGCGCCCGTGCCTGGAGACTGGGCTCGACAGCGATGATCTTGCCGCCCTGGATGCCGATATCGATATTCTTTCGGCCATCGGGGAGATTTGCATTTCTGACGATCAGATCGAACATCGGAGCCTCATTGGATGTGGGCGGTTTCAGCGTTCGCCGCGCCGGTAGGGCTGCATCAGCGCCTGCGGCACACGGGCGCGGCGGGCCATGACGGCAAGGGCGGCAATGGAAAGGATATAGGGCGTCATCAGAAAGAGCTGATAGGGCACGAGCCCGCTGAGTGCGGTTTGCAGCCGAAGCTGGAAGGCATCGAAGAAGGCGAAGAGCAGGGCGCCGAAAAGCGCGCGGCCCGGCCGCCAGGAGGCGAAGACGACGAGCGCGATGCAGATCCAGCCGCGTCCCTGCACCATTGTGGGGAAAAAGCTGTTGAACGCCGACAAAGTCAGGAAGGCGCCGCCCATTCCCATCAGCGCGCTCCCTGCGATGACCGCGCCGTAGCGCACCTTCATCGGATTGACACCCTGGGCTTCCGCCGCATGCGGGTTCTCGCCGGTCATGCGGATCGCAAGGCCGACTGGCGTGCGGAAGATGATGTAGGCCATCAGCAGGGCGATAAGGATCGCGAGATAGGTCGGTGCCGTCTGGGTGAAGAAAGCCGGCCCGATGAAGGGCAGGGTCGATAGGCCCGGAATGGCGATCGGCTGGAACGGCACGATGGTCGGCGGCGTATTGGCAAGCGGTACGATCAGCCGGAAGACATAATAGCTGAAGCTCGAGGCAAACAGCGTGACGCCGAGACCGGAGACATGCTGGGAGAGGCCGAGCGTCACCGTCAGGCCCGCATGCAGCAGGCCGAAGACGCCGCCGGCCAGCGCGGCGATCAGCAGGCCGGTCCAGAGATCGGCGCCGTGATAGACGGACAGCCAGCCGATCATCGCGCCGAAGGTCATGATGCCCTCAATGCCGAGGTTGAGCACGCCGGCCCGTTCGCAGAGCAAGGCGCCGAGCGTGCCGAAAATCAGCGGGGTGGCGATCCGCAGGATTGCCGCCCAGAGACCAGCGGAAGCGATGATGTCGAACAGCTGCATCAGCGCCGTATCCTGTATTGGGTGAAGAACAACGCGATCAGCATCGTCAACAGCGACAACGCCACCGTAACGTCGGCGATATAGGTGGGGATGCCGAGGCCGCGGCTCATGCCGTCGGCGCCCACGAACATGGTGGCGGTGAAAATGGCGGCGAAGACGACGCCGAGCGGATTGAGATTGGCGAGCATGGCAACGACGATACCGGAATAGCCGAAGCCCGGCGACAGGTCGGTCGTGACATAGCCCTTGACGCCCATGACCTCGATCGCTCCCGCGAGCCCCGCAAGCCCGCCCGAGAGACAGGCGACCTTCACCAGCGTTCTGCCGAGCGGGACGCCGGCGAAGACCGCACCAGTGGGATTGAGGCCGGCGGCGCGCGACTGCATGCCGAATACGGTGCGCGACTGGACGAAGTGGACGATGATGGCCAGCCCGATCGCGATCACAAAGCCGATATGCAGGCGCGAACGGGCGATCAGCTTCGGCAGCATGGCGTGATCGCTGACGGATTGCGACTGCGGCCAGCCGAAGGCGAGCGGATCCTTGAGAACGCCGTCGATCAGCATCGAGACGAAGAGCACGGCGATGAAATTCAGGAGCAGGCTGGTGACGACCTCATCGACCGAAAAACGCAGCCTGAGCCAGAGCGGAATCAGGATCAGCACCATCCCGGCGATGGCGCCGACCAAGAGCAGCAGCGGAATGAGAATGGAGGCGGGAAGATCGCCGAGCAGTTTCGAGCTCGCTGCCGCAACGGCGATGGCGCCGAGGTAGAACTGGCCCTCCGCACCGATATTCCAGAGCCGCGCCCGGAAGGCGACGGCGGCGGCAAGCCCTGTCAGCATCAGCGGCGTTGCCCGCGTCAGCGTTTCGGTCGCCGAGAGCCGCGAGCCGAAGGCGCCGGTCAGGATGCGCCAATAAGCATCGAGAACAGGCGCGCCGGCAATAGCGATCAGGATGCCCGAGAGCGCCAGCGCTGCGATCACCGCGATGACGGGCGTGACGACCAGCAGGTAAAGCGGGCGGTGTTCGCGGCGCTCAAATCGCATGATCGGCCTCGCGAGTCTCTTGCCATTCGCCTGTCATCATCAGCCCCAGCCTGCGGGCATCGGCGCTTTCGGCCTCGACAGGTGGTGACAGGCGGCCGCCGACGATCGCCTGTATGCGATCGGCAAGCGCGATCACCTCATCGAGGTCTTCGGAGATCAGCAGCACGGCGGTGCCCTGCCGGCGGGCTTCGAGAAGACGTGCATGCACGGCGGCCACTGCCCCTTCATCGAGGCCGCGCGCGGGCTGCGCGGCGATCAGGATGCGTGGCCGCCGATGCAGGTTGCGGCCGAGAATGAGCTTCTGCATATTGCCGCCGGAAAGCAGCCGGGTGCGAATGGCCGGGCCGCCGCCGCGAACGTCGAACCCGTCGATAATTTCGCTCGCGAAGGCCATGCCCGCCTTGCGGTTGACGAGGCCGTGGCGCGAAAAGGCAGGTGAAGTGATCCGCTCCAGCACGGCGTTTTCCCAGATCGCCATTTCGCCGATCACGCCCTCCTCGTTGCGGTCCTCGGGAATGCGGCCGATGCCGGCTTCGACGACATCGGAAACACCGAGATTGCCGATGGCTTCCCCGAAGAGCAGAAGGTCGCCGCCGCTACGCGCCAGCGTGCCGGAGAGAAGATGCGCCAGTGCCGCCTGGCCATTGCCGGAAACGCCGATGATGCCGAGGACCTCGCCTTGGTGCAGGCGGAAGCTGATCGACTTCAGCCGATCGACGCCGTCGATACGCACAGTCACATCTGAAGCTTCGAGGGCAACGGTACCCGGTGTCGACGGCTCGCGCACGGGCCGCGTCACCCGGCGGCCGACCATCAGTTCGGCGAGTTCCGCCTTGCTGGTTTCCGACGCCTTGCGTTCGGCGACCATCTTACCGCCGCGCAGCACGACGATGCGGTCGGCAGCCGCCATGACCTCGTCCAGCTTGTGGGAGATGAAGATCAGCGACAGGCCTTGGCGGGCCATTTCCTTCAACGTCGTGAACAGCCTCTCGGCCTCGATATTGGTCAGCACCGCCGTCGGCTCGTCGAGGATCAGGATGCGGGCGTCGTTATAGAGCGCCTTGAGGATTTCGACGCGCTGCTGCTCGCCGACCGACAGGTCGCCAAGGCGGGCATCCGGATCGACCTTGAGGCCGAAGCGCTCGGAAATTGCCAGCAGCTTCTTGCGCGCCGCGGATGTGCCCGAGCGCCAGGACCACAGTCTTTCGGTGCCGGTCATGACATTTTCGAGAACGGTCAGATTTGGCGCGAGCGAGAAATGCTGGTGCACCATGCCGACGCCGGCGCGGATCGCCGCGCGCGGCTTACCCTGCGGCACCTCCGTGCCGTCGATCAGAATGCGGCCGGCATCCGGCATATAGTGGCCGAAAAGGATGCTCATCAGCGTGGTCTTGCCGGCACCGTTTTCGCCAAGCAGGGCCACGACCTCGCCCCTGGCAAGCGTCATGGAGATATCGTCATTGGCGAGATTGTCGCCGAAGCGCTTGCTGACGCCTGTTATCTCCAGCACAGGCCCGGTCATGACGGCAATCCTGCGACCGGAAAACGATGCTGCCATCGCCCCTCGGCCTCCAGGCGCGCAGCAAGCGACAGCAGACGCGGCTCGGACCCCATCGGCGCCATGATCTGCACCGGCAGCGGCATGGCATGCTCATCCTGTCCGAAAGGCAGCGTCAAAGCAGGAAAACCCGAAATATTGGCGAGGCAGGCAAGCGGCGCAAATGCCGCCATCCGCTCGAGATGCAGATCCGTGTCGGCATGATCTGATGGAAAGGAGCCGATCGCAAGAGGCGAAGAGGACAGCATCGGCATCAGGATGCAATCGACCCTGTCGAATAGCGTCCAGAGGTTACGGCTGACCAGAATGGCCTCGTTCAGCGTGTTCCAGAGCGATGTCGCCGGAAGCGCCCGTCCGCGCGCCGCAAAGGCCTGCGTCAAAGGCTCGGCCCTGCCTTCGTCGAGAGCCGCCGCCTTCATGAGTGCAGCGAGATTGACGGAGACGATATCGGCGAAGGCGCGGCCGCTGGCAGCGACGCTCCATTCGAAGTCAGCCCAGGCCAGCGGAACGATTTCGTGTCCGTCGCTCTCCAGCGCACGGGCCGCAGCCTCGACGGCTGCGAGCCGATTGCCCTCGGTCGGATAGGCCGATCCGGTATCGACAAGCAGGCCGATCCGCAAACGACCGCTGTCGCTACCGACAGGGGAGGGGTCCGGAAAAGGCCCTCGCGATTTGCCCCTCAGCCTGTCGAAAATCAGCGCCGTATCCCGCACCGAGCGGCAGACCGCGAGTTCGCTGGCGATACCGGCGAGGTGGTTGCCGAAGGACGGCCCGCCCGGGATGGCGCCGCGCGTCGGCTTCATTCCGACAAGGCCGCAGCAGGCGGCGGGCACGCGGATCGAGCCGCCGGCGTCGGTCGCATGCGCAATCGCGACGATCCCGGCGGCAACTGCCGCCGCCGCGCCGCCGGAGGAGCCGCCCGCGGTTCGTGTGTGATCGAGCGGATTGCGGCAGATCGGCCCGATCGCCGGTTCGCTGGCGAGCGACAGGCCGAATTCCGGGCTCGTCGTCAGGCCGAACAGACAGAAGCCGGCGTCGCGGAAACGGGCAGCGAGATCGGAATCCGCTTCGCCGCCCTTTCTCTCGAAGAGGCGGGAACCGGCAGTCACCGGCAGCCCGGAAAAGGGGCCGCCAAGATCCTTCGCCAAGGTCGGTATGCCTGCGAAAGGTCGGGCGGCAAAGCGATCGGGCTCGCTTTGCCGTTCCGTGTCGCTGTCGTCCGCCGAGGCAAGGCCCATCGTGGCATCGAGGTAGGCGATGGCGCCGAGCGGCTCCTGCCGCGCAGCCGCCTCAAGGGAAGCTTGCATCGCCTCCGCAGCGCTCAAGCTGCCACGCCTGATCGCTGCCGCCAGGTCTGTCGCGTCGCCTTGCATCAGCCGAATTACTTCGGCTCGTCCATCATCTTCGGAACTTCGAAGGTGCCGGCCTTGATCTCAGCCCGCTTGGCTTCCATCGCAGCCTCCGCATCGGCGGGCGCGACACCCCTGACGAAGACGATATCACTGCCGCCTTCCTTCATCAGGCCATAGGACGTGTAGTTCCTGCCAACCGGCTTTCCGGCGGCGACATCGGCAATCGCTGCGTTCAGGATCGGGCGGAAATACCACATGGCGTTGGCAAACACCGTATCCGGATAACGCGGCGTATAATCGATCAGCGAGCCGACCGATTTGATGCCGCGCTCCTTGGCGGCATCGGCCGTGCCGATGCGCTCGCCGAACAGGATGTCGGCGCCGGCATCGATCTGGGCAAGACCGGCTTCGCGGGCCTTCGGCGGATCGAAGAAGGTGCCGATGAACGAAACGAGGTGCTTTGCGTCGGGATTAACGGCCTTGACGCCCGCAGCGAAGGCATTGATCAGCATGTTGACCTCGGGGATCGGAATGGCGCCGACCGAACCGACGACATTCGACTTGGTCATCTTGCCCGCCAGCATGCCGGCGAGATAGGCGCCGTCATGGTTCCAGGTGCCGAAAACGCCGAAATTGTCGCCGGCCTGCTCGCCGCTCGAACCGAGCACGAAAGCGGTATCGGGATAATCGGCCGCGACCTGCCGCGCCTCTTTCTCCACCGCATACGCCTCGCCGATGATCAGCTTGTTGCCCTGTTCGGCATATTCGCGCATGGCGCGGGGATAATCGGTGCCGGAGACGCCTTCGGAGAAGACATATTCGATGACGCCTTCCTTGGCCGCGTCCTGCAACGCCTTGTGCAGACAGGAGTTCCAGGCGTTTTCCACCGGCGACGCATGAATGCCGGCAACCTTCAGCGGCGCAGCCGCTCTTGCCAGCGGGGCGAAGCCGCTGACCCCAAGCGCAATGCCCGACGCGATCACTGCCCGGCGTGAAATCAGGATGTCTTTGGTCATTGATTGTTCCCCTTTTTTACCATTTGGTTCAAAAATCATAGTAGCGCCCAAAAATGTGTCAAGCAGCGAACGGGCTTAAAAATCAGGCTATTCGGGCTCTCTTCCGGCGCTGGCGAGAGGAGGCGCTTGGCGCGACGACATTGGCAGGATATGCAAGGGATCATTGGGGTTGGGGGAATGAAGATGGGGGAAGAAGAGGAAGCCTCGCGGCGGCCGATCGCGAGCCGGTCGTCGTCCTGGGCAATCGGTCTCAGCGCGTGGCTGGCGCGGAGCGGCGCGACGCCGAACGGCATTTCGCTGCTGTCTGTCGTCTTCGCCGGCATCGGCGCAGCACTCATCGTCTTCACCACGCATCCGGTCGCCATGGTCTGCGCTGCGATCTCGGTACAGCTGCGGCTCGTCTGCAATCTGGTCGACGGGATGGTCGCGATCGAAGGCGGGAAGAAAACCAAGAGCGGGCCGATTTACAACGAATTCCCCGATCGGGTCGCCGATAGCCTGTTCCTCGTTGCCGCCGGCTATGCCTGCGGCTTTGCCTGGCTCGGCTGGCTGGCTGCGCTGCTCGCAGCACTCACCGCCTATATCAGGGTATTCGGCGGATCGGTCGGTCTTCCCCAGGATTTCAGCGGCATCATGGCCAAGCAGCGCCGCATGGCGGTGCTGACGGCCGGTCTCGTTGCCCAGAGCATCGAGGCGGCGATATCAGGCAGCCATTGGTCGCTGATCATCGCATCCGCCATCATCGCGGCCGGCAGCCTCGTCACCTGCATCACCCGCACGTTGAGGCTGAAACATTCCCTGGAGAGACTATGATCGCGCCCATCCGTCGGCTTCTCGTGCTGTTCGTCCGCATCCTGATCGGCGCCCGAAGCGAGTGGCGGGGCTGCGCGCCCGATCCCGTCAGCCGCATCTATTTCGCCAATCACAACAGCCATATCGATACCGTCGCCGTCATGGCAGCCTTGCCCTATCAGGTGCGCCGGATGACCCATCCGGTTGCGGCGCGGGACTATTGGGGAACGAGCGCCTTTCGCCGTTTCATCGCGGAAAAATGCCTGCGCGCCGTCTTGATAGACCGCAAACCCCCGCCGGACACCGACCCGCTGGCGCCCGTCGAACGCGTGCTGGAGGAGGGGCGCTCGATCCTGATTTTCCCGGAAGGAACGAGAAGCACCACCGATGAGATCGCCCCGTTCCGTAGCGGCATCTTTCGCCTTGCCGGCCGTTTCCCCAATGTCGATCTGGTGCCGATCCATCTCGACAACCTCCAGCGCATCCTGCCCAAGGGCAGCATGCTGATCGTGCCGATCACCTGCACGGCGCGCTTCGGCAAGCCCTTACGTGTCGAACCCGGCGAGGAGAAAGCCGAATTCCTGGCCCGCGCCCGCGCCACCGTCATCGAGCTCGCAGATGGGGGGCCTGCCGCATGACCAGCCTGTTTTCCATTGTGCTTGCCGCCATCCTCGGCCTGCTTGCCGTCGCCTCGGCGATCGGTTTCATCCTGCAGCGGCGCGCAACCGAGCCCGGCTCCATCGCCACCGTTCAGAACCTCAACGCCCGTATCCGCTCCTGGTGGATCATGGTCGCCGTGCTTGGCGGCGCGATCCTGCTCGGCGAGACATCGACGGTCGTCCTGTTCGCCTTTCTATCCTTCATGGCGCTTCGCGAATTCTGGACACTCACGCCATCGCGACGCGGCGACCATCTGGCGCTGTTCCTGTCGTTCTTCGTGGTCCTGCCGATCCATTACGTGCTGCTCGGAACGGAGTGGTACGGCCTCTTCTCCATCTTCATTCCTGTCTATGCCTTCCTGATCCTGCCGGCGGTGGCGACCCTGACGGGCGACGTCAACGAATTCCTCGCCCGCAGCGCCAGAGTGCAGTGGGGATTGATGCTGACGGTCTATTCGATCAGCCACGCCCCGGCCCTCCTCATGCTGGAGACCGGCACGTCACCGGCCCTTCTTCTCGTCTATCTGGTCGTCGTCGTTCAGCTCAGCGACGTCTTCCAGTATGTCTGGGGCAAGCTCCTCGGCAAGCACCGCTTCTCGCCGAATATCAGCCCTTCGAAGACGATCGAAGGGCTCGTCGGAGGCGGCGCCTCGGCTATTCTGGTGGGAACGTTGCTCTACAGACTGACGCCGTTCTCGCCCCTGCAGGCGATGGCGATCAGCACTGTTATCGTCGTCGCCGGTTTCTTCGGCGGCTTCGTGCTCTCGGCCATCAAGCGCGATCTCAATGCCAAGGACTGGGGCTATGTGATCGAGGGCCATGGCGGCGTGCTCGACCGCCTTGACTCGATTACCTTCGCAGCGCCGCTGTTCTTCCACATCGTCCGCTATTGGTTCACTTAAAGCATGTCGCGCAAAAGTGTGCAGCGGTTTTGCGATAACGACATGCGAGAAAATAAAGACCTAAAGCGCGACAAGCGAATCTGAAAGATCGCGACGCGCTTTAGGCTCAAAATCTGTCGATGTCGTCGATGCTTTCGAACAGCCGGCGCTGAACATCCCGTTCCTGCTTGCTGATGGCGGTCAT
>Ga0307515_10025715_pt1 | contig 10171 bp, 11 predicted proteins | sample 17_EM_MG_FD_194513 | JGI IMG/M metagenome (GOLD analysis project Ga0307515, IMG submission 194513) | Populus trichocarpa ectomycorrhiza microbial communities from riparian zone in the Pacific Northwest, United States - 17_EM | ecosystem: Host-associated > Plants > Roots > Unclassified | place...
GGCGGACTGCGGTCAGCCGGCCTGGTCACCGTGGCCGAGCAGGCGACCACCGGGCGCGCCCGGCCCGTGGCCCTGACGACGTCCGGACGCACGAAGCTGCACGCCGCCGACGAACTCGTCGCCGAGGCCGAGACGCGGATGCTCGACGGAATGTCCGGCGCCGACCAACGACAGCTCGCCGCCCTGCTGCTCACCTGCGTCGCCAACCTGACTTGACCGGGCCCGTATAGTCGGAACCGACTAATAGGGAGCGACTGACAACCATGGCGGCCCGCAAGATCCGCAACACCCTGGCGCTGGCCCTGCTGGGCCTGCTGCTGGAACGCCCGATGCACCCGTACGAAATGGCGTCCACGCTGCGCGAACGCAACAAGGACACCAGCTTCAAGATCAACCCCGGCTCGCTCTACGACACCGTGGAGTCCCTGGCCAAGCACAGCTGGATCGAGCCGGTCGAGACGGTCCGGGAGGGCAACCGGCCGGAGCGGACCGTCTACGCCCACACCGAGCTCGGCCGGCAGGAGTTCGTCGCGTGGCTCGACGAGCTCGTGCGCGTCCCGGTCGACGAGTACCCGAAGTTCGTCGCGGCTGTGGCCTACCTCGGCGCGCTCGGCCCGGAGCGGGCCGCCGACGCCCTGGAGGAACGCGCCCGTCACCTCGCCGAACGCGTCGAGGGCGCGGAGACGGCGCTGGCGGACACGGTCGCGCCGCGGCTGTTCATGATCGAGGTCGAGTACGTCCGGCACGCGTGGCAGGCCGAACTCCACTGGGCGCGCCACACCGCCGCCGAAATCCGCAGTGGCTCCCTGCCCTGGCCCGAAAACTTCTGAGGGGAAGACCTTGCCCAATCTCGAAACCGACGTCCTCGTCGCCGGCGCCGGACCCGCCGGCCTGCTGCTCGCCGCGGAACTCGCGCTCGCCGGCGTGCGCACGACCATCATCGAACGGAACCCGGAAAAGCCGCCGTACTGCCGTGGTTTCAACCTGAATTCGCGCTCGCTCGACCTGCTGGCCCGGCGCGGGCTGGCCGAAGGCCTGGTCGCCGAGGGACACCAGGTCCCGCACGCACCGGCCACCGGGATGCCGGAACCCCTGCTGCTCGACGGCGCCACCACCGACCACCCGTTCTCGCTCGGCATCCCGCAGACCCGCGTCGAGGAGGTCCTGGAGGCACGGGCTCTCGAACTCGGCGCGGACCTGTTGCCCGGTTACGAACTGAAGAGCTTCACGCAGGACGAGGACGGCGTCACCGCGTTCATCCACAACGGACGGACGATCCGCGCGCGGTACCTCGTCGGGTGCGACGGCGGGCGCAGCACCGTGCGCAAGCAGGCCGGGATCGGCTTCCCCGGCGTCGACGCCCGGTGGTTCGCGCTGCTCGGCGACGTCGAATGCGAGCTGCCGTACGGGGTTTCGGCCGGACCGGACGGCCGGACGCTGTTCGTCATCCCCCGGCCCGGGTACGTCCGGATCGTCGTCCGGGAGGACGACCCGCCCGCCGACAAGGACACGCCCGTCACGCTCGACCGGCTCCAGTCCCAAGTGGACAGCGTGCTCGGCAGGCACGTCGAGCTGCGCGCACCGCGCTGGCTGACGCGGTTCGGCGACGCCGCGCGACTGGCCGAGCGCTACCGCGAGGGGCGCGTCCTGCTGGCGGGCGACGCCGCGCACATCCACCCGCCGGCCGGGGCGATCGGTGTGAACGTCGCACTCGACGACGCGTTCAACCTCGGCTGGAAGCTCGCCGCGACGGTGCGCGGAACCGCGCCGGACGGCCTGCTCGACACCTACCACGCCGAACGGCACGCGGCAGGTGAACACATCCTGGCCAACACCCGCGCCCAGGTCGCCCTCGAAGAGGCCGGGCCGGAACCGCTAGCCGACCTGATGCGCCGCGTCGCGGTGCACCCCGCGGGAAAGCGGGCGCTGGCCGAGATCATCACCGGGCTCGACGCCCGCTACGAACCCGGGGACCACCCGTGGCTCGGCCGCCTCGCCCCGGACATCCCGCTACAGGGACCCGTGGCGCACCTCGCCGCCCTGCTGCACCCGGGACGTCCGGTGCTCCTCGACCTGACCGAAGGCCGGCGCTTCGCCGCGTGGGCACCGGGGATCGATGTGGTCACCGCACAGTCCACTTCGGACGTGCTCGCTTTGCTGCTGCGACCGGACGGGCACGTCGCCTGGCTGACGACCGGCGCGGACGACACCGGCCTGGCGGAGGCGGTCCGCCGCTGGGTCGGCGACATCCCGGTCCCGGCTCCTGCCTGACCAATGCGCCCCAATGTGGCGTTGGGTGCTCCATCCATGCCCCCGCCGCCGCCCTCAACGGAGACGCTTCGCGCCGCTGTGCCGATTCAACGCACCCAACGCCACATTGGGGCGTTTGAGGGGCCGGTCAGCGCGGGCGGTCCAGCACCGCCCGCTGCTCCTGCCGTCCGTCCAGGGTGAACGTGCTGTGCGGCGTGAAGCCCAGCTTCTCCACGACCCGGGCCGACGCCTTGTTCGCCGGTTCGTAGACCACCAGCAGCCGGTCCGCGAAACCGGACGCGAAGACGTGGTCACGCACCGCCGTCGTCGCTTCGGTCGCGTAACCGCGGCCCCAGCACGGCTGCGCGATCCACCAGCCCATCTCCACTGCGGGCCGCCCGATGCCCGACTCGGTGGTGTCACGGCACACCAATGACACCACGCCGTCGAACGAGCCCGGCGCCGCCGATACGGCGAACCAGCCGAAGCCGTGCTCGGCCCAGTGGGCGAGCGTCGCGCAGTGCTTGGCGAGGGTGTACTCACGGCTCCACGGCTCACCGGTGCCGACGTACCGGACCGTCTCGGGCACCTGGGCCAGCGCCAACAGGTCGTCGAAGAAGGCTTCGGACCAGGCGTGCAGCGTGAGCCGTTCCGTGGTGATCCGCATCGCGCCGAGTCTAGGACTCCTTCAGCAGCACGGCGATTCCGTCGAGCTGGACCCGCAGGCCGAACTCGAACGCCTCGTCGAGGTCGACGTCGCTCAGCCCGGTGATCGTCTCGGCGAGCGCCGGGAACCGGCCCGACTCGAGGTGCCCGATCAGCAGCGCCATGTCGGCCTCGAGCCGTTGGGAGCCGGTGATGCCGGTGTCCTGCTCGGCCTCGACCTCGAAAGCGTGACTCACCGCGAGCCCACCGACCCAGCCGTTGAGCGTCATGGTCACCTGCAGCTTCGTGCGGCGGCGCAGGCCGCTGCCGGCCAGCGCCCGCAGCATCCAGTCGACCAGCCGCAGCCCGCTGGCCACCACCGGCGGCCGCACCAGCGAGTTCAGCATCACCGGCGCCAGCCACGGATGCCCCCGGTACGCGCGCCACTGCGTCCGCGCGGCCAGCTCCAGCCGCGGGCGCCATTCGGCCGGCCCCGGTTCGGGCAGTTCTTCGGCGCCGAGCGCGGTGTCGGCCATCAGCCGCACCAGCTCCTCCTTGTCCGGGACGTGCCGGTACAGCGCCATCGGGCCGACGCCGAGCTCGGCCGCGAGCCGCCGCATCGACAGCGCCCCGCGACCCTCGGCGTCCGCCAGCGCGATGGCCGCCCGGACGAGCCGCGCCCGGCCCAGCGGCGGCTTCTGCGGGGTCCGGTCGCTCACCACCGTGCCGCTGCCCGGCACCGCGCGCACCCAGCCCTGCTCACCCAGCACGGTCAGGGCCTTGGCCGCGGTCGCCATCGCCACGCCCCAGTCGCGGACCAGCGACCGGGTGGACGGCACGCGCTCGCCGGGCCGCAGCTCGCCGGCGGTGATCCGGCGGCGCAGGTCCGCCGCGATCCGCAGGTACGGCGCCTGTTCGGCCACGAACACCCCCGATCCGTACTAGAACACTTCACCTGACCGGCTAGAACACTTCCAGGGTACTCACCCATTCTCAATGACAAGGATTGCCGCGTCCTGCCGCTGGTCAATACGGTGCCGATACAGCGTACGAGACAGGGGGACGGCATGACCACGACAGAGAAACCGGCGAGCCCGAGCGGGACCCGGCGCGCCACGGCGTGGTGGCGGCGCCCGTGGGTGTTCCCGCTGGGCCTGATCGTCACGGTGTTCCTGGTGTACTCGCTCCCGCCCTACCTCGGACTGGACCCGGCGGAGTCGCGGATCCCGCCCCCCGAGGGAATCGGCTGGTACTACCCGGTGCTGGTGGCGCACATCGGCCTCGCGACGATCGCGATGGTGACCTGCTCGCTGCAGATCTGGCCGTGGCTGCGGCAGAAGCACCCGGCGGTGCACCGCCGGACCGGCCGCGTGTACGTCTTCGCGGGCGCCATCCCGGCGTCGATCGCGGGGTTCGCCATCGCGATCGCGTCGCCGTTCGGGCCGGTCGGCTCCGTGTCGAGCGTGCTGCTGGCGATGCTCTGGTTCGGCTGCACCGTGCAGGGCTACCGGATGGCGCGAGCCCGGCGCTTCGGCGACCACCGGCGCTGGATGATCCGCAGCTTCGTGCTGTGCATGTCCATCATCAGCAACCGGATCTGGGGCGTGCTGTGGGCGACCGTCCTCGCGCCGCAGCTCGACACGACGTTCGGCGGCAGCGAGCTGGCGATGGGCCAGGCCATCGCCGGCCTCACCACCTGGACCGGCTGGGTGATCCCCCTCCTGGTCGCCGAGTGGTGGCTGGGGCGGGGCCGGGGACGCAAGCGCGTGACGTCCCCCGCGTGAGAACGGGCGGAACCGGTCGTGGGGGTCGGTTCCGCCCGTCACCGGCGGTCATGCCCCCGAACGGCCTATGGTCCGGACCACATTAATGGTCTATACCAATTAGGACAGGAATTCCCGCCGCCGCGCTCGTCGTCGTGGAGGTCCCCCATGCGTCTCCCCCGTCTCCGTCCGCTCCTGGCCGCTTTGGGCGGTTTGGCCGTCCTGGCCACCGGGTTCGCGGCGCCCGCCGGCGCCGCGGCCGGCTCGCCCATCCCGGTCGGCCCCTACGTCGACATGGGCGCGTGGCCGACGCCCAGCCTGTCGGCGATGTCCGCCGCGAGCGGCGTCAAGGGCTTCACCCTCGCCTTCGTCAACTCCTACGGCTGCAAGGCCAGCTGGTTCGGGGCCTACGACCCGCGCACGGCGTGGCAGAAGGACGAGATCACCAAGATCCGCAACGCCGGCGGCGACGTCAAGATCTCCTTCGGCGGCGCGTCCGGCATCGAACTGGCCCAGGCGTGCAGCACGTCCGCCCAGGTCGCGGCCGAGTACGACGCGGTCGTCAAGGCGTACGGCCTGAAGTACGCCGACTTCGACATCGAGGGCGCGGCCGTCGCCGACCCGACGTCGATCGCGCGACGCTCGCAGGCCCTGAAGACGTTGCAGAACAACAACCCGGGGCTGAAGATCTCGCTGACCCTGCCGGTGCTGCCGAACGGGCTCGACGCGAACGGCGTCAACGTCGTCAACGCCGCGAAGAACGCCGGGGTCAGCCTCGACATGGTCAACATCATGGCCATGGATTACTACCAAGGCGCGGGCGACCAAGGCGCGAAAGCGATTTCGGCCGCGAAGGCCACGCAGGCGCAGCTGAAGTCCATCTTCGGGCTGAGCGACGCGGCGGCGTGGAAGAAGGTCGGCGTGACCCCGATGATCGGCGTCAACGACTCGCAGAACGAGATCTTCTACCAGAAGGACGCCAAGGCGCTGGTCGCCTTCGCGAAGACCGTCCACCTGGGCATGCTGTCGTTCTGGGAGGCCGGCCGCGACGCCAACGCGTGCACCGGCGCGCTGTACAAGTGCACCAACGTGCCGCAGTCGAAGTACGAGTTCGCGAAGATCTTCGCGGGTTACACGGGCTGATCCGTCGCCGGGCGGGGTCCCCGGACCCCACCCGGCGTGCAGGATGGTCACGTGGACGAACACGCCTCCTCCTTCGGCGCCGTCGCGGCCGCGTACGCCGAACACCGGCCCGGCTACCCCGAGGCCGCCGTGCGGTGGGCGCTGGGGCCTGCCGCCGGGTTGCGGGTGCTTGATCTCGGGGCCGGGACCGGGAAGCTCGCCGCCACCCTGGTCGCCGTCGGGGCCGAAGTCACCGCCGTCGAGCTTGATTCCGCGATGCTGGCCGAGCTGCGGCGCGCGCTGCCGGACGTCCGGGCGTTGCCGGGACGCGCCGAGGCGATCCCGCTGCCCGACGCGTCGGTCGACGCCGTGCTGGCCGGCAACGCCCTGCACTGGTTCGACATGGCCGTCGCGGGGCCCGAGATCGCCCGGGTCCTGCGGCCGGGCGGCGTCCTGGCCGGGTTGTGGAACGTGGTCGACGACCGGGTCGGCTGGGTTGCCGGGCTCGCGCGGGTCGGCGGTAGTGCGGCGATCGGCCCGCGGGACACTCCCGCCGGCTGGCGAGCCGAGACCACCAGGTTCGGCACTGCGGAGCGGGCCGAATTCCCGCACGGGCAACGCCGCACCGCCGATTCCCTTGTAGCGACCTTGGCGACGCGGGCGGGGATCCTGGTCATGCCGGAGCCCGAGCGAGAAGCCACGCTCAAGCGGATCCGCGCCTTCCTCGCGAGCCGGCGCGAGACCACGGACGGCGAGTTCACCCTCCCCATGCTGACCTGCGTGCTGCGCGTCACCAGCTGACGGCGTCCGCGAGCAGTGCGTCCCGCACCGCCGCGGGCCCCGCCCGGCACGGCTCGGTTCTCGTGACCACGAACAGCGTGTTGATCGGTGGCTCGGCCGGGTCCAGCAGGGCGACCAGCGAGCCCGAGGCCAGCTCGGCCGCGCACAGATACCTCGGCAGCACGCTCACGCCGAACCCGGCGAGCACACACGCCAGCACGCCGCGCAGGTCCGGGACCACCACCGCGGGCCCCGGCGGCGGGCGGACGCCCAGCACCGAACGCCAGTAGCGGCGGATGATCGGCAGGTCCTCGGCGTACGCCACGAGCGGCGCCGTACGGGGGTCGGCTGCGAAGCCGCGCGGACCGACCAGAACGAACTCCTCGTCAGTCAACGGAGTTGCCGTTAAGCCGCGGCCGCGTGGCCGGATCGTCGAGACGACCAGGTCGAACCGCCGTTGCACCAGCCCGGCCAGGAGGTCGTCGGCCAGGCCGAAGCTCACCCGCAGCTTGAGGCCGTCGGAAACCAATCCCGCCAGCGCGGGCAGGACACGAGCCGTGGTCAGCTCGGCGGGCCCGGCCAAGTGGACCGGGACGGCAAAAGGATCAGCGGGCCCCAGCGCGACGCCGGCCAGCGCGTCGACGTGCGGGGCGATGCGGGCCGCCAGTTCGTCGGCCACCGACGTCGACGTCACACCGCGGGCGCGCCGGACGAACAGCTGCTGCCCCAGCTGCGCTTCCAGGGCTCTGACCTGCGCGGTCACCGTCGGCTGGGACAAGCCCAGCGACGGTGCCGCACCGGTCAGCGAGCCCGCGCGGTGGACCGCGAGGAACGTGCGCAGCAGGTCGAGGTCCAGCTCAGTCCTCGATCAGCTCGATCGAGTCCACGACGTTCGGGTAGAACGCGACGTGGTCCTTGATCGACGCGACCGCGTCGTACGGCTTCTCGTACGTCCAGATCGCGTTTTCCGCCTTCACGTCACCGACGTTCAGGCTGTAGTAGCTGCTGTCGCCCTTGTACGGGCAGTACGTCTCGTGGTCGGTCCGCTCCAGCACGCTGAAGTCGACGTCCGCCCGCGGGATGTACTGCGCCGCCGGGTAGGACGACTCCTGCAGCGTCAGCGCGTTGCGGCTGTCGGCCACCACGCGTCCACCCGCCTTGACCACCACGCGGGCCTTGGTCGGCTCGACGGTGATCGGGTGATCCGGACCCGGTACCAGTACCTTCTTCTCCGGCATCTCAGCTCCCTAAGAGTCCTGTATGACAGGTCCAGCACCTCGGGAGCTGTGCTTATTCCGGGTCAGGGCAGGTAGTACATCGGGTTCGGCAGCTTCACCGGGCGCAGCGCGTAACCGCCTTCGAGGTCGCTGAACTGGTCACCGACGTTGAGGACGATGTGCGAGCCGGTCGCCTCGATGTGCGCCCGCGTGCCCGACTTGTACTGGACGGTGTTGCAGGTCAGGCCGCACGGGAGGTAGTCGGGCGCGGTCACCTTCGGCTTGAAGAACGCGCCGGCCGGGGCCGGGAAGCCCTCGTTCGCGAGGTTCTTGAGCGACTGCGGGCCCTGCAGCTCGTTGCGGCCGGTCAGGAAGTACACCTTGACGCCGTGCTGCGCGGCCCAGTTGCTCAGCTCCAGCACCGGCTGATTGGCCGTGAACGTGCCGTTGTCGATGGCCTGCTGCTGCTTGACCGGGTCGAAGCCGAAGTCGTTGTCGGCCTCCCAGCCGTAGGTGACCTCGGACGTGTCGTCGACGTCCAGCACGATCGCCGGGTTCTTCACCCGGCCCAGCTGTTGCTGCAGGTAGCGCTTCGCGTCGGCGACGACGTTCTTGGTGTCCTTCACGAACCGGCTGGTGTCCGAGTAGTGGTGCTTGCCGGCGGCGTCGAGGTAGTCGCCGTAGTACGCCTTGACGTCGTTCTTGACCTGCCCGATGTTGGCCGGCTCCTTGGCGCGGGCGGCGGTGGCGTCGTCCGAGCCGGCCAGCGCGGTGGCCCCCGAAGCGACGGTGGCACCGATCGCCGCGGCGGCGGCGAGCTTGACGAGACCTGACCATTTTCCGGACACGGCGACCCTCCAGTGAAGACTTGGCGACCCGGGGAACCTACGTCACGTTCACCCGGAGTTCCACCCTCGAAAGTTTCCGTTCACCTTTCGGCGCGGCAGAGGAAAGCCACCGGAGAGCGCCCGATTCGCGTCAGCACCACCGACGCTTCCGCGGCGCCACGGGGTTTCAGCCGCCGCCGCAAGGCATCCGGGTCGATGTCGAGGCCGCGGATCAGGATCTCCAGCCGTCCGACGTCGTGTCGCTTGAGGACGGCTTTCAAGGACTTTTCGCTGTAGGGCCCGTGCTCCAGGACGCGGAACGCGCGCACGCCCGGCGGCGGTGTGTCACCGGTCAGGTACGCGATGCGTTCGTCCAGCTGCCACAACCCGTGCCGCGCCGCGTAGTGGCGGACCAGCCCGGCTCGGACGACCGCGCCGTCCGGGTCGACGATCCACTCCCCCGGCTCCCGCGCGGGCAGCTCGTCCGGTTCGGCGTCGGTCACCGTCCACTGTGTCCCGTCCGAGCGCAGCACGGTCGCCCGTCGGGTGACACCCGTGCCCAGGCCGCGCCAGAGGCAGGACTCGCGCACCTGACCGTCGAGGGACACCAGCTCGACCTCGTCGGCCCAGGGCGCGATCGCGAAGTCGAGGCCGGGCGCGCACTTCACGGACAACGCTCGTCCCGGGTACGCCTCGACCAGGCCGTCGAGCGGCGGCGTGAAGTCGGCGGGCTTCCAGGCCCGGCGCCCGGCGGAGTCGCGACGGGCGGGGTCGGCGACGACGACGCCCGAGCGGCTCACCGGGCGGAGCGCGTCGGCGCGGACGAGCCCGAACGTGACGCCCGCGGAGACTCCGTTGTGCCGGGCCATCGCCAGCCGCACCGGGTCCACATCGGACCCGAGCGCGCGCCGCGCCACCCGGGCGATCTCGACCAGGTCCGCGCCGACCGAGCACGTGACGTCGTGGACGTCGAGCCCGGCCAGGCGCTGGGCCCGGTGCCGCGCGACGAGTGACGCGCTCGCCTGCTGAAGCGCGTCCGAAGTGAACAGCCAGCCGTCGCCGGACAGCTTGGCGACGGCTTTGCGTTGCAGCAGCACGGTTTCCAGCACCGCGGCCGCGCGCTCCTCGCCGACCGCGCGGCGCACGGCGGCGACGTCGGCGATGTGGTCGGTCAGCGGTCGCGCCGAGACCTCGGCGAGCGCCGCCTCACCCGCGCCGGAGCGCAGGTAGGCGACGTCGTCGAGGGTGAACGAATAGCCCACTCAGGACGGCCGCTTGGTCCCGGTGATCATCACGTTGTAGAACAGCTCGCGCGGCAGCACCTTCGCCAGCAGCTTCTTGTCCACAGCGGACAGCCGCAGCCACAGCTTGTAGGCGAACAGCCGCCAGCGGACGGTCAGCTTCTCCTGCGGCACCGCGGCTTCGAACGTCCGGATCGGCCAGCCCGCGAGCGCCGCGGCGAACTCCTCGGTGACGGCGCGGACGTCCTGGGCGCCGGCCCCGCGGGCCCACGACTCGAGCTCGGTCGGGTCGAAGGTGTGGATGTCGACGACGGCCAAGCGCGGGT
>Ga0307515_10025716_pt1 | contig 10170 bp, 6 predicted proteins | sample 17_EM_MG_FD_194513 | JGI IMG/M metagenome (GOLD analysis project Ga0307515, IMG submission 194513) | Populus trichocarpa ectomycorrhiza microbial communities from riparian zone in the Pacific Northwest, United States - 17_EM | ecosystem: Host-associated > Plants > Roots > Unclassified | place...
ACTCAGCTGGAGATGCCAGCTGAGTGCGCATGCATGCGTACAAGACATGCTCCGAATACCGTATATATAAGAACACGAATGTACCTGTACTTAGAATACAACGCTTCTAGCAATCAGTATTTCAACATCCCTGGCCCATGCAGCGGCGGAGAACATTAAAAACCTAGCTATTGCACTTCGACTTAAAAATGCTGCCATATTTACACCTAAGCAGAACGTAGCCACTCCCCCATTGTCCAAATTAAGTCTGTTAGAATTCTTGCCTATGAAAAATTTATTCCACCAACTTCTGTAAACAAAAGACAAATGAAAATCGACCCCCAGACCAATCCTTATTCAAGCATGACAATGAAAACCTTGAAGTATTGAAACAACACTATTTGACTGTAGATTGCGTGGTCCGTGGTTATTGTCAGCTGACGAATTCAAAGCTTCAAGATATCATTTTCTCACCAGACGTAAACTCTCGAGCGAAGGTACCGGGTCCGTGGCCGTATGCACTAGCACTCGTTTGGCAGCCGAACCGTCGTCGGAATCTCGAGTCACGGTGCTTGCGCCGCGGTCGAGTAGCAGCTGGACTGTGGCCTTGTGCCCTCGCTCTTCAGCGTATTGCAACACCGTCTTGCTATTATTGTCCTGGGCGTTGATATCGGCGTCATAATCGAGCAATAGCTGGGTTATAGTCTGGTGCCCTTGGGAGGCCCCGTGATGAAGCGCTGTCTTGCCGTCATCATCCTTGACTTTGGTGCTGGCGCCCTTCTCGAGCAGCAGGTGGACCGTGACCTCGTGACCTCGTTCGACAGCCAGGTGCAGAGCGGTTGATCTGTCGTCAGAATCCTGAATATCGATTTGAGCACCAGCTATTAGTAGCGCTTCAGCTACTCGGTAATACCTAGTCCTTGCTGCAGCCAATAACATCTTGTTCCGGAAATCTTGGGCTGCCTCGGTCATTTCACAACTAGGAGATTTATCCAAGTAATGGGTGATCCAGCTCTCTAACAGGTAGTATTGAGCACTTCTTGGAGTCAATTCACTGACAAGCTGAGAACTGATACCAGACAGGTTCGTGGCGTCGGTGCACTTGCGTATGTGGTCTTCAAGATGGTTCAGAGCATAGTTAATCAATGGTCTCTGGTGAAGATATTGAACATAAGCCTTGAAATTTTCCGGCTTCCAGTTATCAACATGTTGGAATTCGGCTCCGTAGGTCGTAGTTTGTCCAGCGTACAATGTAAGATACCGGATGCACGCTATCGCTATTCTTAAATGAGCATCATTCTCACTCATGCTGAGTTTAGAAGCTGCTGCAGATACACCGGGCCGGAGGAAGAACTCCCGAACAGTCTGGTGCATTAATTGAACGCTAGCTATACCGTCGCGGCCCTTGATATCTATAAGGCTACCCCCGCAATGAATAATTCGCTTCTCTATTCCAACAATTTGATTATCTTCAAAGGATTCAATAGAATATTTGAATTTCACATCAAAGTCGTTTGGGATGGCTAGAGCGTGTTGTAATTCCGAAACTGTGAGCGGACGACGTGCGAAGAGTACAAATTGTAACATTTTTCTGGTATCGGTAACATCTTCGTTACTACGCTCCAAGTCTCGGACAATAGGCTCGTAAAATCCTTCTAGCTCTCGTGGAAGGCTCCGTAGAAAATTGAAGATTTCTGACATAGTGCATCCCACTTCAGTGTAACTGTAGAGATTATCTTTAACCAAACGTACCCACAAGAAAAATCCCTGAGCATTTGCAAGTATGTATTCCCTGACTTGCGAAAGTGCACTCTTGGAGAATCCGATCCCCGGAATGAAAGAATCAACGAAGTGGCGTATGTCTGACTCGTTTTCATCTTGCATCCTTATGACCTGGTGAGATTTTGTGAGGTAGCTACTGAGTTGCACGACTGGGCGACTTGTAACGAAAATCTTGACGGACTTCGTGGAGCAAAGTTTAAACAATAACTGAATGATATCGCGTCTATCCTTGCTATCGGACTCATCCAGCGCATCTATAACAAGATAAAGCGGTTCAACCCTTCGATGATTTCCCAACGATAGAAGCGCTTTCTTCAGGGACAAATACGGCCACCCGTCCCGCTCCTGCCTCAAAGCTTGGTACTGCCGATAATCCTGCTGGAGGAGGGGAAAAAATGATTCGCATTGACTAAGGATATCGTAGAGGAGAGACCGAAGCATACTGTAGTGGCTTGTATGACGGTCACCATCTCTGCGGCTATAGAAGAAAGAGGCTACATTTGACCTTGGTACTTGTCGCAAAAGGTTATCCTTAAAATATTTCGCAAGAGTAGATTTTCCACTTCCAGGTTTTCCTTCGATATATAACAGGTTGGAACTGTCAGACTCAGACCATTTCCGATATTTTTCGTGAGTCCAGAGCCACTCTAAGGTAGCTTCATGTGCATCAGAAATCTCTCTATAGCGGGTGTTGTCAAAACGAAGGGAATTGAGACATTCTGCGTTTGTTGCTAAGTCAGCTTGATGTGGAAAAAATGCAGAATAATATAGAACCTTTTCTTTCAATATCATACTCAATGCACGGTAGTCCTTCCAAGAGGGCCTTGATCTCAGTCTGAGGTTGGCTTGTAAGCAGAGCTTTAAACTTGCAGGTTTGCTGCTTTAGATGTGTGATAAATCCACAAATTTCCTTGATGAACCCTGTTTTCTGGTCTCTGGCTTCATCTAGTCCATCGATGATGATAGTCAACCCTTGTTCTTGTTCGATATGCAGGATTTGCTTTATGGCATGCCAATGTTCATTGACAGACGACACATCAAGGATTTTTTTGATCTTCAATTTCGGGGGACAGTCCGGATTCTTCAAGAGACGCCAGAGATCCGCATCCGCATCCGAATCTCTGCAAATCACCGTATCGAGAAGAGTGCGAAGAAAAGCAGTTATAACCGATATCTTCTTGAGCGGCGATAAATAGTTGATCAGTTGCTGGAGAAGTGCGTGAGTAAATGCGGCCATAATCGATTCCGTACCAGTTACAGTCGAGCAGAAAAAGTACAATACGATAGGTTGTGTTTCTGAATTTTGAGACCTTGCTAGATCCACTATGCAGGATGCAGCCTCATGGATTTTGCATTTCGATGGTCCAGTCAACCAGAGCACTTGAGAATTAGCAGAAAACCATTGTTCAAAGTCCATATTTTTGAAAACCCAGCAAAACTTAGGATCGTCACGATCCAACTTTGGCAATCCGGATTGATATTTCTCTTGGTCAACCGGAGACAGCACCTGCAAAAACTGATCCGGACCAATGCCCTCCAAGGCTGACCGGAGTATTTTCCGGGCGGAAGACCGAGCTTGCAGATATCAGTTTCAACGTGCGTTCAATTAGGCATATCAATCCTTCACCCACCAATATACTCCCGCATATATTTGACAACGGTGAGATACGTCGGATCTACTGGAGAAGAAAACTGTACGCTGTCTTTGTTGTCTGGGATCCAATTCTCGAAGGGTAGATGCTGTTGCTTAGTAAATGTTCGGATCGTCTGTGACTCTTGTTCATCTCTTGCGATATCACTCGATGCTAACTACTCGAATTAAGCAATTTGAAGAAACAGAAGGATTAAATGATCACCTTTCTGGCTGACGGAGTCTTCCCTGTCTCAGAAAATACGACTACTTTCTGCTTCAGCTCTCTCCATATGCACTGGAGGCCCTTCCAGTCATATCCCAAGAATTCTAAGCTTTTCTTCAATTGTGAGATCGAATTATCGCCGGGCCCCTGCCCATTGGAATCAACGTCCAAAATTTCATTTAATTTTTCAGTTCGAAGGATTTGATGTGGCAATGCAAAAAAGAAAAGGCCATGCGTTGAATCCAGAATTGGTTTGTGAAGATGGCTACGTTTTGCTTGCAACAGCGTCTTCATTGATGAGTGAAAGCCTAGCCAGAAATATGTTGGACCTCACCTGCAGAACGAAAAGACAATCCAGGCCATGCGCTGCAAATATGATAGGGCGATCCTGGTACACAGAAATGTCAATCGTTTCCAATTAGTACACTAGTTCGGCCACATAATTTTTTTTTAACATACCTCCGCCAAGCATCCCGAATTTTCAAGCTGTTCGATAAAGTTTCCTGTATTAATGGACAGTCCCATATCACCCTCTCCGTACCTAAGACTCCTATTGCAACCATAGGCCATAATCCTGACATTCTTGACATCTTTGGGCAAAAAATCTTGCAGCCACATCAGATGAGTCTCAGGGCTTCTCCAGGATCCAAATGCATGACCTTCAAGACCGGTTACCGCAATCACACTGGAATTAGCTCTACAGTCAGTAGCTGGCAAATTCGAAGATGCTGCGAAACTAACTCTATTTCGCTTCTAGGATCTGGAGTATTCAGTGGTGTCAAGTGATAAAAATGGCTGTCAACCACCAGAACAGTTCCGTCGGAAGTTCTCAGGTAAGAGGATTCGTCCGGGTTGAGACTCTGAAAGTATGCTGTACAAACGTCAAGAGAGAGCAGTGCAGTCTGGCTAAGGTCGTAACAAGCAGGGTAGAGCGAAAGGCAATATTTGTGATTTTTGAGGAACGGGTCAATAGTTTGAAAAACGCCAAGTAAATCACTTTTACTCCAGGTCGATGGAACATTAGCTATTCGAAAACACGTCGGCCGCCCATTAGTCCCAGGGGTGAAGTTAAAGCCCAGACAGCTGGTAATGTAATCAGGTTCTTTCGTCGCAGGATCTACACCCCGAGAGACGTCTTCGTTTGGTGATGCAAGGGCGAAGGGCGTTAGACTATCTATATCCATTTGCTGTAAGAGTTGAGGAGATGGTTGGGGTTCGTTTAACATTAAAAGCAGTTCCGCACCTACTGTTGCATCGGAAACCCTATTATAAGGAGATATCTGTGGATGCAAAGGACGGGAGGCATGTGAGACCGTTGTACATGAAGGAACCGGTGGAGGCCCTTGCGTCGCAGATCTCTGTCGGGTATAGGAGGGACGCAAAATTTTTGTAGGCGGAAGATCTGATGGAGGTTCCTGCGTCGTTTCTCTCTGTCTCTTCGTTGGGGGTAGTGCAGCTGTTGATGAACCGGGTTTTCGAGGTTCAGAACACTCGAAATTGTGGGTCTCGCATTGCTCACACTTTATAGGCCAAGGTCCACTCTGAAAGATGCACTGTAATAATTGTGAGCAACTATTACCAATCTATAGGATACGGAGCTGACCTTCTGCTTTCGTCGTCTACATTCCGCACATTTCAGCCTGCTTAGATTTCTTTTCTTCGATTGCTGTGAAGCTTCGTTTGAGCAATTGCGCTTCAACTTGCGGCATCGTAGGCAGTCCAATTGATTCTCTGCATGTATCTCAATTACACACTATTCGTTGTGTCAGTTCCATTCTTAAGGAAACCCCGGGCCCAGACGGTAGTTGGTACCGCTTTCTTATCGTTCGCACAGGACCAACACCGAGTTTCTCTGTTACGAACGTCCTGCTTCTGTGGTGGTTCAATTGAAAAAACGGACGTCAGGGGGTCCATCTTTGAGGTTGATAGGTATGCAAAGTCAAACAACGATATGAACTGGCGGCGATAAAGTCTCGCTTAATAATTTGATAAATCATCCTTGCTGTCGCGCAATGCCGTATACGGAGAGTATTGCGATTGACCAATCGCGCAATACCGTATTTGGGTGTGCAGAGTTATTTCCCGCCCTGCATTCACGTTACTGAAACGATGATGCGAAACACAGCTGCGCTGGCTAGTTTAACAATAGTTTGATGAAGGAAGAAATGGAAACCAAAGGGCGCGTTCTTTATGAGGTTAAAGGGAGAAGGACTTCTCCAGATCCCCCAGCGGGCCGCTGAGGAATTCGGGGTATTCACAACGAACCGGTATCAATTATCACTTGGTATACTGTACCGACAATTGCGAAAGATACACTTTTTCTGGTCGTTAATTCTCGAGATACGCTGTGTCTGACCAAAATAATTATTGGGATACTATGATACTATACTTCCTACTGACAACAATATGGGATTAAATGAGTATAAGTTCATCGTTAGAACTAAGTAGAGTTTGCCAGCTTGCAAGCGTGGCGAAGTTTCGTACACTGCCGCAGGATCAGGAGGCTGAGCACGAGAAAATGGCGAAGTACTTCCTAGCGCCAGCGAAAAAAAGCCGTATGACAGACTAGCTTCCCTAAGTGCTCCAATCTAATCTATCATTTACCTGGTGCTTTCCAACTGACGTCATGACAGAACGCCAAGCCATTCTGACCATGCGTATATGACGACGTATCTTCCGCAGTTATTGGTATAATAGTAAACAAATCTGAAGCTGCGACTCTCTGGCACCTCACACAATTCATGGAGCTCGTGCGTAGCAATATCAATGTTCTTTATATGCCTCGTCCTAGACTCAGCATATGCTTGTCACAATCCCTGTGCGAAATAAATTCCTGCGAGCTTACGAGCACGTAGCTAGACAAACAAGAAACGAAAGAACGTTAACGTGATCCTAGCACGTTTTCGAATGTCCGTCCACGCAGAAACTGTTCGCACCAGCTTCAATTACGTCGTACAGATACATATATTTGATACCTAGGCCTCGCCCCAGAGAAGCCTAGATTTCTATACGTGGCTTGCTGCGCCCGCTCCACGAGCATACAGTCAAAGTACAATAGAGTTCATCCAAGTGATGCTCGATGGTACTTATGAGATACATGGTCAGAGTGGCAGAATGCTGCATGCAATCTAGAATCCCGATCATCTCGATATATGTTCCGACCGATTGCGAACTCAAGGGTTCGCGAACCGGATAGACCAGTTCGCGATATTCCTGTCTAGTTCGCAAACTTAATCTGGGTTCACGAACTGGTCTGTTCGGTTCTTAAACTTAAGAAATAAGTTCGCCATAATTCCATCCTGTTCATAGAATAACTGAGAGAAAGCTTGCCAACTGGTCTTGAAAATTCAGAAGCCAGTTCATAAATCTACTCTCATACTCAGACCCCTTTACTCACTGCCACCTGTGCCTTGTTAGGGCTGCTCTCTCAGTTACGAACCAGTAGTCTCATTTTTTCTATATACTCAATGATCGGCTAACACGAAACTTTTGAGGGAAAAAAGCAATGCATATAGTTATGGTCTAATTTATGAAAAGATGCCATTCTGCTCCAATTCAACCTCGCGTTTAACGGGTGCTGTATGATTGAGTACCTGCAGCATATGTTCCCTTGACAGCTGAGGGATTTTCTCTGCATCAACACCTCCCAGACTAATTAAGGAGTGATAAATAAAATGGCAGAAGGCTCCTGGCTGGGTTCGCATTTGTCTCGTCGTTGCCTTTGCTCGCAATCTCGCCCGGAAATGGAGGTACGAGTAGCAACACCACTATAGGTTAGGCATGAGACAAGGTTCGCATATTTCCTGCTCTGTTTGCAAGCTGGCCCTAGTTCGCGAATCGGCCTGTGAACGGACAAAGTTCGTATATCGGTCGGAATATAGTTTGGGGCCCAGCGGCAAGATTCTTGAACAATTGCATTACATGATCAACGGCCACGTCATAAATTCATCACCACTAAAGGAATACATGATTTTTGTAGCTACAAGGTTCTACACCCTACAAATAACTATCACGATACGAAACTTTTCTTACCCCCTATTCTTTCTTCCTCTTTAGTAGCCATAATCTCTGCTAATAAATCGCGTCCTTCACACTCCGAGTTGAGCGGCTGGCTTCCAATGCCCGTAGCAATTGTATTCACGACCTATATAGCGGTTAGTAAGTACATTATGTTCTCTACAGCCGGGAAGTACAGATTGGTCTCTAAGCTGAGCAAACTTTTAGTCGTCGAAAGTGGTATTTTCGCTCTCGAGATCTTTAGTGAGCATGCCTGAAACTGTTCTGTATACGTATCTACCCGTCGACCGACTCCTACAAAAATGTAGGTGGGCCAATGGTAAGGCAGGTATACCGATTAGAAATATGAACTTACTAGGGCTCTTAGTATTCTTATTCTTAGTCCTCAGGACCATCCCAGTCAACGAATTCGGAGAATTCATCTACACCAAGGTTCGGGGGTGCCGGTATTACAGATGTCTGGTTAGGATTCGTACCATCTGGAATAACATCAGGGGAATTATCTGGGGTTGGCACCATATGGCTCTTTGTTAACGGTAGCTTTGGATGGCCGGACCGTCGCGAGCGGGAGGCACGGCGCTCTTGCAGCGATCTGGTGGGGCTGGAGAACGAAGTAGTCGGAGCTCTCGTATGATTCCTAGCTCTTTTTCCAGCTCCTCGGGGTGTGGTCGGCTTTAGACATTCCAGATTATGTTCCTTGCATTCTGAGCATTGCTCGGGCCATGGACCATTCGGAAAGTTACACTATAAGCGCCTTCGTGTTAGCAAATTTTAGAACAGAAGCGATCAAACTGACAGCTTGCTTCCGACGCCGGCATTCACTGCATTTGAGTTTGTTCCGCTTCTTTGGCTCCCTTGGTTTCTCGTCCGAGCAGACGCGGTTGGATTTCTGGCAACGCTGACAAGGCGATCCAGATGGAGCATCCTTCTCAAGAGTACACTGAACTGTAAGTCAGCCTTGTGCCAAATGTCAATCGCCGTCTGGTTTCAGTGTATACCTTTTTCTTGTCGTGTTTGCAGTTCCCACACCTAGGGTCTCTCTTGCGCTCGGTGGTCTGCTGAGGATTACTTGGAAATGTATTAAAGCTCATCGTAGAGACATAAGACTGTAGTGATGATCCGGATAAACAGGACGAACCGAAGCATATAATAACTATCGCGCATCTGTCGCGCAGTCGGGGCCAATCGATCTGTAAGAAATCAATTCGTTCCACGTCTGCAGTTGCAGCGCTGTCTGGAGATATGATGGCGAAATTGCGCTCCAATTATAGGCATAGGAATGGGATGCACTGGCAGGGCGGAGGAAAATACCGATGGAGTACAAGTTTATGGCCATTACTGCTTCTTCATACCAGGTTGGCATGATTACAACAACCTCTTCACACCAATCTGCGTGGGCCTTTCGGACTGCGGACTGTGGGTGATACGGAGATGAAATGCTTAATGCCATGCGGTGAACGCTAGTTGGTTGGGGCGGCAGAGGGAGGCGAAGTTGATGTGTTATCATTATCTACTACCGTCGACAAACACAATGATGGTTAACACTGAGTGTGCATTGACAATCGGAAGGGAACTGTTGCCCTGTTGGCAGAGGGGAGGCAATGATATTGGCACGGGGGTGTGGACCGTGGATCCGAAGGAGTGGTTGATATAGTGAGGCTGCCAGACGGAGGGCAAAATAGAATCTGGACCAGAGATATAGAAACATTGAGCCCATTATGCAATTGTTCGGATTCATATAAGATGTGTAAGTGTCCAACAAAAGGGATGATTTAGTTTTGGGTGTGTTTAACCTTGGAGTAGGTAAGGATGTTCCCACCTTGTTGTCAAGTGATATACTTGGTCATATTAATCTACTTAGCAAGGTGCACACTTTTTAGCTAGGTGGGCCCACTTGACAAGTAAACAATCCAGTCATCAAGGAGAAACTTGGTGATTGGGTTGTGAAGTCAACCCGGTGGTCAAGGAGTTGCTCCATTTTCATAGATTCTCACGTTAAACCCCTGCGCTTTTGTGCTCCATAGATCCCTTCACAGCACAAGCATACCGAAAGATGGTGACCTCTAGAGTTTCCGCACTCCAGACATCTTAGTAGTGCAGTCCTACAGACGAAGCTGTAATGAACTAAGGGGCACGCTTTCCAACTGGGTCAACTATTTGGCAGATCTGCTATTTGACAACCAGGCCCGGTCCAGCGTGGTATGGCATGTCTTCCATTCCCATATCTAGGGCCGATAGAATTACGAAAGCACCGAACGTAGAGCATTGAGTGGTTTCCAGAAGCGATGCTGTTTCTTACTAGCTACTGCTCGCTATACTCTATATGCACACAGTGTTCCGAAGCGGCCAGGCCGGCCGCCGACCGGTCTGTAGATCCGTAGACCGGTTAGATATAGGCCACCCAAACGAAGGCCGCCACTGACCTGGGCCGGCACAAGCCGTCTCCCCGTAAACCTGGGCCGACCTGCAGATATCTACAGATCTGCGGGGTTTATACTTTGACCTGCAGAAGCCTGCATAAATTTGCAGATTTGGC
>Ga0307515_10025717_pt1 | contig 10169 bp, 11 predicted proteins | sample 17_EM_MG_FD_194513 | JGI IMG/M metagenome (GOLD analysis project Ga0307515, IMG submission 194513) | Populus trichocarpa ectomycorrhiza microbial communities from riparian zone in the Pacific Northwest, United States - 17_EM | ecosystem: Host-associated > Plants > Roots > Unclassified | place...
GTCCAGTTGGGGTGTGTAGAGTATGCGCACAGGAAGTGGATAGAGATATCTTCTAAATTCACCTCTTGCGGCCCTGTAGGTATCTCCTCTCGCTCTTGGTTGTTCGAGCTAGTAGTGCGCGTATTGAGGTTCGGGTTAGGATGGGAATTCATCGTAAAAAACGACTGCGCAGGTCCCTTTTGTCGGGGTGTTTCATCTACCCACTGATAAATAACCTTGAGTAGAGAGAGAAGACTAGCAGGGCCGATCAACACCTGGCGGGCCTTATGGAAATGGACTCACGTTTCGGGCCGACTCTCCTCATATTCAAAGGTGGCAATACTCCCTCCGACCTCAGGTGCACCCTTGGAGGGTGTTCGAGATAGCCTCACGTTCACGACGCCTGGACTGGCTGATGGAGGGAGGTGGCATCGCAGAGAACGGGAACCGTACAGCGTCTGTCAGATATTGAGGATCAATTCAAAATGGACCGTGATACCAGGCGTAACGTACGGCACGGGCCCAATTATCTCCAAAGCATACATAGAGTGGACCAGCAGGAAAGTTTTCGCCGAATAGAGCGATCGGTACCCCTCCTGTCATAGGACCTTTCGTAGGGACCACCTCCTCCAGTACAGTTGCACCCGTATTCTGGTTTATACTCTCATTGTGGGTATGTGCGGGCGATTCGATTTGCACTTGTGGTGCCTCGGAAGGTGTGGAGACAACAGGAGCGCTGCCTCCCTGCCCTGAAGGAACGGCTGACGGTGTATTAAGAGCCCGAGATGTCCCCGATGAATTTTGGCTCAATATTTGTGAGGTGGCCTCTGGTATTCTGGAAGACTGGTTCATGCCACCCCCACCGTAAGGCTCGCCCGAGGTGGGTCCAAATGAGAAAGGGACTGATGCATTCTCACAGGACATAGCGGGGAGGATCTGTTCGCCATCTGGTGACGCACTTGTACGTGTACCAGAGTCAACGACGAGGTTGCCGTTGCTCGCGAGTGGTAGAGAGTCCACATAGTGTAGGGAACCTAACGCAGGTATCAGACCCGCTGCATATCAAAGGAATACCGTACCCATATCATGGGAGCTGAATCCTAATTCCGAGAGTTGAACAACATGTTGTGAAGTACTTGTCATAAGGGGTGGAGCATTAACGGGTGTAGAATCAGTGAACCAAGAGAAGGGATCGGCAGCTGGAAGAATCCCAGTTGTAGGGCCTACCCAGTGGGGCTGTTGAATGCTGTTACCTAAGGTCGACAGAATGAGAGAAGGAGCAAAGATCAAAGTGCGGAATTACTAGTTTGACGGATATCTCCAGCAGGGATCCACACATGAGGGGTTCCCAATTCTTGAGCGGCGCCATTGTCGACGCGCTGAGGGTCCTGGGCTAAAGGATTGACGGATGGAAGAACAGCAGGAATGATGCGTGAAGCGACTAAATATGTGCGGATGTCAGGTATTAGGGCATTGCGGTGTAAAGTACAATAATTACTAGCTTGTCGAGCAGCCACCCCTCTCACGGCGGGCTTTTGGGGACTTTTGGGCTTCGCTGGTGGCTTGCCTTTTCCCGAGATATTAAAAAGCAATGGGAGTGGCGTACGGTCGACGATGGTACCCTGGTAATCCCGAAGAACGGCGTCGGCGCTAACCATATAATGAGGAGCTTGCCAGAGGTGAAAACAGGGTTGCCCACCAGAAATTCGTTATGCCGTGATGATGAGCGTAGCATTTGATGAAGAATTCGATGTTCGCGGTTGCATTCTCGATAGAGATGATCGTGGTTGGGGCTCTGAAATCAACTATGTCCCACGATGCCTGGTCCCTCCGCTCTTTGCATTTTTCACAGACATTCCCGATAATAGTCCGACTGTCGGCCCCTTTCAGTTCCAGAGAAAACTTCAATGACCCTGCTGGGGTAGGGCACTCTCCGTGCACTGAGGGCGTTTTCGGTATTTTCAAGTACTGAACTGGAGAGCCAGGGTGAAAAATCATGCAGAGCTTAATTCTAGTGTCAATGCGAGCCGACAGAACCCCATTTACTTGAAACGAAGGATCGGTAACCTGTATTTGATCGAACCTACGAAGAAATGGGTTAGATGTCAGATGGAAGTAGCCATAATATATATGATAGGCCGCACGCAAGGGACGGCGCAATAGCATTCGTCGAGGCAAGAGCCATGACGGCCCCAGGATCTGTAGGCGCCGAAGAAGGGAATAATGAACTTATGAAATCTGAGGTATAAGGCCCGATGGAGGGCAGTCCTGGCATGGGCGAGGGTGAGCGGAGCTGACGTAGACTCATGAAGTGCTTACGACCTGAACTTGGTCCTGGATCCGCCATCGACGATGGGTAGGTATGAAGTAAATGAGAGGGATCGAATCGAGGGAGGTGGTGGGGTCTGAGGATCAGGCTGTTTACCGCGTGTTATGAGTCGGGCAGCTGCTCAGAAGCCAGGATTGGCCAAACATTATGTCGCCAAAATGAATATTGTCAATGTGAGCACAGAGACACGAGGGAAGAATACCAAAAGCAGAACAACAACCTAGGTGGAAATGAAATTCTCGTTCATAGGCAGATTATTTCGCAGGTATGGATCAAATTGTTCCCAAAGGAAGCTGAATAACACAAGGTTAATCACCCAATACATCGGACACTTCGATATTCGCGGTGTTTGCTGAATATTCTGCAATATCAGGTAAAGACTGAAGTCAGAATGTGTTCTGCCCTGGCGAATAAAGATATACACTCCATGGGAGCTCCATAGAGAGTGTTCTGGGCGACATGTCATTTCCCTTTTGCGATGGTCCATAGTTCCCTCTAGAAACCACTTCAAGAAGGAACTGAGTGGAAGGCCAACGGGGGTAGCAGGTGGCGTAGATGAGACTCGAGCACTTCATCTTATCTTGATGCCCCTTCAATCCTTCTGTTTGGTGAAAGACGGACCACTTGACGTGAATAGCATCCGTGACGGTGCTGAGCGTCTGGAGCGGCTAACGCCGCGGGTTGGTGCTCACAGTCAAAATGGCAGACCATGGTGACCTGCTGGTGTAGCACATAGATATTGCCGTGGTATGCAGGATGGAGGGAGAGAATATCCCGAGGTCCGGCCGCGTGTCGACGGGGAACGCGTAGCGCTTTCCGAGAAAGGCACTGCCTATTGGTGGGTAATGCATAGTAACTGAGTGCATATGCCCTTGAGGAAGAAACGCCTGCGTGCAGCGGCCAACATCAGTGACATTCGAGAATCCAGGAGTTCCATGCCTCTCGTGCCTCGTTCCTGGTCTTTGTGCGTGCTATAGTGAGTTTGGGGTAGATAGCTTGAGCGAGTGGCGATGGATCTTCACTGCTTGATCGCGAAAATCCGCGAATACAATGGTCGCTCAATGCGAAGTCGGTTGGCCCGTGCTAGCAAAGCCATTCCTTAAAAAAAAGGATCTGTGCAGAGTATTGTACCATCTACGGCCAACCGATAGATAACGCAGAATCGCAATGGTGAACGCCTTGACACGTCAAATGAAGAAACATGGACGCAATGCGAGCCTCATCGTGGTCTATCAGTGGTAGACACGAGCTAGTCGGACATCCGTCGAGCTCAAGTAGAGGGTGAGGTTGAGTTCTTGATGCATTTGAGGCTGGATAAATTTCGACACTCAGATCCTAACGCCAAGTAGCACCACGCATGGTTGTTTCAAAACGCCAGTAATACTCACTAGAAGGTTACTTGGTTCCTCCAACACCATTCCACGTGGCCCTATCGGCGTATCCGGTCAAATTCACGGCGCCAACACAAGGGACGGTTCACACATCGTCATGGTGTCGTCAATGGGCCAGACATGGACAAGTACTGCATAAGCCTCTGGTTTGTTCTCATTATTTCCAGCGTCTGTCGCCCCCTTCCTGGACCGATCGAAACAGTTGACGCTCCTCACCCAGTCACCAGTCGTGTATAATGTCAACGTGTGCCACGACTAGTGACACGACTGTATACTACCAGACCAATCCTTCCAATTGTGTAACCTTGTCAACAGATGAGTTTCCGTTCGTCTCGGCGGTTAGAGGACCAAGTGGTCATATTGCACCACTTCCGTCCTACGCCCTCCTAATAGATTTCTATGACCCCTCCTTGGGAATCAACAGTACGACTTGCCGCTGCTCTTGGTCCCTCCAATACCAAGTCAGCCCAGACCCAGGAACAACTACGGTATATCAGATATACAACATTACCAGTTCCTGGAAGAAACCTTGTCCTGTTGCTGAGTTCTTGCCCCAATTCGATTAATACGCACCTACGCACCCCGCTATATTATGGAGGGTAGGGGTCCAGTACCGTCGATCTGTTGGTAATGACATTTCTCGAAGGTGTATCCTCCGAAGCGTTAATATTCGGTATTAGGTAAGATGAGACAGGAAGCATGCGATTACATCGTAGGCTCTTCAGGCGAGATTTACGTGCTCTCCCCTTTTCGACGCGTCTGAAGCAAGAGATCCATTTGTCGGCCTTGGGCTGTTAGCAGTCAAAGTAGGTGGAAACACTCCAAAGGCGCGTTGCGGTACTTCAAGAGGCATCATCTCGAGTTGGATGTGCAGTGTACATAATGGTGAGCACGCTGCTCTGTACGGTTCAGAACAAGAGAAGAATGTGGCTCACCACTCCGGAGTTGGACCGTCCGCGGCGTTCGATCGGAGTCCGAATTCCTAGCTTGAACCATGTCCGCGAATTACTGGAGGTGGTAGTGAACACTGGACACCCAAGTAACCCAGGTAATGCGACGTTCGAGGATCTTCCCGCCCGTCACGGCTACCGAACACAGCAAGGGACGACCATTCCAGGCGATATTCCGTGAGGTGATAGTGCCTTCCAACAATCGTTTGCGATACTTTACGAGTATGTACCACTTCCATTGGTGCTACGAAAACTATATTCCTCATTCTTCATAAGCGTTCGAGCGCCAGAACTGTATCGAGAACACCGACGCAAGACAAGGTAGCAGGGCAGGACGATATGGAATATCCCCCCCTTGCCTTCGTCGGCCATACATGTGGATCACTCCTTTGCATATCAGCAGACGCCCGCCCAGTCTCCGAGAATGACAGCCCTGGGTATCTCCGTCATTAGCTCCAAGTTATCTTCGCATGGTGCTTGAAGACCTCAAACCGCGCTCTCATCTAATAAATGGGGGTGGTGGTGGAATCATCGGCTCTGCACTCTCACAGTGCGGTTTCCAGCGTCCCCGCACGACGAAGGGTCACGCCTCACTCAACCCAAAGCCCAATGGCCGTACTTTCTCGCCGTTGCAGCGTCATCACGGCTGCGAATCCTTCTCAATGGCGCTTCCACCAGGAATGATCGCGTGTGGCGCAATGTCACCCCAAGAAATCACCCCCGTCTCTTGGAGGTGGCCCCATATCGGGGAGATCGCTCAAGATCTGGAGTTCTCCGTGTTCATCTTTAGGGCCCGGATAGAAGGCAAGTGGGTTAAAGATGGTTTATGGTACCCATTCTCCTGCTTACGTGCACGAGCAGTCGACAGTCTCATTAACGTGGGTCTTTCCGACTTCGGAAAGGATCTCAAAAAGTGCGTGGTCAGACGAGATACCAGCCTTGATGCGTAATGTCGAAAATGGCTGTCGATGGCTTCGACATACACGCTCCAGACAAGTGTAATATTCGAAGCAATCGTGACGATGTTCGGCTATGCGCCTCAAAGCCGTCCAATTCCGGCGCGACCCGATGGAAAACCCCCGGCGGGCGCAATCTCCCACAGTAGGAGATTAGCCTTCCTTTAGCTCGTGTTGTCCATGCCGCTACCGTGCCGTCTACAAGAGGAGACAAGACTGTAACCTAGCGGCAGTGTGTTGGGGGGGGCCACTCTTGGGCTATACAGCTCACAAGCATAAACAAGATACGGGGTACTTCTCGCCGCTGAGTCTTCCGTTGATATCATCTAGTAACCGCCAATGGACAGCCTGTATGGACCGCCGTATTCGCCAATGCCTTCACCCTCGGTACTGTCATGTGTTTACTTTTTGTCGTTTTGAACTCATAGTTACCTCATAGGAAGATACCGACCTTTGGGAAGACTCTAACGTCCACCTTCTTGTGTCAAATAACACTCAACTCATCAGCAACGAATATGAGTCCACTGAGGTTCTCTGGCACCTCCAGAGTGACTTCAATCACGTAGGGTCTACCCCCCAACCCCACCCCATCGGTCTCTGTCTCCACCCAACTCGATGTCGTTGAGAGCAAGTTGACCCTCTCAGTGGGCAAATCGCTGCGCAGGAGCGTCAGGAGGTGTCTTCCAGTTTGTTCTCCATTCACTGGTCTTTCCTTCACACTTTCCATGCGCCTCATTGCCCTCTGCATTGTCAATCACCAACGCCACATACCGCTCAGGCAGCGTCTCCTTTGCCCTCCATCTCCTCTGATACGCATACTCGAATGTCAACCCCCTCCCTCTCCGATGAAGAACCAAGGTGGATCCTCAATAACTGGATCATGAACTCCGATTGGCTTCGCCTGGACAATCTGGAGCCAATGGTAGGCGATCCTGGTGTCTCAACCTATGTCCTCCAGCTAGCATCAAGTGGTCAATCTATCTACTGTTGTTTCCTCATCGCCATCAGAACCGGAAAGGGCAAGATTACAGGGTGGAAATCCGCGACCGATCCGACGGGTACGCCGGACCGGCACTAAAGGGCGATTGGAACGTGCCAACCGCGGACATTGTCCTTTCAAGTGCCCGAGAGACCACGGCCCCTCTGGTTCGTCCTATCCATGGTTGCTATTGATCAAGTTTTGACCTTGAATGTCTAGTGACTGTAAAGGGTGTAGCAAGGAGAGTCTCAGCGACCACCTTGCTAGAAGAAATTACCCTATAGAGTGCTCGCAATGGACCGTTTTTTTTGCTCTAAACTCCTAGTTTGTACTGAGTCTTTCCTCAACTCTAAGCCCATTGCTACCAAGAATATACCACGTCATATTCAAGCCGTGCACCGACGATAATTTACGTCCAAGCTTTTTGCCTCGTTGAGGCGGGATCTAATGCGAATGATACGATACACCCAACCTTTTGATCCATCCACCACACCTTCGAGCTTTCCAAGTCCTTATCGCATGATCTGTACGAGATACAGACCATGCGACGTTTATTGACGTTCTCACCCAAGGGATAGTCACCCAAACCCGGCAGTCAACTTGATGTACATTCACTGCTTGTAGCGGAGTCTCTGTATATTGCCCTGTAATACTAATTTACTGTATCATAATGAGTGTCCGTCCCTGCTCTACGCTCAATTTTATCAAACGTTGCATGCATTGAATGTCCTCTTGGTGAACCAGTCTCAGAAGCTCTATGTAACATACGGGGGCGCGCTAGGGACGAATAGAAAGTGGGATACTCTTAGCGAGAAAGAAGAGGATATAAAGACAAAGGAAGGTGCGGATAGAGATCGAGTGTAAGGTGGCCAGATGAGCCAATAGCAGATCGAATGATTATGTACAAAGACAGAGAGTGGGACACTGTTGAAGGTCCGACTAGTGGGGACTACTTTGGTGATTCGTCAGGTCGAGCTGGGCAGGGAAGCGACGATTGCTATGCGTGGGAGCCAGGTCAATCTTTCGCCGAGCACATAAAAATGAGTAGGGTAAGGGATAGTGTGATGCATACCATTGGCCGCAGGGAAAGGGGTAATGTTCAAAATGATGGTCGCGGATGTGTCGAAGCGCCCCCTCTAAGTTGCGAGGAAAAGATGCGGAGCACCGTTCAAATGCGCATTCATATACATCCTCATCCGTCATCTCGAGGAAGATAGTGAATAAGGACTGGCCGCGGGTACCGTAATTGTCGGCCAGCCTAGGACTTTCAGGAGCCCCGACGTTAGGTTCATGTGCACGATTGATGAACCAGTTTAATGTTTTGATGAGCTTTTCAAGTTTCTTAAGGTCTTCGTTCATCTTTTGCGGTTCTGTGTGCTGTCCCGAAAAAAAAGATGCGTAGATATGGGCGTAGGACTGTCCTCAAAACGTATTCTGGGGTGTTGAGTACCTGTGGATACTTTGACTGTGCGTCTGGGGGCTTTGAGAGGACTCCTCCGAGGAAGTGTCCCTCCCCGTTTTATAACGACGACCGGGGGGAGCCCGTCAGATGAGTATGCCAAGTTCTTCTCTGTAACCATGTTCGATGTCGTGCTAGCCAGGTAGGGAGGCAGCGTGAAGCGAGGAAGCGGACCGTTAGGTAGGGTGGGGTGTGCAGTGAACGAGTCTCAATTGTTTGGACGCGCGTGGGGAATCTGTCAACAGATACCGGCCAGGCATTCCCAATAGATGGAGTCTGGGTTGTCTATGTCCATGTTCAGTACATGCGGTGCTGGCGAGCGTGAACAGGGATTGAGAAAGTAATTTCGATACATAACAATGCGATGAACACCAAAGGAAGGACAGGATAAAGGACGGGAAAGGCATCAATCTGGCCGGAGGCGGGCAATTGGGGAAGAAAGAAAGTCATTCGGTCGGAGACAGTTTTGGGGAACGGATTCGGCCGACGCGTACAGGCGTCCTCATTGTTAGGACCTGACAGACTGGGCAGACGTGACAAATCCTAGTCATTCGACTGTACACCTGTGTTCCCTTGTCACTTGAGCCGAAATGACCCTTGGAAAACGTGACAGCTGACAGGTAGGCGTCAAATTGAAAATCACGAGCAAGTCACCGCTGTCAGAGTGGATGACAGCTGTCAATTTCTGTTATTTGTTTGAGCGGGTCCATGTTTACGTTTCAAACTCCGCTTCGTGCGTGACCCCCCATGGACACACTTCTACACCGCCGCCACGCTCGCAAATCAGTGCAGGCTGTACATCCAGCTCGTCCGCGTCGGCCGACTGCTGGCGCGACTCGTTGAGGGCCGGTGGGCGGTGGCTCGCCATCCTCATTGAAAACGACATCTCTGGACTCGACGACGACCCCCTTGCGTGGGTCCCAAACCCTGCAACCGCCTCCCTCATACTTTTAACTTTTAACCGACGAAGAAACATATCCTCGACCGGGCATCAAGCTTCCTCGATCTCTCCAGCAGCTGCACTGTGGCGCCCCAACCGCGGGGCACGCAAGTGCGCAAGGTCAGGCTTCGCACCATAGCGAACCTTAAGCGGGGTACGTCCATCCAACGGTCTCGTGGGCGTTCTGTTCTGTACATTGGTCGCTGTGTTGAACACCTCTGCTCAGAGAATCCGATAGCGTGCGCCGCGTTAGTGAGTACTCCGATGGTGGCTCAGCCACCCAATTCGACGCAGAGTGTGCAGCTTAATCCCGTCCTGCTCGCAGATATCGCGCACCTCTCCCATCGACAACTCGCGCGCGTTGTCAGTCATCACCGCACGTATCCTGGACCCAAACTTATTCTCTGCCGCCGCCCGGAACGATTTGAAGACATCGGCAGCCTCCAACTTGAGCCGCGGCGGTCTCGTGTAAACCGCACGAGTGTAGTCATCCATAACGGTGTACGCGTATTCCCTCCCGCCGACTGACTTCGTAGGCATAGGGCCAACCATGTCCATATGCACCCTCTCGAGCTATGAGCTCGCGCGCCCGCGACCCTCCTTGTGAGGTAGATGAACCACCTTTGCCGCAACGCATGAACGCATGCAGCACATGCATCAAGACTCGGCGCCACTGTAGGTACGTCCATAATGACCATCCCACGCGTACTACTCTGTGCCGGTGCCAACACCATCTTGAATACCGAGTGACCCAGTCGTCAATTCCAGGTCAACAGCGTCGCCCTCATACCATCGGCTCCCTCCGCTGTGGCCACCAATGTAACCTACTCCAAGACGCTCGATCAGCCCCTCGTGAGTAGGTTCCGCCACACCACTTGCCCATGCAGCTAACGAGACCTCTGGGCAAATTATGTCGAGCAGTGTCGCGTCGTTTACCATTTCAACATCGGCAAACATGTCCCGTCCTGATGAGCAGCTTCATTCCGCCTTCCCATATGCGACACCCTTGTCGCCGAAACTTCCTAAGCGATATGAGCCATGCATGAACTTTTTTTTTTTTTTTTTTTTTGTAATCCAATTTTACGTGCTAAGATCTACTCTATGTTACACGATTCGTCGGATGTGTTGTGTATCTATGCTCTGACCCGTTGCTCCCTGTCGGAAGGAATTAGACGTGGTCTGGATG
>Ga0307515_10025718_pt1 | contig 10169 bp, 5 predicted proteins | sample 17_EM_MG_FD_194513 | JGI IMG/M metagenome (GOLD analysis project Ga0307515, IMG submission 194513) | Populus trichocarpa ectomycorrhiza microbial communities from riparian zone in the Pacific Northwest, United States - 17_EM | ecosystem: Host-associated > Plants > Roots > Unclassified | place...
CATTGGAATTAATTTGGCAAATCCATGTAACCCTAGCCTCTTTTATAAATAGTGGAGGGGGCTTCTATTTTTAGATAAATAAATTATTTGCTCTCTATTTTTCCAATGTTTTCTTTTGATCTTCCTATTTTTTTTATAGAGAGAAAGTTTGAGAAAGCTTTTTAGTTTGCAGGCTTTGATTGAAAATGCATCATTTCAAGGTGTTGTTGTAGAAAATCTTGGGAGGTTACTTGAAATAAGATTATTCCTATCAATTGACTGGGAATTCAATTTTAAAGACAACAGATACAACCTGTGATAAAATTTTATTATGATATCAAATTCTATAAGTTTTTTAATACATATTTTTATATTTTATACTTATCTCTGGTATAATTTATTTATGAATTTATACAATTACTCTCCTAATTTTTGTTAACTGAATAATTTTATATAATATATTTTTTTATGGATTATTGAACAAAATGATTAATTTCTTTTGTTATTACGTAGAGAATAATGAACATCACTCAAGAGAATGTTGATTTGGCAAGCACTACTTCTATAGGGAGAATTCCATCATCATCTTACGTGGTGTACGGTGTGAAACCTTAGAAGTTCAATGGTGTAAAGTTAAAAAATTTACCATAAAAGTTGCTTTTCTTTCCCATCATCTTAAACTTGGTAAAATTCTTTATAAAGGATGTGCCAAAGCTATCAGATAAAGAGTTTGATCTTATTGTAGGGGTATATATTGACAGAATAAAGCATAATGATTCAGTGTGAAAGAATTAGATCTTGAATGGGTTGGATAATATATTCTATGATATGAATAGTTCCATCAATAATGCTAAAATGCTATGGTAATCCCATTAGAAGCAAGTAGTCAATAACGAGATTGAGTCCATCATGCAAAATTATACATAAGAACTAATTGATCTTTCACCTAAAAGCAAACCATTATTCGATAAGTAGATCTTTAAGGTCTTATTTGTTTGCTGGAAAATATAAATTTTTTTTTTAGAAAGTGATTTCCAGGAAAGTGAATTATTTTTCAATGTTTGGTAGTGTCATGAAATATAAGTTGGAAAACACTTTCTAATGTTTAACTATGTTACGAAAAATAACTTATTAATGTTTTAATTTTTTTTCAAGTTTATTAAAAGAATAAGGACCAAATCTAATAGATAAAAAAGTTGAAGGAGGATGAAATTGAAAAAATTATAATTTCATAAATTATTTCAAATAAAATAAATAAAATTAAAAGAATGGGGATCAAATCTTATAGATTAAAAATTTCAATTAAGAAAAGAATAAGAGAAAAGCAAATAACAATAATAAAAAAAGGGACCAAAGTTGATATAAAAAATCAAATTTTAAGGGATAAAATTAAAAAAACAAGTTTCAAAATAAAATATATAACAATCAAAAGATTGAGAATCAAATTTGATATAATCAACAAATAACAAGATATTTATGATTTTTTTGTAATTTTTAGAAAGTGTTTTCTGCCCAAGATAAAAAGAAAACACTTTCCTGGAAACTAAGTTAATTTTTTTTAACTAAAAAATATTTTCCATTGACTAACTTTCATAATGGTAAACAAATACAAGAAAGTTTGGAAAATAATTTTTAAAAAACTATTTTCCATGAAACAAATGAGACATAAGAGGAAGATAAAAAGAATCATTAACAAGTATAAAGCAAGACTTGTCAATGGTTTCAAACAACTTTTATATAGACGTTAATAGCCATCATGCAATTAACAAGTTAAAAATTCATCAATTATATTTAAAAACAACTTTTCTAAATGGTCTACGTGGTAAAATCCAATGGTTTATTGTTAAAGGAAATGAAAATAAAATTTGTAAATTTGTCAAGTCATCATATGATTTGACTTAAGATTCTAAATAATAGCATGAAAAGTTTAACAAGATTATATTGTCAAAGAGTTTAAAATCAACAAGGTTGATAAATATATTTATATAAGAAACAAATATCATTGTATGTCTCTATATGGATGATATGTTAATCTTAGACAAAAATGAATATATGATCAAGTCTACCAAAAAAATATTAACTAATAAGTCTGACATAAAAGACTTGGATTTTATAGATGTCATACTAGGAATAAATATTACGAGAACATCTTATGGTTATATGTTGTTTCAATCCTATTATATTGAGAAAAATATTAATAATTTTTTAAAAGGTGGTAACAATACTATCAAAACACCAATGGATACATGTATATATTTATCCAAACATAAATGTAAAGAAACACTACAATTAGAATATTCTTAAATTATTAGAAGTTTGATGTATGTTATGAATTGAACTAGACTATATAACATAGATAGTTAGAAAAATAAATAGATTTACTAAAAATTTAAGTTTAGATCATTTCAAAGTGATAAATAAGGCACACAAATACTTGAGATACACTATGGATTACGAGTTACATTATATTGGGCATCTGATGATACTTGAGGGATATAATAATGTAAATTAGATATCCAACACTAAACACTTCAAATACATAAGAGGATATATTTTCACACTTGATGGAACATTCATGTCTTGAAATTCCTCCAAACAAACATGTATCATAAGATTCATGTCTTGAAATTCCTTTAGTTTCTTAAAATAGTCAATCATCCTCAACATATGGGTGTTCACTAAGGAACAGTGATATCCCAGATCAGAAGCGAGCGTCTAGAGCCAGGGATTTATGAGTAGTGCTGGTCGCTGACTTATTATATGTGTTTTGAGGAGTCAGGCTCAGAAGTGGGCTCGTGTCACCAGGAACAAAACCGTGAGGGCGATAAGGCTCAAAGCTGACAATATATAGCAGGTTGGGCTGGGCTATTACATTTGGTATCAGAGCCGAGGACAACTCATCTTAAAGTGGGGGGATTGTGATATCCCACATCGGAAGCGAGCGTCCAGAGCCAGGGCTTTATGAGTAGTGCTGGTCGCTGACCTGTTGTACGAGTTTTGGGGCGTCAAGCTCAGAAGTGGGCTCGCGTCACCAGGAACAAAATCGTGAGAGCAGTAAGGCCCAAAACAGACAATATATGGCAGGTTGAGCCGGGTTATTATAGGAACTCTTTATCATCTTGCAGTAGAACAATTATTTAGAGGTCTCAAACCTCTTAGTGCATCCAATAACTCTTTGAGATACATAATTATTAAATGGACATTCATATCTCATACTGTGTTTGAAGTTCAAGTGACATGCTAGCTATCATCATACATATACTCTGCTCTTGGTCATAAATACGACATTAATACTCAGTCCTAACTTCATCATCAGCGTACCCATTAAGGATTGGTGGAATTAGATTTTCAAGAATATATAACCTTCTTCTCTATTTGAGAACAATTCTCATATTTGATAATAATCCAAGAAGTTTGGTCCAATCAATTTATTAGTATCAAGTATGCCACGTAAGGATATATTTATTGTTACTCACAATAATCTATCAACCTATTCATGTAAGGATAATGAGTATTGGTTTCATGCATAAATATTTATAACCAAGTTTGGATAAGCTTTTTAATCATAATTTGATCTCCCATTATTTTGTTGAAAATTAATAGCCATCGCTATTGATTTGAAAAATCTCACTTAGATCTCCTAATGGGTTAGGATTCTATTTAATTTATATGACTTTAAGCAACTTAATAAATAAAAATAAAATAAATTAGATAGATAACATAGCTTATCAATAAATTAGATAGATAACATAATATGACTTTAAGCAACTTAATCAATAAAAATAAAATAAATTAGATAGATAACATAGCTTATCAATTACATCTTTATATGACTCCTAGTTAAGTTAGATGACAAGTTTTTATCTAAACATATCATATATGTTTCAATTAACTACCACCTCTAATCTTATATGATCATAAGTAGTTCATCCACAAGTAAGACTCAATTTCATAGCACTAAACATATTCAATTAATAGTAACCAAATAGAACTCTGATTTTATCCATATAAAATTGAAAGACAATAAATTATGTTATCAACATGTACTTAATAGGTCGCGTTTTATGGCATTAATGATATATCATACATAATAATTATATATAATCATACACCTCTAGCATGCTATTATGAACATATTTAAACTAATTTTCTCGAGCCAACAAAGGAAATTAGGTGGTCAAAAACCTAGGTTGCAATTGCAAATATTTATAAGTCCTTTGCGAGCACAATGGTTGTAGCCTTTTTCTGTCATTTTTCTTTATCTTGGATTACAAAATAATTTTTTCTATCTAAATTCTTATATTTTTAAATTACATAAAATTTACATAATTGAAAAAGAAATCTTGAGTTACATTTGAAGGGAATTAGATGAGAAAAGAATTTTACAACTCAAAAGAAAAATAGAAAAAAGAAAGGACACACAAGCCTTATTTAATATTACAATAATTCAACCATAAAAAAACACAATCATATTGGTCTTTAAATGCTTATAATCATCCATCATGCATAATAACATATTAATATGTAAAAATAAAAATATTGTATGCTTCAATTGTAATTATTGGTTTTCTATGCAATTTTTAAAATAATATTTCTAACACTTAGAAATATTAAATCAAATTCAATTTCACAATTTTTCAAACTCAATAAATTTTATTTAATACATATTTTCTTTAAAAAACCATTTTTCAAAATTTAATAAGAAAATTAATCATATTAAAATTCTTATTAACATCCTAAACTATTTTAGGATCAATTAAATAAACCTTTTCAACTTCAAAAACTCTTTATATTTTAGGAAAAAAACTAGTTTTCTAAAAATTATTTAATTAAATTCTAATCAAACTAGGATAATGCAAAATCAACAATGTTTTTAATTAAAAAATTTAATTCAATCCTAATCTAATTAGAAAAATTAATTCTACAATTAATTTAATGTAGGGTTTTGATTTTCAAATATCAAACAATATTTTATATATGGAGGAGAAGAATTGTAATTATGCCCTAAATAACCGAACTATAAACAGTTATAAAGTAAATGGGTAAAATAGTAGTTTAGACCTTAAAACCAAATATGATGCAAGGGCAGAATTTTAATTCTATCCCTCTTCTCTTCTTCTTTACTGGTTTAGACACCAAAACCCTAAAATATGTTGTAAGGGAAAAATCATAATTCGACCCCTCTTCTCTTCTTCTATACTGCTAATAGTGGGCTGATAGTTGTTACAGTGTTGTTGTGGATGTCAGTTGCTCACATCGATGGTAGCCTTTAACGACAGCTGTATTGCTGTCGCTTCTCCAGTTAGCAATATGGGGCAGCAACCCTCATGCTGCACCATTTGTAGCGTGAAGCTGCTGTCTCATACAATTATTAAGAACAAAAACAATTAAAAATAAAATAAAAAAACAAATATAGTAAAACAAAACACGAAAAAAGAAGAAAAAAGAAAAATATTACCTTAATGTGGTTGCAAGTGAAGCTAAGAAGAGAAAAACAAAAAAAAACCAAATTCGTAAAGTATATTAATTAAAAAAAACTGAGAAGAAAAAAGAAGAAAGAAGAAGAATACATACCTCTGAGCATGGAGGAGAAGAGAAGGAGTTGATGAGAGAAGAGAAGATAAAGAAATGGATATTGATGTTTTTTACATATGGGGAAGAAAAAGAAGAAATTAAGGAGCCCCGTCTGTTGTGAAATTAGGGATCCTAAGCTTTTTATTGGGGCGTTTTACCGATGGATAATTAAATATTAATATTTTCAATCATTCCGTCGTCTGTAATATTTAATTTAAATTTTCAATTTAATCAAAAATTTCAGAAACCACCAAATATCACCGACGACTTTTCAATCCGTCGGTGATTCCGTCTGTAATATTTAATTTTAAATTTTAAATTTTAAATTAATCAAAATTTTTCAGAAAACCACTAAATAACACCGACGACTTTTCAATCCGTCAGTGATTTTTTTCTGTAAAGAACAGTAATTAAAAGTGCAAATGGAAAGTGAACAGTTCCAGAGCTCTCTGAAAAATACCAACGGAATTTGTCGTTGGTAATTCCCTTTGTAATTGACATAATGAACAGTGTTCACAGTTTACCGAAGGAATAAATTTCGTCGGTAATTCCATTAGTAAAAATGGCACATCATCGTTTTTTTGCTTTGTTTTAATTTTTTTTCCCACTATAATTTCCTCGGTAAATCGATAAATATCGAGGGAATATTACCAGAAAATCGATAAATACAAACAAAAATACCGAGAGAATATTTCCGTCGGTAAAATCCGTTGGCAATTTACCGACGAAAATATTCTCTCGGTATTTTGTTTATATTTATCGATTATCTGGTAGTGTCATAAGATCATATGGAACGGCCACCTGCATCAATTATTCATCACCTAATAAATTTTCAAAAAAATAAGTTTTGGTTTGTAAAAAGTATAGAAAATTTACCTTTGATAAATAGGAAGTATATATCACGAGTAATATCTTTTGGTGATGAAACCAAGAGGGAAATCTTTTAGACTCTCCCCTTGATCTTGAGGTAGTAAATTTCTTCCTTAATCTAGCTTGTGAAATCTTCGAGCACAAAGGTTTCTTCAATTGGAATCGAATTAGCCAAACCTTTTGTCGTGACTCTTGAGTGCTCTCTGAAACTAATTCAGAACTTGATTTACATTTCGAAATTGGTGTTGTTTTTTTGGAAACACATACAACTGCCCCGGCTTTGATCCTTGTTTTCCTCAGTCTTCACGTTGTCATCCACTGAGATAGGATCCCACCTTCTCCACCAGTTACCAACCAGCAAGCATGCATCTATATATATATATATATATATTGGATCAAGGCATGCAAGAGCATGCCTTCCTTATCTTCACAGAAATTTTTATGGTTGTCGGGTTGGGTTAGCACTTGAGCGGCTCTGTTTCTTTATTTTACAAATTAGTTCTTCAGAGTATCAAACAGAGTCTATGGATAGTAATAAATTGTATTCTTTGTAGTATTATAATAATTTAAGTAATCGAAAGAATCTTAGTGCATAACACTAATATGATTATGCGTACAAATTATCAAACTTAGAGGATTATCATTTACTACTCTTTCTTTCAGTGCTTGCGAAGCATGTTCCCTTTTCACTTATTACAGCAATGAGTAGAACAGGCCCGGCCGTTGGCCACACAGGTTTGCTACTTAAGTGAAATACATACACGCCCTCCTTTTTAAAGCATAACTTGGCTAAGAAGAAAGCATCTAGCTCTACTATACAACACACACACATAGAAGTGCCTTTTCCCCCTCTTAAATAACACATATTTCCTTGGATATCTACTGCATAAGGAGCCGCCAAGAGAGACACACACAGTTAACGAAATGGGCAGAGAAGTCATGGCTGGCATGAGTGTTCTCTTCTTGATTCTCTTCTTATCATTCTCATCTTGCAAGGTATATTAACCCTCCTCTCTTCGTTCTCTTCTCTTTATAATTAATGCATGTACAATTACATATTTTAATGCATTATTGTTTCGTGATTTAAAAATGCAGGTTTCTTTCGCCGCTACAACTACAAGTAGCCTACATAAACAAAACTTATCAACCCCACTTAACCCTTTTTCCCCAAGAGCATCTTTGATCCGTTATTGGAACAAACATATATCGAACAGCCTACCCAAACCACTGTTTCTCCTCTCCAAAGCTTCTCCACTCAGTGCCATAGACTCAGCGATCCTCACTAAACTCGCCACTCAAAACTCTCTTTCCTTGCACCTTGACTCATTCTGCTCTTTAGCCAACTTATTTTGCTTCTTTGACACAAAACAAAGTTTACGCAATCATGACCAAGATTCCAACTTTGCACTATACTCCAACAAGCGCTTTGCGAACTATGGTGGATCAAGACTCAGCGGGGTCGACTCATTTAAGAACTACTCCAACGGGTTGAACACGGTCGCCGACTCTTTCATAAGATACAGCCGTGAATCTACAGGCCATAGTGAGACATTCACAAACTATGGTAACGATGGAAATGTTGCCAATGCAACATTTGGCAACTATGGCTCTGCTGCCACTGGTGGTTCTGGCACGTTCAAGAACTATGATAACCGAGTCAATGTGCCTGGTCTTCGATTCACTACTTATGCCTCAGATGGAAATGACCATAAGCTCTCCTTTTCAAGCTACAGTGATGAAACGAATGTAGGTGCTCAAGGATTCAATAGCTATGGCAAGAAAGGAAATGGGGTTCCATCTGAGTTCGTATCCTATAGTCGAGATTCAAACGGTATTGAATCTAAATTTACTGGCTATGGTGAGTTAGGTAATGCAGCAAATGACTCTTTCACTAGTTATGGAAACTCAGGTAACAACCCACATAACAACTTCAAGAGTTATGGAAGTGGTGCAAACTCTGCTATTGATCGCTTCTCAAGCTACAGGAACGGAGCCAATGTTGGTCAGGATTCATTTCAATCTTATGCCAAGGATTCAAATTCAGGGAAAGTGAGCTTCGCAAATTATGGAAAATCATTTAACCCTGGAAATGATTCATTCATAGATTATGGCAAAGGTTCAAAGGGTATGACCACCATTGGGTTCAAAAGTTATAGCCTTGATCGATCATTCATGGTTTATAAAGATAAGGGTGTTACATTTGCTGGTTACAGTAACACAAGTAGTATGCCGAGTGACAATGGCGTTTCTGTAAATAAGAGACGGGTGGAACCAGGGAAGTTTTTCAGGGAATCCATGCTGAAGCCTGGGAATGTTATGGTAATGCCCGACATTAGGGACAAAATGCCAGAGAGGTCATTTTTACCCAGGTCAATTGTTTCAAAATTACCATTCTCAACCACAAAAATGGCCATGCTCAAGGACCTTTTCCATGCGTCAGATAACTCAACCATGACGCGCGTGCTTATCAACGCACTAGCCGAGTGCGAGAGGGCACCAAGCCACGGTGAGACCAAGCGATGCGTTGGTTCTGTCGAGGACATGATCGACTTTGCAGTCTCGGTCTTGGGCCACAACGTGACGGTCAGGACCACCGAGAATGTTAACGGGTCAAAGAAAAGAGTGATGATCGGATCGGTTGAAGGGATCAACGGCGGACAAGTGACCAAATCAGTGTCCTGTCACCAAAGCTTGTACCCGTATTTATTGTATTACTGTCATTCGGTACCCAGAGTTAGGGTTTACGAGGCAGACATTGTTGATGTTGAGAGCAAAGAAAAGATCAACGTTGGTGTTGCCATTTGTCATGTTGACACATCAGCTTGGGGTCCAGAACATGGAGCCTTTGTTGCCCTAGGGTCCAGCCCTGGGAAAATTGAGGTTTGCCACTGGATCTTTGAGAACGACATGACTTGGACCATTGCGGACAGAGGGTAGCTAGCGGTTGCATAATTTATTTTGAAACGGTGCTTGATTTGATTCGTAACTTTCTTTGTCTCTGAAAATTGTTAAAGGAAACGAAGTTGGAATTTACTTTTGTGTTTTACCATTGATGGCTTCTCTATTTGCAAGAAAGAAATCATTTGCTACATGAATCTTGGCTTTCCAATATGAGATCAAATCTCAGCTTATATTCTCTTGCTGTGGATTTATGCACAAGATCAATCATTAATTAATCTTCTTTTTCCCATCGGAGAAATCATATTCCTAACAGCCAGACTAATTAATCGCTAATCACCCTGCCCATTACCATTTAAGAAACCTTTCAAATCCAATCAGTCAACAAGCTAGGATTATAACAAGATCAATCATATTCAGTTTTTGCTTCTTTTTTAATTATAAGAACTCTGAAAGCGAAGTCTTTGCTTCTTTCTTAATGATAACAAAAGAAAATTAGTTTGCCGTATTCACTCGAGGTTTGCTTTGCCATAAAGCTGAAGAAACAAAAATACAAGTAGAGACACAAAAGCCAAGAAAGAAATCCAATATTCCATTGCGAAGGTAGGTTCTTATTTTGAAGGAACAAAATCTTTGCTGGGTTTGGTCTTGTCCGTGCCTATGGCTTGATCTAGCATTCACCATAACCAGCAAGCAGTCCCTCGAGCTTCAATCCATTCAATAGTCACATCCAACCCCCCTATTCAAAGACTCAGAGCTTGTCTCTGTGTTTCTAAAATTCTTGAGATTTTTTTTTTACATTATTTAAATATATTTTCAAACAAAAATTGTCTTCACAGTACCGCCGA
>Ga0307515_10025720_pt1 | contig 10169 bp, 10 predicted proteins | sample 17_EM_MG_FD_194513 | JGI IMG/M metagenome (GOLD analysis project Ga0307515, IMG submission 194513) | Populus trichocarpa ectomycorrhiza microbial communities from riparian zone in the Pacific Northwest, United States - 17_EM | ecosystem: Host-associated > Plants > Roots > Unclassified | place...
TCCGACCTCAATTAGGAGCGCCTGTATTTCATTCCAGACTCTGAACATCCCTCCCCATTCAGCGATGCCCAGCATGGATGTCTGCTCCGCTGCATAGGCACTCCTCAACCCCCGTCAGCCCTCCTTGGCCCGGCTTTGCTCCCCTCAATTACATTCCACGCTCCTCCATCAACATCAGCACTTCCCTTGCCCACCCTGCACTCCACATCAGGCACTCCTCATTTGCTGGTGGCGCACCTCTTTTTCCTCCGAATTCATCATATTGCGTTTCAAACTCCATTTCGATTCACTGCGAGCTAACATCCCAATTCCAGCCTGTTGGATATCACAAATCAAGCCAAACGACATTCGAATTCAATTTCACCCACTCGCCAGGCTGGAATTATTCAGAAAGACAAGGAGCGCCTCCAGCTTCTTTGTGCCATTGATGAATTGTGTGTTCCTGCGTTTGTCGTCCCTGATGAGATGGGAGATTTAGTGGATCACATTGAGACTATGTTCAATTGATATCATTCCGATCACTTAGTCGGGTTATTGTTCCGGTTTTACCTGTTTTCATTTTTGAATCACTTGCCATTTTCTTTGGTTGTCCTTAATGTAGCGATGCAAACAATAGAATGTTGAATGAGATGCTGGGTACTATAGTATGATTTAGAAGTTGATAATGAACAATAATCTATGCATCATACATGGAGGGTATTCTAATTGCTCGGGGTACATCCGGAGAATCCCAGATAACGCCTGCAGTTGTTTCAATGAATATCTATAGGGACCCAGGCTTCTCTCACAGTTAGTTTGGGATTCCCGCATTGGTTGGGCGACAGTCCCAGGTGCTCCCAAACTTATCACAACCGCTCCCATGGTGCTGCCGTACAAGTCATCAGAGGTCCCAGTTACTCAGAAGGCTAGCCAGAATGCCCTCCAGGGTCTGATTCTCTCCTGAGATTGAAGCTTCTAAGTTTACACTCCGCCTCCTCTCACACACTCCGGGAGGCTCCCAGCAACTAAATTACATTTTGCTGATGTTGCCTTTTTCTTTGGTACCATAATGTAGCGAGGCAATAAATACAGTGTTGAAGAAGATGGTAGCTAGTATGAGTCAGAATTGATAATGAACAATAATCCATGCGTCATATTCGCCGTTGAGGGAAATCGATTGCTTGTGGACACCTGGAGAGTCTCAGATGACACCTGCAGTCCTCCCAATGAATATCTATACGAACCCAGGCATAGTTCGGTGTTTGTTTGGGATTTCCACATTGGTTCGGTGAGACTTCCAGGTGCACGCGAAGTTCTCTCCGGTGCTCCGAGGTGTTCCCAAACTTATCACAATCACTCCCAGTTACTCCTGTACCAGTAATCAGAGATCCCGGTTACTCTGAAGGCCGGCCGGAATGCCCTCCTAGGGTCTGAGACTCACCTGAAATTGTTGCTTCAAAGTTTGCACTCCATATCCTCTCAGACACTCCTGGAGTCAAGTTCCAGAGACTAAAATACGTTTTGCTGATGTTCTCCTCCTCCTCTTCCTTCCGGCACAAGGAGAAGCAGACGATCTATCCACAACGAGGATCTTGATGATGATCTCAGCAAGATACCCAACAATTGCAATCATCGTCGAGATGAAAATTCAGAATCCAACGACAAGCCTCCTCAACGACAATCCAGGACAGCAATGCGCAAGCAGCTATCAGAAGATTCCTTCACAACGAGCCTCTTTGGTGACCATCCAGGACAGCAATGCGCAAATGGCCATCAGACGATTCCTTCACGTCAACACTTGATAGACAAGTCGCAGCAACTCAATTAACTCCTACGTCGGCACAACCCAACCATCCTGAGCGTCGAGAGGTCTCTATTATCCTGGAGCAGGAGGATGAATGCGAGCCTGTGCCACTTGCATCCAAGATGGCATCCAATTAAGTGTTTGAGTGATCGAATCCGCCCGCTAATGTATATATTTACTAGAGGAAGGGTTCAAAACAAGCTAGTGAGCAATTGGTTTTATGGAAAGATTGGAAATCTGTGGCGACATGAGCCCTTTGTTGATGATGTGACAGGCCTCATTGTCGGCGCAGAATACAACGCCCAGTCAACGATTTCAGTCGTTCTGGCAACAGTCATGGCACATGTGAAGCCTATAGCTGTCAATTCAGCGATATTTATGAATCCCTTGGCCAAGAATGCGGTGAAGACCGCCCAGATTCATAGTTGGTGGTATGAGGAAACGGTCAGGATTCATCCAGCCCAGAGAAACTCAGACCTTCCACGTGCCTACATTTCAGTGGTAGATGAATTATCTCAACGGTTATTTTCATCGCTGACATTGTGCATCAGTATCTCACAAAGATTAGTTGCTACCGGGCAGCAATGGTATACTGCTGCGAGACCTCAATCGACTCTATTTACGGATTTTGAACACAGTGGGCTAAAGAGATCTGGACAATGGTAGCCTGGCTGTTGGCCGAGAACAGGTTTACATGCTGCACACATGTTCATGAGGTAAGTTCAACGCTCCCTTCTTGTGTAATCGTTGCCTTGACGATCAATCTAGGAGTGCAAGTTTCGATCTGCAGCAACTGAAATTGTGGATCTTATTCACCGGATATACTTCTATGGCATACAACAAATGGGAATGAAAGATAGATCATTGATTGATACAATCAACCCGATATTCATTGCCCTCACCGCAACGGCCATCCACCATTGTCTGTCGGCCTGGAAAACTGCCAAGTTTAGGGTCCTGCCAGATTTTGGACCAGGAGGTGCAGCACAACATAAGTGCAATACAAGAAACATTAATCACGGAGTGAATAATGAATGCACAGATGTATTTCCTCATCTCGATGCGGATTTCCGTTATTCCATGCCCGAGGTTCAAGCCAAAATGATGGACAATATCTCCAGCATGATCCGCCGAAGGATCCACTCAACTGGTTCGGACCCAGAGATGGCACAACCTCAAAATGATCAGGGCAGCATTGATGAGCACTTCCTTGAGTACCTCCCGGAGGAGCTGATAGAGCAGCCTGACAATTCTTTCAATCATCTCAGCAGCTTTGTTGCTGATACTGAAGCTAGTATGTGATTCTCAGCTGTTCTGCCTATCGGTGGGTCTGCCATCGCCAGCAGCAGCCAGCCCGTCCCCTGCAGCAACAGCAACAGCAACAGCAACAGCAACCACATCCCCAACATGACAAGCATTGAGAATACGGGATTAGTTGATGGAAGTACGATTGTAGAGGGTGTAATTCCGCTTGCAGGTTAAGAATGGTGTAAGTGATTGGATTTAGAATTTCCTTTGTGTGCTATTTTATTCTAGGTTTCGTCGATATATCATAATAGTAGTAAATGTACTAAAACTGATGGTTTACTGAAGTCTGATCCCAAACACATGAATTCATAATTGCAATGATGCATAACCCTCCCGCGACGAACTGCAAGCTACTGACGATCTTGTATGAACAAATTAAATATCATGAACCACTTCTGCATGGTAACTATCATTGCTCAAATTAAGCCATGAGGGTCTTTAAAACTAAGAACTACATGCTTCATTAAACGTATGGAGCGAGTAGTATGATCATCGCGAGGACTACTCGAATTGTGCGACGTAGGAGTATGCCGAGAGATGATTGGTGATATTGCTACAGGAAGTGTGAACTGTTCAGCATGTGCTTGTTGTCACATTCACAAGCGTGGGTACACCGGTCATGACGCATGAAAACAGCATCGCGACAACTCAAAGAACACTCTGGAACAGTACAGCAATGCCATATTTCAGGGAAACCTCCATTTCATTTTTTTAAGTGTGTGGGTACAATAAACTAAATCAATTTAATGAAGGTGATTTAGATTTTGCTGATATTTGACGAAGATCATTATTGCATCGAGTTACAAAGCCATCGCATCTCACTGATCATTTGGGCTAAATTCTGCTCGGTAAATATACCAAACTACTAATTACATGATAGCCATGCACCCATTCCTATAGCTGCCACTATGCCTCTCCCAAAAACAAATGTCTCAACGATCAATCCCAACATCGCAAACTTTCAACACAGCCCTTCATCCATGGATATGAATGCTGTAATAATAAAATAAACAAAACTCGAAATTATCACCCATCCTTCCACCCTCCAAAGTGCCAGAAACATACCCACCCACAACGCAAATCCTTGAACAACCGTCCAGCCAGTGGATTCCATCCTCACAACAACTAATTTGCAGCTTAGCGGCTGCTTGTATGCTTCCTATTGGCCAAAGAGCCTGAAGTGGGACGATTCACAATCCAATCGTGCTTGCGTAGGCAAGCCTCATCATCATCAGCAACAAAACTATGCTAGTAATCGGTAAAGAGACCAAGAGCACAGTTTTGGATGACTTCAATGTATCGCTGCTGTTCGATGATCCTCCTTTGAAGCTTCCGTTCAAACTTTTGGAATCCTGGTATCGTTGTCAGGAAACTTCTTGTATTAGGGCGCAGCATCTGACCATCATCCTCCAATGCCTCCCTGATATCCTTGATCATATCCTCGGCTGGAGGCGGGACAATGTCAACCAGAGGAAGGTAGCTGCGGCCACCACGCATAGGTGTATGGGGACCAGCTGTGCTGTCGGCTTGTTGGCCACGAGAAACAATCCAAAAAGCGTTGGGTTGCTCAATTTCATCGCCGCCTGTACCCATTTGGCAGCAGTATTGATATCGAAGATGGAGGTAATACTTAGGGCGTACGGACAGCCATCTTCATTCAGATCTTCCCAGCAGCCCCAAAGCTCTTGGATATTCCTGTTGGGGTCTGGCAGACCGGCAAATGCACCATTCACGATCGACAAGATTGTTGTATCGACGATTGATGTAACTGTCAGAAGTATCGATTCATCATCCCCAGGCCAGTGCCATGGGAATAGCTGAGGATGGTTTTCACCCACCCTCGTCCTAGCCGTTTCAGGATCCACATATGCGATGGTAAAGGTAAGTGACTTGACATGGCAATCGGTCAAGGCTTCGCAAGGCACCTTTATCAGCGAAGACCTGTGACCCGAGGTTTCTTCCTTGTTGTCTTTGGTATCTACACATCATCAGGAAGAAAAAAAGAATCATGGGGGCGATGACATACATACAAATGTGCACGAGTTACCTCTTCTTACTCGGGGTTCCTTCGACCGTATTGTTCCTTCTGCAAAGGCCAACCTATGTGAACTTGTCCGGTGCCGGCTTAAGTTTCTGACAATCATAGTTAGCCTTGTCTGCAATGTACGGTTTTCAAAGCAGGCTTTCAGATGCCAGATCACTGATTCAAGTAACACAATGATCGATTAGCAGATCCCACTGCTTGGGGCCGGCGCCTTGCTTATTGCTGATCCTCATGGACTGGGCAATCTCCCAGATGTGCTCCCTCACTTCATTATATATCCGTTGTGTTGTCAAGCCACCCTTGACCTGCCAAATCCCCACCGTTTCTGCTGCCGATGGGCCAACTCCAACCCCAGCGTTCTCAACCCAGATGCGGACTTGTAGAGTCGGCATCTGGGTTGTATTATCAACTGCGACGACTGATTTCAGCAACCAGATGGAATCACATTACATTTTAGGTTCCCAACGGTGGTCAATGATTGAGTGGTGGATATTAAATGCTTGTTACTCTAAACAAGTGCTGGGAGTGTTGAATCAATTGTCAAGGGTGATGCAACATGGTAGCAGAGGTGAGGAGGGTGTGTCGAAGGTTGTGGAGATTGTAAGTAAGGTGGGCAGGTAAGGGGAATAAATATATGGGCTTGGAGGGTTTTCTTGATCCAGCGACATCATCTTGGCTGCAAATCAGCCAGGAAACAATTTGCTTAGCATCATCAAAGCGCACTGATTCATTGATTGAACGCTTAAGTTCATCACAAACACAACTACAAGCATCATCTGCAGTCAGATCTCACTTGTTTGTCCTTGCTCCAGTTCGTGTACCCCACGATGACGTCGCTCGGTCGGTAAATACAGTGAGTGCACAGTTCCTGTAAGGTACCAACTTAAAACATGGTTAGAATAATACATCAGGCAATGAGTGTAGCAGGGCCGTGTGTGGGAGCAGAACAATCGCCGTGACAAGTTGAATGCAGAAGCACTATACTTTTTGAGATCCACAGGATGTTGAAATTGACAGAGCTATTTAATACTTTGTAAACGTGTGAAGGGGAATGAGAGAAATCCTACAAGGGAGGTAGGACCCCTTCTTGGAAAAAGCAAATTGAGGTGCGGCTTTTTCCGAGGATGAGCCTGCTTGGAATCGGATGAGTACGTAAACCACCATTGAGACGCTTCTTAATGTTGTTGGGCCATTTCATTTGGCTAACGAAACATGGATCTTCTTCAACAATGTCTTCAATGCTCGAACATGTACTCCTACATCGGAACTTACATCACTCACCTCCATTATGACCACAAAGACAGGATAGTATATGTATCAGCCGAACAACTGCCCGATGATGGTTTTGCGATCAAGCACGATGGAATTCTATTTCCATTTGATCATGAACCACTTTGAGACCCGTTTCCTCAACCTTCTGACAATGATTCCAAAGATACTGAGGACGACAGTGCGAATGTGTGCATCAATCTAGAGCAACCTCCAGTTCGGACACATATTTATGGTACTCCACACTCCGACAACTGTCTGGCCAGCAAGCCCGTCAGTAAGCAGTATTTCGATACCTTCGAAGACAAAACTGATCTATGGTCACCATTATCTTGCTAGGAGGAGTCTCGATTAGTGCACTGGCGCGTCAAGCACAACTTGAGCAGAGCTGCTATCACAGAGCGTTTCTGGAACCCTACGATGGCAACTGTCAGCAACTTCACTTTGTCCCACACATTATTCAAGAGATTGAGCAAAATGTCCTGCACAATAGGCATCGACTCTTGGAAATCTGAGAAACTGTGTTATAATCATTTGGCTGATCCAAACAACCTTCGCGACAATGATTACACTTTTCTCTTCCACCACAATCCTGTTCAAAGCATTGGGTTCTTTATGCAACTGCCTGCATTGAGGGAACATATGTCATATGCTCCGGCAAAGGAACTCAATAATCCCGATGAATGTATCTCCTCAGAGGTGAAATCAGGCTACTGGTGGTGGAATGTGCAGGTATGTTATTTGAATTTCGTCCTAGCTACTGTGATTTTGACTGCATAAATAGTTACAGCGGTCGCATGGAGCTGCGATTGTCCCTTTATTCGGCAGTTCAGACCAGACTTATCTTTCAAACTATTCGGGCAACAAGAAACAATGGCCAGTATACATCAGCAAAATGTAAACCGGTCTGGAAGCCACATGCAAACCTCCCAGACACTCAGGTGGACCTCACCGGTGCTCCCCAGTATTTTCAGGTGCTCCTGAAAGCACCTGCAGTTATGGAGGTGCATTCAGGATGCTACAAGATTTGACTTAAACAATAGTCAAATTTTGGAGCTCCTGAGACCTCTGTGCAGATCTGCAGGAGATTTCGAGAGAAGCTGAGACCGCTGCTCAGCTTTGCAGGATACTTCAAGAGCAGCCAAGACAGCTGCACCACCCAGCACAAGCTTTGGTGCCGTATTCTCACGGCAGTGGTTCTTACATAACAACGAGGCATTGTGTCTTATCATATTCGTCCTCTCATATCCATCTTTGTTACAATCACAAGATTCGGTACATCGTAATATGGCATGCATTATTTAAGTCTCTCTATATATATAGATACGGACAATCTGTCCGCAGATGGTACTCGAGCATACCCGGAGGAGCACCTGGACACGCCCATTGGGAGAGATGCACAACTTGGAGGCTGTTATGGTGTAACGATGGAGCTAGAAGGTAGAGAGCCCGCCATGAACACTCCACCGCACCTCTCGCGACGTCCAAACGGAATTCATGACAAGGAGCGGTTCTGGTTCGAGGAGCATAGGGATCGGGTGAGAGGATATGATACTACCCAGCGTTGAGGATTCACACAATTGCGTGCATCCACAAAATCTCGGACAGATCGCAGACAGAGCAAGTGACACCAAAAGTTGGGACAGATAGAGTGTGTATTTTCATTAAACGATAAGATGAGATGGAAACGAGATGATATCTATCTACTCCGGGGTCTGCCAAATATATACTCCCCATCACTCAGTCCACCTCCGTTACCCCTATGTCTCTGTACACCCGCTGTCGCTCATTGAAGATATACTTGGAGGCTGTGATGGAGCGTGTTTGGAGATGCACTTGGAGACTGAGATCGGGTGAACTCAGAGATGCACTTGGAGGCCAGGATCGAGCGAGTTTGGGGAAACACTTGGAGACCGAGAGATTGAGTGAACGTAGAGATGCACTTGGAGGCCGTGATTGATCGAGTTTGGAGATGCACTTAGAGGCTATGATCATGCGAGCTTGGAGGCAATAATCAAGTGAGTTTGGAGATACCCTTGGAGTCCGAGATCGAGTGAACTGAGTGAGGGACTTGGATGTCGTAAGTGGGCATGTTGGGAGATACACTTAGAGGCCATGATCGATCCAGATTGGAGGAGTACTTGGAGGTGGTCGATCTGGATGTGATTGATCTGGAGGCGGTCCATCTAGAGGTAGTCAATCTGGAGACGGTAGATCAGGAGGCATGTGCGCTGGAAGCTGACACTGTATTCATTGGTTAACTCATAATTGTGGGAATGTAGAGAATTAAGTACAACAAGGTCCACTGAGAGCTAAGAGACTGGCTGGAAGCAGGAGACAGTCGATCTTAGAATGATGCAGTACACGGTGTATACAGTGGTCGATTCATGCTGTACTCGGTGAATGCTGTACTCGGTGTTAACTCTTGATCATGGCAGGGAGAGATAGAGAGGGATGACTTAACTTCGTGTTCTTAGGTGACGGTAGAGTTGAGGACAAGAAGAAGAGAGATGAGAAGAGATAGGGCGAATCATCATGAGAAACTGGGACTTTGAGAATTTCGTGTGGGAGTCAACTTACCATCCCCAATATGGCGGGTATGAGTCCGGATCTGGTTTGTATGTACACCGATATGAGGTCTTCCCAACCCAATCAGGCAAGTTGTACCCCTGATTTCTCATTTCTGCTCGTATCCTCCACATTGTTCTCATCTTCATCCCCCATCTCTCTCTTTCTCATCCACAACTCTACCATCATCACAGAACACACAGCTAAGTCATCCCTTTGTATCTCTCCATGTCATGATCATGATTTGACACCGTGTACGACATCCACCGAGTACAACATACACTAAGTACAACATACACCGAGAACAACATACACCGAGTAAAGCATACACCAAGTACAGCATTCACTGAATACAGCATACACCGAGTACAACATACACCGAGTACAACATACACCGAGTACAACATACACTGAGTACTTCATACACCAAGTACAGCGTACACCTAGTACAGCATACACCAAGTACAGCATACACCAAGTACTGCAAACACCAAGTAGAACATACACCGAGTACAGCATACACCGAGTGCAGCATATGCCGAGTTCAGCATCCACCCAAGATTGTTTGCCTTTGCTTCATTCTCATGATTATGAGTTGACACTTGAATGTAGCTTCCGGCATGCCTACATACATGATCTACTGCCATCAGCCAAGTCGCCTTGAGAGCTCAAAGGTAGGGTCACCTTGTCACATTTCCACGTTTGCGAGTCAACTAACTGATGAATAGAGTCTCAGCATCAGGCAAGCCATCCATCGACCGCCGCCAAGTACTCATCCAATCTCACCCTATCACGTCCTCCAAAGTGTATCACCACATCAGCAAAATGTAAAATGGTTTGGAAGTCATAACCGAACAACTCAGCAACTCTGAACAGCCACACTGATCCTTCCAGATGCTCCCAGATGCTCCCAGATAGGCTGAACGCAAAGCGATGTGCTCTCAGGTGCTCTGAGACTACTTCACCGGTGCTCCTGAATACTCCGGAAGTTGTGGAACAGAATCCAAGAATATCCTGAAGAGTGTATAGTTGTCTTCAAAATGCTTCCAAATTAAACTATTAGGATGTGCAAATTTCGGAGCTATTGGGAGTATTGGCTGCGTCTCCGAGAGTACTCTGGTGCACCTCGAACCTGGAGCCATACTCTCCGGGAGTGATTATTATAATGTTTATATCAAATAGTACAATTCAATTAAC
>Ga0307515_10025721_pt1 | contig 10169 bp, 8 predicted proteins | sample 17_EM_MG_FD_194513 | JGI IMG/M metagenome (GOLD analysis project Ga0307515, IMG submission 194513) | Populus trichocarpa ectomycorrhiza microbial communities from riparian zone in the Pacific Northwest, United States - 17_EM | ecosystem: Host-associated > Plants > Roots > Unclassified | place...
CGCGCATCACGCGTGGAATGCGCTGAGTGTGACGCGTGAAGATGATGGTGTACTCATGCATGACACCGTTCATCTTCAAATTCCGGACGAGTGTGCGCGGTATGCCTTCCGGATTGCTCGTTAGGAACACCGCGACCCCCGGCACTCGAGCCGGCGGAGAGCGTGCAATGCGCGTGAGAAAGCTTTCGACCGATTTCTCTTCGCGACGCATCTTCTCGGAAACGATCTCGCGACCGTTTTGCCAAGTGCGCATCACGCCGAATACCAAAAAGCCGAACAGCAGCGGAAACCAGCCGCCCGTCGGCACCTTACCGAGGTTCGAAAGCACGAACGCCAGATCCACCACGAGCAGCAGGCACAGAACGGCGATCTCGGCTTTCACGGTGCGCGTGTCGCGCGAGCTGAGAAGCAAAACGATCAGCACCGTGTCGATGACCATGGTGCAAGAAACGCCGACGCCGTAAGCATGCGCAATGCTTTCGGACGAGCCGAATCCGATGGTCAATCCAAGTGTCGCGCCGCAGATGAGCCAGTTCACAGCCGGCACATAGACCTGTCCGATCGCCTCTTCCGATGAGTGGCGCGTGCGCAGCGGCGGCAGATAGCCGAGTTGCTGGCATTGATAAGCAATGGCGAATACGCCGGCCAGCACAGCCTGCGACGCGATGATGCTCGCGGCGGTGGCGATCAAGACGAGCGGACCGCGCGACCAGTCGGGCGCAAGCAGATAGAAGGGATTCGAGAGCGCTTGCGGATCTTCCAGCAGCAACGCGCCCTGACCAAAGTAGTTGAGCACCAGACAAGGCCAGACCAGAACGAACCAGGCGCGCGCGATCGGTCGACGGCCAAAGTGTCCTAGATCCGCATACAGCGCTTCGCCGCCCGTGACAGCGAGAAACACCGCACCGAACACCGCGAACGCAACCCCCGCGTGCGCAGTTAAAAACGACACCGCATGAACGGGATTCAAGGCGAGCAGCACGTGGGGACGATCGATGATCTCGAGCAGCCCCAAGGCGGCCAACATCAAGAACCAGAAAACCATGAACGGCCCGAACAACTTTCCGATCGCGCCGGTTCCGCGCTTCTGCAGAGAGAACAGCCAAAGCAACGCGACGATGGTGATGGGCATGACTGCGTGACTCATGCCTGGCGCCGTGATGCTCAGCCCTTCGACCGCGCCGAGCACGGTGACAGCCGGTGTGATGACGCCATCGCCATAGAACAAGGCGCAGCCGATCAAACCCAGGATGGCAATGAGCCGCGGCGCGCGGTGCGGATTCTCGCTGAGCACGAGGCTCATGAGCGCCAGCACACCACCCTCGCCTTTGTTATCGGCGCGCAGAATGATGCCGACGTATTTGACGGAGATGACCAGCGCCAGCGACCAAAAGATGAGAGACAGAACGCCCAGGACGTTCGGCGTTGTGACGCTACCCGCACCCAGCCCAGCGAAGCACGCCCTCAGGGCATACAGCGGACTCGTGCCGATGTCTCCGAACACCACGCCGACCGCCGCGACGGACAGCGCCAGTGGCACGCGTTCCCGCTCTTCGTCGCCGCCCACCCGACCCGTGGACCCATCTCCGACCGCACTCATGATTACGCATCATAGAGTGTTGCCGACGGTTCGTCAGTTCGGCGGCCCAGCTCGACGGCGCCGAGCAAGACGGCTACGCGTCCTTGAACTCGAGCAGAAAGTCCAGTACCGCTTCGGTGGTGGCCGCCGGCTGATCTGTGAGGAAAACGTGGCCGGCGTCGGCAATGGTGACGACTTTCGCATCGGGGATCTGCGAGGCGATGAGGGTCGCATTATCGAAAGGAATGCGTTGATCCGCGTCGCCGTGAAGAATCAAGGTGGGCACGGCGATTTCCGGCAGACGTCTGAAACATTCCCAGTTCTGCATGGACAGCACTTGCGCGTTGTATACCGCGGCATCCGGAATCCCACACAGCTCGCGATCTTGCTCGATGAGCTTCTGCGCTGTCGACGGATGATAGGTGAGGGAGATGAGCGCCCGCTCTGCTTGATCTGGTGTGAGCCCTTCCGTCACCGGACGCGGCGCGCGAATGGCGGTGGCGCCACCGGCCATCGTGCAACCCAAAAGCAAAGAGCGCACGCGATGCGGAAAGCTCAGCGCCAATTCCTGCGCGATCATTCCGCCCATGGACGTGCCGAAAACGTGAGCGCTCTCGATTTCCGCGGCATCCAGCACCGCGGCGGCATCGGCGGCCATGAGCGCCATGGAATATTTCGCATTGCCGAGCGTGCTACGCCCGATGCCGCGATTGTCTAGTGTGACGGTTCGAAAATGCTCGGCCAGCGCGGGGCGAATCCGCTCCCACAAGCGCGAGGTGCTCCCGAGGCCCATGATGAGCAGCAGAGGATCGCCCTCGCCTTGCTCATCCCAATACAACTTGGCGCCTTGGTGCTGGGCAAACGGCATATTTTTTCGCTCCTTGGCGGCCGTGGAGGTTATTCCATTGTAACGGCTTGCAGCGCTCCGGCAGGCTGAAATCCGAACACTTGTCCGTAGAAAGCGAGCTCCGCCTCCATCGAGCGGACCAGGTTCTCGGCGCGCCGAAAACCGTGCTGCTCACCTTCGAATTCGATATACGCAACAGGAATCGCTTTGGATTTAAGGGCCGCCACGATCGCGCGCGACTGACTCGGGGGTACCACTTTGTCGTCCGAGCCTTGAAACACGATGAGCGGGGCGCGAAACGCTTCCAAGTGATTTATCGGTGAGCGCTCACGGTAAATGTCGCGGCCTTCCGGCCAGGGCGCGACCAGCCGGTCCAAATATCGGCTTTCAAACTTGTGCGTATCTTGGGCAAGCGCTTCGAGATCGCTGACACCGTAGTAATTCGCGCCAGCCTTAAATACATCGTGAAATGCCAGCGCCGACAGCACCGTGAAACCGCCCGCGCTGCCGCCGCGAATCGCACAGCGCCCGAGGTCCACTCGGCCGAGCTTGGCGAGATATCTCACAGCCGCGACAACGTCGGCCACATCCACGAGTCCCCAGTTGCCGTCGAGACGCTCTCGATAGGCGCGACCGAACCCGCTGCTGCCGCCGTGATTCACATCCAGAAACGCGAAGCCGCGCGATGTCCAATATTGAGTCGCGAGGCTCAACTCCGCTTTGGAATGATTCGTGGGACCACCGTGCACTTTGACGATGAGCGGCGGCTTTTCATCGGCGGGCGCGGCGCAGCCCGGGTTGCGGGGAGGGTAGAAGAACGCATGCGAGTTGCGTCCGCCGTCGGTTGGGAACTCAACAGCTTCCGCCACAGACACGAATGTGGGATCCATTCTCAGATCCGCCGGAGCGCGCAGCACTTTATGTTTGCGCGTGGTGAGATCCACGCTCACGACGGCGGGCTCTTCAGTTGCGGATGCGGCAATCATCAACGCCGTGTGCGCATCCATCAACACGACGCTCGACAGGCTGTTGAACGGCAGATCGAACGACTCGAGTTGTCCCGATTGCAGATCGACCACACCGAAGCGGTCCAGAGCATTCTCGCTGTAGCGCAGTATCGCGCGGCCGTCGCCGGTCAGTGCATAGTTGGACTGGCCGAGCGCCCATAGCGGGCTTGCGATCTCAGCCTCGAAAGAGAAAACAGCTTCAACGGCGTTGCCGCTCCAGCGGTACAGATTCCACCAGTTCGAGCGATCGGAAACGAAATACAAGGAGCCGTCCTTGGCCCAGCGAGGCTCGAGCACGGCTTCGCGCGGACCGCCGGCCACTTGAATGACACGCGTGATGCCCGTGTCCGTGAGATTCGCAACATAAAGAACCGCGGTATCCCAAGGCATGTCGGGATGATTCCAAGCGATCCAGGCGATGCGGCGGCCGTCATGGCTCACGCGGGGATACCCGACGAAGTCGCTGTCGCCAAACAATACTTGCCCCGCGGTGCCGCCGGAGGCTGGTAGCGACACGATCGCGTTCTTGGGCTCACCGCCCGCAGTGTGATCTTCGCGCACACAGTACAAGCGACGACCGGCGGGATCCCAATCGCAGTCCGCGTAGCGATAGCCTTCCGGTGTCAACGGCTCCGGAACGCTATCGACGCGCTGCACGTACAAGCGCTGGTCCACGAAGTTGCTGAAATAAATCTCATTGGAGCCGACCAGTACGTAAGGCACACCGCCGTACTCATGCACGCGCGTTCGCGCATTGAAGCCCTCTGGCGTCAGCACTCTCATCTCGCCCTGACAGCTTTGTGTGACGATGACATAACGCCCACCTTCGGCCGGACGACTCTCGAGCCAAAACGGTGCACCGCCCACGGCGCGAACATAAGTCAGTGCGATCGATGAGCGCGCCAGATCCGCCGCCGCGATCGGCGAGTGCCAAGTGCCGTAAGGAAGCTTCTGCATGCTGAGAATTCCCTCTGATCCAGTGTATGCAGGCCGCTCGACAAACTCGCAGCCAGCGTGAACACTGTACTGGAGTCGCAGAGGACATATCACGGATGACTCCGAACGCTTTGGTTCCGGCTCTCGTCATTCCCCTTTTGCTGTTCAGCTTGTACCGCCGGGCGCGGCGCAATTTCGGCCGCCAGCCCATTCAGCGCAAGCGCATGACCTTCCGTATCGGTTTGTTGGGTTTGGTGCTCGTGATGTTGGTTGCGCCAAGCTTTCACAGCACTTTTCTGATCGCGGCCGCTGTGGCGGGGCTACTACTCGGGGCGGGGCTCGCGTGGATAGGCTTGCGCTTGACACGCTTCGAGATCACGCCGGACGGACAAGAGTTCTACACGCCCAATAGCTACATCGGGATAGCTTTGATGGCTGTCGTGGTCGCCCGTTTAGTTTATCGATTTGTCGTGATGGTGCCGGTCGTTCAGTCCGCCGGCCAGTCATCACAGTGGGGCGCGGGCGATCCGTTCTCAACGCTGCACGGAAGCCCGATCACCGTCGGCATTCTCACCATAGTGATCGGGTATTACCTAGTTTACTTTATCGGCATTCTGCGCGAAGGGCAGAAGCACGGCGTGGCTTGACTCGTATCGCACGCGCACGTTTCAACCCTTAACACGAAAAGTCTGCCAGCGAAACGAGGTGCATTACCTCTCAGGTAATCGATTGGCGTCGAGGCGCGCTGTTTACTGTGCCGACTCCAAAAGAGCACCCAGGCGCAGCGATGAACAAGAGAAATGTCTTGCAATGGGCGGCCGTTACGGCGGTTGCTGGGCTGTTGTCGGAATCGCAAAACTCTGTGGCCGCAGCGGAGCGTGTGTTGAAGAAAACACCCGCGCGATGGCCACAAGGGTCCGTGGTTGAACGAGACGACGGAACTTCGCTTTACTTCAGAGAGTGGGGATGCGGCAAGCCCATTTTCTTTGTGCACAGTGCGGCGGTGGATTCGCGCATCTTTCAGTATCAAATGGTCGCGCTGGCTGACGCGGGGTTTCGGTGCATTACGTTCGATCGTCGAAGTCACGGAAGGTCCAGCGATCCCGGGCGCGGCTATGACTTCGATACGCTGGCGGACGATGTTGCAGCGGTGATGGATGCGCTCGATGTGGATGGCGCTACGCTTGTGGGGCATTCGATGGGATGCGGCGAGATCGTGAGATATCTCACGCGGCACGGCTCAGAGCGGGTTGCGCGAATCGCATTGCTCGCACCGACTTTACCGTTTTGGTTGAAGACGCCGGATCATCCGATGGGCTTTGATCTTGCAGAACTGCAGGCAGCGCGCGCGTCGTGGTTTCGTGACTATCCGAAGTGGGTGGCGGACAACGCGAAGCCTTTTTTTGCGGCGGATACCTCGCCCGAGATGATTCAATGGGGCATTCGCATGCTGCTCGACACTCCGCTGCATGCCATCATCGCTACGAATATTTCCGTTACCGATACGGACTTTCGCGCCGAGCTGCCGCGTATCACGGTGCCGACAATGATTCTGCACGGCACGGCGGATGTGTCTTGCCCTATCGATTTCACCGGTCGCCGCACGGCTGCGCTGATTCCGAATTGCGAGTTGCAGGTCTATGACGGCGCACCCCATGGGCTGATGATTACGCACCTCGATCGAGTGAACGAAGATTTACTGAATTTCGCGAAGCGGTGAACGTGCGGTAAAGTCTCGCAATGAGCTTTGTAGAACGAATTGTCAGCATTCCACCGCTTTTGAACGCGCGCGATCTGGGCGGTCATCCCACTACGGACGGCGCGCGCACCAAGTTTCGGTCGCTGTTGCGCTCGGACGATCTTGCGCAACTGACCGCTGAAGGCATCGCGGCGCTCGCGCAGCTGGGCGTGGAGACCGTGGTGGATCTGCGCTGGGCCGAGGAACTTGAATACGCTCCGAACCCGGCGCGGGATATTCAGAACATTCGCTATCGGCACATTTCGCTTTTGGCGAATACGTCCGACGAATGGCGCGCTTTCAGCGAAGACTATGAGAAGGAAAAGTGGAAGCTCGCCGTGCTGGAGCATGTGCGGGCCGAGCTGCGGGATGTGTTGCGCGCCATCGCGGAATCCTCGCCGGGCGCCCTGCTGTTTCACTGCTTCGCCGGAAAAGATCGCACCGGCATCATTGCGGCACTATTGCTCGCGCTCGCCGATGTCGAGCCGGATTCCATCGCGCAAGACTATGCGCTCAGCGCGGATCAACTGCGCGACGCCTACCTTGCGCGTTACAAGGAGACGGATCCCGCAAAGATCATCGAGACCGTGCGGTGCCCCGAGGAAGGCGTGCATAACATGCTCGCCTACCTCGAGCGCCGCGGTGGCATTCGCGCTTATCTCGCGGAGATCGGTCTCAGCTTGGATGAGATCCAGAGGCTGCGCGCGAGACTGCGTGACTGATCAGGACGCTTTGCCGCCTTCGGCCTGGCCGAGCTGCTGGACCAGTTCGAGCGCCTTCTCCACGTTTTCTTTCGGGCTCACGCCGCCGACCGACGCGGCAACTTTGCCGTCTTTCGTCACGACGAAGGTAGTTCGCTCAGCGAACGCGTGGCCGATTTCATCGCCCTTGGTGTTCTTCGCGCCGGGCTTGGCATCCCCGATTTTCAGGTCATAGCTCTTCGCGATCTTTCCGTCTGGGTCCGATGCGACCGGGAGCTTGCCTGCGCAGTATTCTGGATCGGCGGAGAACTGATTGAGCGTAGCGATCTTATCCAACGAGACGCCGATAACAGACACGCCCGCCGCGGAAAACTTATCCATGTTCTCGGCGAAAGTGTGCGCCTGCAGATTGCAGCCGCCTGTATACGCGGCCGGATAGAAATAAACGACGACCGGGCCTTTCTTCAGGGCCTCTTTCAGGGAGAACTTGAACTCCTTGCCGGCGAGGGATGCGGGCGCGGTGAAGTCCGGCGCCTTTGCGCCTGCGGATAGTGCGGCAAAAACGGGCATTGCAATGGCGCTCGAGACGAGCACAGCGGCGAGTCGACGAATCATGTGCGCACTCCTGCGTGAATCGATCATTGGCCGGTTAGCTTAGCATCGCTCGCCAGTGCTGCAGCAATATGCATGCTGAGATCCGCGAGCGCTTGGCTCATGGCCGCGGGCAGCGCGTCTGGACAGGTTCCGCTCGATGGAACACGTACGACATTCGTGCCGAGCGCACTCTGGGTATTCGGCAGGGTCAGTATCCACGAAGCGCGCAGCGTTACGGAACAATCTGCTTCGCCATGGAATTCTTGAATATTGAGTGACAGGACACGGGGTTTCTGGCCGGTGCGTGCTTCGTCGAGGTCGGAGACCGCACCCGCCGGCATGCGCGCGATCAAGTCGGCCGTCAACGTGCGGCGGATCATTTCATCGAGCGGCGCGGCCCAGCGATCCATATCGGAGACTCGCAGACGATTCGCATCGATTCGACTCACGAGCTGTGTGCGATCGATTTCGCCGGGAATCGAAATGCGACCGACATGAATCGGCCCGGTCACTGCGCTGTCGTGCGCACCTAGTCCGGGCGCCGAGACTTTACTGGGCACGCCGCTCGCATTCAGCGGCGCTGCGCTTGCAGTGCCTGGCGCTGCGCCGACAGCGCTGCTGGAATTTTCATTCGCGCCGTTGCCGATGACACTCAGCGTGTAGTAACGCATTGGCGGGCTGGTCGAGCATGCGGCCAACCAGCTCGACACCGTGAACGCAACACACAGCCGCACTTTGTTATTCACTGCTCGTCTTCCTTCCGGCCGCGCAACAACGCTTCGGGATGGCGATCCAGATAATCGGCGAGCGAGCGCACGGAACGCGCGGCTTCCGTGAGCTCACGCATCAGGCGCGGCAAATCGCTATTGGTGTCGTTGCCGTTACCCACCACGCCTTGCACGGAATTGAGCGCGCCCTGTGCCGCGTTCGATGTTTCATGCAAGCTTTGAATGAGTGTCTTCAAATCCGGCTGAACATCCCGCGTCAGCTTGTCCAAGTTCGTGAGCGTCTGATCCAAAGACTTGAGCGCGTGCCCCAGCTCCGGACCGGCGGTCGCGCGGTCCACATTCTTGAGAACGCCCCGCAGGCTTGCGAGCGTTTCCGTAAGATCGCCCGACGGCACGCTCGGAATCTTTAAATATTGGCCCGCGCGCTCCATTTTCGCGACGGGCACATCGCTTTGCATATCCAAAGCCAGCAGCTTCAAGCCCGTGATCAGACTCACGCCGCTGACTTGAGCGCGCAAGCCTTGTCTCACGAGCTGATCGATCCAGTTCTGCACGCTCTCACGGCGGCTGCCGCTCGGCGCGTTCGGCATGTTCTGAATCTGCACTTGCTCCGGATCGACCACGAATGTCACAACAGTCACCAGCGTCTTCTGACGCTCGTCGTATTTAATATCCGTGCGGCGCACTTCACCAACCGGATTGCCCTGCAGCTCCACCGGCGTGCCCTCGGCGACACCGCGCAGATTGCCGGTGAAATCCGCGACGAAAATAAGTGGGTCGCCGTGCGGTGCACGCAGAGCGGCGCGGCGGTTGTCGTAGAGCTCATATTCAGTGCCCGCGGCAGCGGGCTTTCCGGCGAGAGCTTCCTTGGGCGTCTCGAATGCGACGCCGCCCGACAACAATTCTTGCCACGACGTGGCGCGAATTCGCACACCGTTGGCACCGATCGACACGTCCACTCCGCCGGAATTCCAGAAGCGCGTTTCCGGATGCACGAGCCGGTCGTACGGCTCGCGAACGAATGCGGAGATGATCAGGAATTGTCCATTTTCACTCAGCGAGTAATCTTCGACCTGCCCCACTTGCACGCCGTTGAATGAGACTTGCGATCCGCGCGTCAGAGAGCCGAGATCGTCTGCGTGCAGTCTGAACGATCGGCCCGGTGTATCTGGCCGTAGGACCGGTGGCTGTTCCAAACCGACGAACTCGCGACGCTCCGCCCCGCTCTTGCCGGGATACATCTCGATGTACGCTCCGGACACGATGGTCGTGAGCCCCGTGATACCGCCCGGCCCGACTCTCGGCGCCACGACATAGAACAGCGTGTTCTCGTTCAATTGCTTCGTCACGGCTTTGGACATGCGCGCGCGCACGATAACGTGCGACATGTCTGGGGTGAGTTGCAACGACTCCACTGTGCCTACATCGACGTTGCGATGCTGAATATGCGTTTGCCCGGGTTGCAGGCCTTCCGCGGCCTTGAAGGAGATGGTGATCTCCGGTCCCCGGCTGAGGATCGAGCGAAATGCGAGCCACACCACGATAGTCGCGGCAACGAGCGGCACGACCCATACCCACACGAACCATCGGGGCGGGCGGACGCGGGCGGTGTTGGGTGTTTCAGGCGGCTCGTTCACGAGCTGGCTCCGCCGCTTGTTGGGCTCATCCGCGGGGGGCTCGCGCTATCCATCCGCTCCGCGCTTGTCTTTCTCATCCGCTGCGCGCTGGTTTTACTCATCCGGTCCGCGGCATCCCACATGAGCCGCGTGTCGAACACGCTCGTCGCAATCATAGTGATCACGACGACTGCGCAGAAAGCGACGAGGCCATTCTCGATACGGACTGACGTCAACGCGCCGAATTGCAGCACGGCGACGAGCACCGAAGCCATGAACACATCGATGTTCGACCAGCGACCGACGACATCGATAAACCGATAGATGCGAGTGCGCGCGACGAGTCCGCGGCTCGAGCCGCGCCGTATGGCGATGAGCATCCAACTGAGGCCGCAGAGTTTCAGCAAGGGCAACACGATGCTC
>Ga0307515_10025722_pt1 | contig 10168 bp, 8 predicted proteins | sample 17_EM_MG_FD_194513 | JGI IMG/M metagenome (GOLD analysis project Ga0307515, IMG submission 194513) | Populus trichocarpa ectomycorrhiza microbial communities from riparian zone in the Pacific Northwest, United States - 17_EM | ecosystem: Host-associated > Plants > Roots > Unclassified | place...
ATATATATATATATATATATATATATATATATATATATATATAAAATTGAAAATATCACTTCGACATACATGAAAACAAACATGACACTAAGTTAATGCCCTATAAAAATTAGGTTTGTAGCAAATCAATTAAAAAAAAAGTGAGACATTCTGATGCTTAAGTTAGTAAATATAAAAAGAATAAAATAATATGTGAATAGAAAATGTGTGGCAGTGAAGAATAATGTTATATGTAGAACAAAAGAGTAATAGAGTCAAGTCAGCTTGTCTTAACCTTTCTTCTTACCCGATAACCTATGATGTTTATAAATATAAGAGGTCACACAAGCTTACATGAAGGAGAGAAAAAAATAATGGGGAATATTTGTTTTCCTAGAATGTTAAGTCATTGGTTGTTATGTAATATTTATCATTGGAGAATAAGTTGGTACTTGAGAGTAAATATTTGATGAAAAGAGTGGCTAAGTTAGAAGAGTTGGTGCGAAGTCAGGTTTATAGATAACCATTAGTGAAAAGATTGTCTTGAGACAGGTTGAGTCAGGAAAGTAGTTATTATCGAAAAAGAATAGTCATTGCAAACTAAGTATATTGTTCCGTTAGATCATGGTTAGACTGATATTTTTCTTCCTTCTCTTTCTCTTCTTCATCTTTGGTTGAGTTTAGGATGAGGGTTGGTTAGGCTTGGTCTATAGAGGGTTCAGTTGGGCTTGGAGAGTAGAGGGTTTGGTTCGAAAATGAAAGTGTTAGGTTGGGTTTAAAATTAGGCTCGATTAGACTAGGAGTGGACCGAAATTCAAAATTGAATTGATAAATTATTAAAAATAAAAGTGGAAACGCTTCATATTATTAGATAACAAGTTTTTTGTTACACCATCAATTATAATTAGTTTTATTCATGAACACATTTTAAACTTCACCTTCAACGCATGATTATACATGAAATTCATTGTGTTGATATGAATCCCATAATACAATGGACGACATTGCTCACAACTATCCTCCCGTTTAATTTTTTTTTTAGTTTAATGTGGGTGTCCGGGCCAGCTTGCGCGCACCTCGACTAATTCCACATGCCCTAAAATTAACGACCATGTAAGTCTCCAATGGCCATCATATGAGCAACCACATGGCTCGAACCTGAAACTACAGAGGGAACAAACCTTTTAATCCCAAGCTCTTACCATTAGACCTGCACCTAAATGATTCCTCCTGTTTAATTTTAATTCTTACCGAAAGATAGTGCTTGAAACGGTTTTATAATTATCATGGTATCATAAATATCATACTGTAGATAATCATGCGTATTCGGACCAAGAATGTAATGAGAGTTTCTTTGACCAAATCCGAGTTGGCACCATGGACCCCAGCTTCTTGTCCTTTGACTTTCAAAACGGAGTTCACTTTGAGTAAATTACTAGTAGGTCCTCTGTTTCTTAAGATTCTGCAAGTTAATCACTCTTTGCTTAAAGCATTATATGTTAGTCCACCAGATTGACTGTTAATTCTTTTTTAAATGCCCAGACTACCAATCCTAAGGTATTTTTTGCTTAATTGACTAAAAATCAAGGACTTTTGGAGGGGAAAAAACAATGAAATTGTTATACAAAACTAATGAAAGGAATAAGTTCCAAACAAATATACTACTTGTTTGGCATTGCAGTAACGATTTCTTTTTATTTAAAAATACATTGAAATAATATTTTTTTATTTTTTAAAATTTATTTTTGATATTAACAAATCAAAACAATCTAAAAATACTAAAAGTTTTGATTTAAAACAAAAAAATATAATTTTTTTAAAAGTATTTTTCAACTGCAAAAGCGACGAACGGGTCGTATCTTAGAGGGATGCAATATTGGATCTTTAAAGATAAAGGGGTCAACTAACTATTTTGTAAGAACAAAAAGGATCAAATGATACTTTTATTTTCACCTTTTGCACTTCCTCCCTACCATTTGCATGCTTTGACTGGGACCCAAGTTGGCACTGCACCACTGCACGCCACCTTCTCTCCCCCCCCTCTCTCTCCATAGGCATAAAAAGCTTAACAACAACAAAAAGATACACTAATCCAATTCCTTGTTTATTTTTTAGCCAAAAAGTGCATTAAAGTTGAAGCATTTATTTAAAAAGAAGATTTTCAAGAATCTTCTTTCATCTCATTAACAAAAAATCCTCTCTGCTTAATCTAAACCTCCTTTTTTACATCAAGACTACTAGACTTGCTTTTGAAAACTACCCTATTATTAGTCTTCGTTAATAATGGTTTTTTCGGGTGGGGAGTGGAGGATTATGAGTGTGAGATTTGACTTCTTTTTGTGTTTTTAAAATGAGGTACTAAGATTTGGGTTTTTTGGTGATGTGGGTTTGTGTCAGTGTTCATTTTGTCAAGTTTAATGGAGAGAGAAACTGGGGTTTCCGTGGTTACCCTGTGGATGATCCTGGTGCTATTCGTACTCCCTCTTTCAAGGATCTCTGCCAATATGGAAGGTTCTTACATGTTTATTTTTTCATATTAATTGTGGTTTCTCTTGTTCTGAAATTTAATTGTTGTGGCCCTAGGAAATATGTGGAGTTATTGAGTGTGGCTGTTTGCTTTTTTATGTTGCTAGGTTGTTGACTGCAGGCTATATAGAATTATTTTGAAAAGTGAATGCGTAATTAATGCTTTGTTATTGTGTTTATGGAGATTGATTGGACTAGTTGTGAGTTATTTTCATGGTGTTTCAGTGACAGGATGTGCGATTAAGAAACTTTTTTAATTGGATTATGACAGGATATGTGTAATAAGTTTGGATTTTAGGACTTGTTATGGTGTGTGTTATTAAGTTAAGATGTCATTTTCATATCAGATCAAAGGGACTCTGTTAATTACCGTCATTAAAAAATTCCTTCCCCCCCCCCCCCCTTTTGAGGTTAAGTTCTTACATGAGAAGCTTTACAGTGAAGGATTTGGTAACTCATTTTCTTTGAATGGGCTGAATGTTCCAAAATTTCAATTAGTTGTTGCCTCGGCTCAATTTTTGTTTGCTTCAAAGTGCTATGCTAGGTTCTTTTGCTTTGAGTTAGATAAGAAAGAGGAGTTTTAATGCAGTCGGAGATGGGCTTGTAGCATACGGAGATTTAATTGAGGTATCTAGATTAGGCAACAGAAGAAATTGACTTGTTATTTATTTCTGTGAAAGTGATCCTCTTCTCATGGCATTAGATGGTTGAAAGAGTACATCTTCCCAAATTCTGTAGAACATAGTCAGGTGTAATGGGTAATTTTATTCTTGTTAGAGGATATCAAAGATGGTGAAATCTAGTGCTGATGTGAAGTTGAGTGACTGTGCCTCAAAGCTCTAGAAGTGTGCTTTATCTCATTGTTGCTTTTCTTCCTTTTGTTGATCTTCATCTCACAATTTTGTGATTAAAATTGTTTGCATCTGTACGCAGGTGATGCATTGCATAATCTACGGATAAATCTACAAGATCCTAACAATGTCTTGCAGAGCTGGGATCCTACCCTTGTTAACCCCTGTACATGGTTTCATGTTACATGCAACAATGACAATAGTGTTATTAGAGTGTAAGCAACCTTGTTTAATGAATCACTTTGTTAAAAGAGACTCTGCTTGTTTTATGATCTTCTATATGCTAAAAGTGTCATTTCTTGTCTCCCACAGTGACCTTGGAAATGCAGCATTATCTGGTCAATTGGTCCCGCAGGTTGGCCAGCTTAAGAATTTACAGTACCTGTAAGTCATCCTTAAGAGTGTTTATTATCTGCACTCTAATGCTGTTTCTATTTTTTGTGGTTAACTGCTTCTTCTCTCTATGCTTCTGTTAACTCTGAATTACATTATTTTGTGCATTCTTGATTGACAATTTTTATGTTCAATGTTTGCTACCTCTCTAATCATCCTTCTTTCTTGAAATGGATTCTTCTACGTGAATATTGTTATCTGTAGATATACATAATTGGTGATGCCTGTTAATATGCCAGTTGCCGTAGTATCAATGGCTACTTTTGTACCTGTTCTAAAAGTGGGGAGGGGAGGGGGGAATGGACATGGGTAGACAGAGAAAATGAAGTCTTAGGAAACATAGTTAATCTTCCTGATATAAAGTTGTTAAGTGGGGGATTTTTATATTGTACTTGCAAATACTTTTTTTTTTAGAAAGTTATTTTAGCTAATTGTTTTAACATGGTACTGAGTTATCACATAGCATGTCTGTTTAATCTTAATTGAATTAACTATTGAGTGAGTTGTTAATTAAGGTTGCTTTGATTTTAGAGGAGAAATGAATCCTGTGAATTTAAGGAATTAGCTAGTCCACCTAGAGCATGATTATCTCCATGCATTTAATGTTCTATTCTGTATTTTGCATAAATTTGGAGGTCATCACTATGTACAACAATTAGATTTAAAATTTTGAATTATGGAAAATTTTGAATGATCACTATTAATAACAACATTGAAGAAGATATAAGTTCAAACAACAGCTGAATAGGGTGTGTTTTGATGAGTATGAAGTACATTCTTTTTACTCGTAGCAAAATACAGACCACATAGGATTCTTGAGAATCTTGACTTCTTTTTGGATTATCTGGTTTAATGAAGGAACTTAGCATAATCATTATAGTATCCTGTATATAAGAGTGTGTGTGTGTGTGTGTAATATGTGCTGAATGATATTCTTTTCTTGAACCATCTTATTAGTTTGTATTGCTTTAACATCATATGTTTTCTTTTAAGTTTTATTGATTTGTGATCCGTTTTTTTATGACAGGGAACTCTATGGTAACAACATAAGTGGACCAATTCCTAGTGATCTTGGGAATCTGACAAACTTGGTTAGCTTGGATCTATACCTGAACAGTTTCAGTGGTCCTATTCCAAACACATTGGGCAAACTGACGAAACTACGCTTTCTGTATGAATCAGCATCCTTGGCCTTGCCTTGTCTTATTTAATTATCTCTCAACTGAATTCATTGCTACTTTTTAGAACTTCATATATTTTGTTTGTTGGAAAAGAGTGCTTAGTACAAAGCTTTTTTCTTTTTTTTGAGCCACAAAGCTTAATCTGTTGAGAAATGTCTAGCATCATAATTATGTTATGATGAAGTATTTCATCCATGAGCAATAGTGAAAGGAAGTGGCCATTATTGCTTAACACAAAGGAATTCATTACTAGTTTTTTTCTTTATTTTTTTTTATAGAGTTTGGTTGTTTATTAGAAAGGATTGGTTAGGACAAAGATTAATTTTGTTTATGAATATCAAGCATCATAATTAGGATGCCATGTATTGTATTACACATTTCCCATAGCACACAGGAACTTAAATTATTATTTTTTTTTTTCCTTTTTTTTTTTTTCTGTTTGATTGTGCTTGCCAATAGTAAAAGTGGGCAATTGGCAGTGTAAACTCAAATAGTGTCATGTTGCCATGCATGTGAGACTGTTCTGCAGATTGAAGTGAACCGTCCTTGATATTGGAGTGCCCTCACTTGTAATTATGAAAGTTAACTTGAAGGTTTATTATGTTTAAGGAAAGCAGTGAAATAGTCATTTATTAATTTTTAACTAGGGAACTTGGTATGTGTCATTTGCTGCAAGTTAGCATATGAGTAATCAACGAAGGACTCCATCGTGATTGGTGTAGTTTTTAAATTGTCCTTCAGGTGATTTCATGATTCTGTTTTCTGCTTGAGTAGAGTAGAACTTCAGGGCTGAGCCATTCCACTTTCTTTCCTAATTTTATTAAATTCTAACTTCTGTTGTGTGTGTTTGCACATGTGTTGGTTCCGGCAGGATTTTAATAATGAGTACTATATACTAAAGTGGTGGACATGAAACTTAACATTTTTGTTTTGCACGTCTCTGTAAGGATAGCCGACTCAACAACAATAGCTTGTCAGGTTCAATACCCTTGTCCTTGATAAATATCACTGCCCTTCAAGTCTTGTAAGCACCCATCTTGAACTCTCTTCTTTTTCAGCCATCAGTACTGTGTTGGTTATAATGATGTGATACCAACGTTTTGCAAATTTGGTTGCAGGGACTTGTCAAATAATCGTCTCTCAGGACCTGTACCAGATAATGGCTCGTTTTCATTATTTACTCCCATCAGGTTTTCTAGATTATAATTGAAATGTCCTATATCTGGAATTCTGGATGTTTAATATTGAACCATTAGCTAATTAGTAATTGCCTTAAACAGCTTTGCAAATAACTTGGACCTATGTGGCCCAGTTACGGGGAAGCCTTGCCCTGGATCTCCACCATTTGCCCCACCACCTCCTTTTGTTCCACCTTCAACTGATTCTTATCCTGGTAATCACTTTCACTCACAGTGAATATACAATAATATCATGTTATCATATTTTTCTTATTTTCAGCTTGATCATCTTCGTACTGTGTCTTACCATGGGAATAGTTGGCGTTTGATTTACTTTTAATCCACTACAATCATTTCTATAACTGCTCATGCATTTCAAGATTTTTGCTTTATTTTATGTTGCAGCTGCCACTTGTTGCACTAATAGCCTTGTTCTAATTACCAATTCTAAAAAATAAGTGTTTCTTTTAAGACTATTCCTATTATTGGGAAGTGGAAATTATTGTTGTAATGGCGGTTATTTTGAAATCAATGTGTTGAAGTGTGTTTTGTTCTGAAAAATTTGCTTTAGGAGACTGAACTACATTATAATTTCAGGAGAAGGCAACCCCACTGGAGCAATTGCTGGAGGAGTGGCTGCTGGTGCTGCTTTACTGTTTGCAGCGCCAGCTATTTGGTTTGCGTATTGGAGGCGAAGGAGACCACCAGAGCTTTTCTTTGATGTACCTGGTTTGTGTCTCACCTTCAAAATAGACTAGTTTTAATGTTTGGATCTGAGATGTTCTTCTAACTCTGTTCTTTCTCCAGCTGAAGAAGATCCAGAAGTCCACTTGGGACAGCTCAAAAGGTTTTCTTTGCGAGAACTACTGGTCGCAACAGATAGTTTTAGCAACAAGAACATTCTTGGCCGAGGTGGATTTGGTAAGGTGTACAAGGGACGCCTGGCTGATGGCACATTGGTGGCAGTAAAAAGACTTAAAGAGGAGCGGACGCCAGGAGGGGAATTGCAGTTTCAAACAGAAGTAGAAATGATCAGCATGGCTGTGCATCGAAATCTCCTGCGGTTGCGTGGGTTTTGCATGACACCTACAGAACGGTTGCTTGTTTATCCATACATGGCTAATGGAAGTGTTGCATCCTGTCTAAGAGGTACTACTTGTTTTTGGTTTCTCATTCTTTTAGGTTATTCTGCTATCATAATGCTATAGACCTCATCCAACTGCTTTGGTTTACTTGTTTATGTGATTCTTACACTAAAGCTAAGCTTTAATGCTCATTCCAGTTTCTGCTTGCTGTCATATCTCCATTACCACTCTAATTCATTTATATCAATGGGGATTAAACTTAAAACACCTTTACTATGTGAAATTGGTACTCATGATCCTTTTTTAAGTATTCTTGTAGAACGTCCAACATCAGAAGCCCCTCTTGATTGGTTGAGTAGGAAGAGAATTGCATTGGGGTCTGCAAGGGGTCTTTCTTATTTGCATGATCACTGCGACCCGAAGATCATTCATCGTGATGTGAAAGCTGCAAATATATTATTGGATGAGGAGTTTGAGGCAGTTGTTGGTGACTTTGGGTTGGCTAAACTTATGGACTACAAAGATACCCATGTCACAACTGCTGTACGTGGAACCATTGGGCATATAGCCCCTGAATATCTTTCCACTGGAAAGTCATCCGAGAAGACTGATGTTTTTGGTTATGGAATCATGCTCTTAGAGCTTATCACTGGACAGCGGGCATTTGATCTTGCAAGGCTTGCCAATGATGATGATGTTATGCTACTCGATTGGGTAATGAATTCATGCCTTCCTGCTTGTTATTTATTAGATGCTTCTTGTACATGTGTTCAAACTGCAGGAGTTTATTTTGTAGTGATTACTGATGTTCTAATCTTGGTTCGACAATGTTAGCTTTGGATATATATATATATATATGTTAATCTTGTTTTGTGCACGGATGCATTAAATAATGCTCATGGCTTTGGTCAGTTGGATCATTGTTTCACACTGCTGTGCTGTCTCTGCTTGTTCCCTTCTCCTTTTTCACAAAACCATGCCCAGTTTTGCAACTCAAATGTTTTCATTGTGTCCTAGTTACTCTGGTGATTATATCCCAAAAAATTTTAGTGTTCTGAAATTTATTGAGTTGATAAGAAACAGGATTTGGTTTCTTACCACCTGTTATCTCTTAGCTTAATTTTTTTTTTTCTTCTTAGGGTGCTTTGATCATTCAAATTCCTGTAAGGCTTGAGGGAAAGTTTGGAGACTCTTCTCCATGTCATATGTGTAGACTGGGCATTCTGCCTGAACTCACTATCTTGCCTTAAGAGAAGCCTTATATTTCACCATATGATATAAGAGAAGCCTTATATCCAGTAGACTGGGCATTCTGCCTGAACTCTACTATGGAAAGTTTATTTGGTTATCTCATGGAATTAGTCTTTAAATAGCATCCAGGGCGTAAACTTATTACCTTAGATAGCTGATTCAAAGGTAGTTGGTGCTATCATCATCATTCATATGGTGATTTGTGATTAATTTTGGAAACTGTCATCCTAGAATGCCTCTTATTTCTGCATTCTCTCTTATTTCCTCTCCAATGATGGCTCGCTCTTGAACTGACTCATCCATACCTATCACCGAGGGATTTGTTCAAGAGAACAGTATGAACTTAATTCTCATATGACATCCAAATGGGCTTTGACTATAGCTCATCTCGATTATAAATTATTTGAGTTTCATTACTCGTATAAATTGGTGAAAAATTCATGCCTTTAATAATTACTTTGGCTGCTGAGTCACAGCATGTGTGAGTGCCTATCTTTTTACAGATGCAAACTTCCTGCTTGTTGTTGGATTGTTGGTACACCTCTTTGATAATTCTCATACTTTCTCCTGGACTTATCTATGCCTCGAATGCTCGTTCACTGATCAAAACTCCTGCAAGTTTTGCAGGTTAAAGCACTTCTAAAAGAGAAGAAGTTGGAAATGCTGGTTGATCCAGACCTGCAGAACAATTATGTCGATTCAGAGGTGGAACAACTAATACAAGTAGCATTGCTCTGCACCCAAAGCTCCCCTATGGAGCGGCCTAAGATGTCAGAGGTGGTGAGGATGCTTGAAGGTGATGGATTGGCAGAGAGATGGGAGGAATGGCAGAAGGTAGAGGTTGTCCACCAGGATATTGATTTGGCCCCATCTCGAAACTCTGAATGGCTCCTCGACTCCACTGACAACCTTCATGCTGTAGAATTGTCTGGTCCGAGATGATCATACCTTTTCGATAGATAAGAAAATCCATGATTTACTTTTATTTTTTGTTTTTGCTATGCCCCCTTTTGCATTCTTGTCTCTAATCTTCAAGTTAACCCAATGTTGTCGCCTTAGGAATATATATTAAAAATCTGTGCATATGAATCTTTCTGGGGTACGTTTATGGATCTTACAAGGCAAACTGCAGGGCAGAAAGTATGAATGTACCGAATGCTTTGTGCTCTTTTATTCTTGTAACATTAATGTAGTTATTCGATAGCAAAAGCTCGTATGATGACCGATCGGAAAGCAATGCTTTATTTTGTCGGCACATTCTCCTTTCTTCTTCTATCCGGGGAAATTTTCCATAGTGTAAAGTTTCTTAGTGTTTTCAATCTTTGAAGTTATGCACCTGGCTCTACTCTCTTGTTATTTTTTTTTTTTATTTTTTTTTGTATTAAGGGACCAAACGACATGTTGCCTGCGTCCGACCCTTTATGTTTTTTTGAAAATAAAATTGTGATATTGTCTGTCACAATGCAGTAAAATATGCTTGCTCCCAGCGGGAATCGCACTAATGACCTCAGTCTTGTCTCGCCTGCGCTAAGAGCAACTCCAAGGGTGTGTTAAATGAAAAGTCAAAAAATAATATTGAGTGTTGAACAAAATGTTAAAATGTTTTTTTTTTAAATACTGTTTTTACATATTTTTTTTTAAAAAATCAAAACTAGCTAAGTGAAGCCAACAAAAAAAAATTAATTAAATGCAGTCATGTAAAAAAAAAAAGAGACAACAAACTT
>Ga0307515_10025723_pt1 | contig 10168 bp, 4 predicted proteins | sample 17_EM_MG_FD_194513 | JGI IMG/M metagenome (GOLD analysis project Ga0307515, IMG submission 194513) | Populus trichocarpa ectomycorrhiza microbial communities from riparian zone in the Pacific Northwest, United States - 17_EM | ecosystem: Host-associated > Plants > Roots > Unclassified | place...
AAAAAGTAGTTTAATGTATTTGGTTAAGAATACTTTTCAAATTGAGGTTATAAAATAACTAAAAAGATATATATTAATATTGATGGTTTTTAATTTAAATATTATATATTTAACTACTACTATTACATCATGAAATAAATAATACTTTATATAAAATATTTTTTATTGTTCCATTAAACTATATACAATTCCATCACATACAAAATCCATCCGACAAGAACTGCAGTTTTCATGGTTTCCTGAGCATGCAACAACATCAAGTAAAATATCATAAAATTGGGATTGCGATGTTACGTTATCATGCGATCTCCTTGTAATTTATGTAGTGTTATTAAATAATGTTAAATACTAGTTTTTCAAATAAAACACAATTAAAAAAAATTGAATTTTTTTTATCGGGTCAGACCTGGTCCAGTACATTTAGGTTTGAGTTGGACCCGTCCGACCTTGAACAGTGGAGAACGTCTCCACTGTTCATGTGAACAATGGAGAGTGAACTCTCCACTGTTAAGACACAGGAGAAGGAGAGAAGCAGCTCTTAGCTGCTTTCGGCAAACTTGTGGTTTCAATATAAATTATATGGGTCATACACAAATAGTAAATTAAATTTTAATATTACTAAACATGTTGTTTGTGCGGTTTATTTTAAAAATTAAAGGTGTCACATAAACAAATAGTCTCTAAAATCAACAAGAATGAGTGATTTAAATTGAAGATGCATACAAAAGTATAATATATTATATGTATTTTTTTTTTATTATAATGATTTGTTTTTTTTTAAAATTTATTTCAACTAATAAATAATTAATTGAAAAATCGATTAATAGCAAAAAAAAGATTTATATAATTCAAGCATGTCCCATAAAATAAATTACTAGAAATTTGAAAATAAATAAAAAATCATAAAAGGCCAACCAAAAATAAAATAAAATGGATGGAGTTATTTACTTATTTTCTCTCATTTAAAATTACAACGTACAATAACTGTTACGAACTGGGAAGTAAACGATTGCAAACTGGTAAGTAGTTTACTTATTACTTCGTAAAATTTATTCGTAAACTTAAAAGCTACTGTAACAAAACACCAACTCTCCCGCGCACAATTGCACACAAAAAATCAAACTCCACTCGCTCTCTCTCTCTCTCTCTGGCATTTCATCTCCACTCTGCAAAAAACCTAATCCCCCCAAATGGCATCAAATCCGGCAACTATAGAAGATCCCAGTCAAAACTCCAACACCGACGAGGAAACTATCGCTCTCAGGAAGAAACGGTCGCGGCGCGTGAGCTTCGCTGACCGCGAGATCACTTCCGTCCATATCTTCAACCGCGACGATGAATACGAGACCCCTCCTGACCCCCCTTCCACGAAATCCCCCATATCCGACACAGACGATGAAGTTCGTGCTTTTTTCGGTGACCTCGCCGATAGCGATGATTCTAAAGAAATATCATCTCCCACTGGTGCCGATGATGACGATAACGATTATTCGATCAATTCCAGGAAGTCGTTTTTTCGGCCAGTCGAGTCGCCGTCTCCGGGGGGCAGCAGTATCGTTGGCTCTGCTTCTTGTAACGATGGTTTGTTCTACTTTTATTATTATTTGGTTTCAATTTTACTTGCTTTTTTTTTAGGTCATTGTTGTTTGAATAGTGAATAGCAAATTTTTTTGGGGAAAATGTTGAAGAATTTTTGTTGCCGTTACATTTTGTAGAGGACAACTTTTTTGGGCCTGTGTCAGCGAGTTTTATTAGAGCTGGAAGATTATCTGATTCTGGTGCATCGGACTGTAATCTTGATGTTACCATGGACTCGACTGCATTTTCAATGCATTACCGAAGTCTTGTGAGGTCAGTGTCGGGAGAAGAGTTTAAGACTCCCACTGAGGTTCGTGTCGCTGCGGAAGAGAAAACACCTTCGAATATTACCACCCCTTCTGATCCAGGGAGTTCCATGGTACTGACAAAAGATAAGAAGGTAACTTCGCAGAATGTTTCTGGTTTTGTGCAAGGTAGTGGGGGTAGAGATTCAAATGATATGAGTCTTGTGGGAGAAAACTTGAAGAGTTATGACTATGGGAAACTTTCTCCTGGTTTGGAAGCACTTTTATCAGAAGCTATGAAGGAGCCGCAAGCGGCATCTGGTTTCCTTTCTGATTCTAGTAATGTGAAATTGTTGGAGAGGAGTGAGGTTTCTATGTTTGATGAGAATGAGAGCAGTCGCATGGATAGAAAGGATTGCGAAGATAAAGAAGTTGGCAAGTTTGACATGCTTGACATATCTACCAAGGGAGTATCTGTGGCCAGCATGGAATTGGATGAGGCAAATGTCATTTCTGTGAGCACCAATGCTGGCCAGTGCAGCACACCTGATAGAACTCAAGGTGTGGCAGTGGATGCATTCACTCATCACCAAGTACAAAGCCCTATTCAGCTGAGCAAAGTGCAAACTGCTGATCAGCTGGGTGGAGTGCAAATGCCTAATCAACTGAGCAAAATACAAACTCCCAATCAGACGAGCAAATTACGAACTCCTAATCAGATGAGCAAATTACAAACTCCTAATCAGATGATGCCTGTAAGATTTTTCTCTTGTGGGTTGGATACTCCATTTCGCGGGTTCCTTCATTTTTATGAATTCAATAAGTTAATCTGCATAGGTGGTCTTTTACAATTAGTGGCCTGGATTTGTTCTGTAAATTCTCTGCATGATCTTTTCATTTTGTCTTTAAGGGTTGAGATATGATTATGTGGGCATGGTTTCGTTCTGGACAACTCTTGGCTAACCATTTCTAGGTATTTAGTTGGTGTTTCACAGATTGTGTTGAGGTGGTTTTCCTATTGCATTTTCTCTAAGTGGTCATGAAGATTCACAATTTTGCTTGACATTTACTGATATGCATTCTTGTCTTTTACAAAATGAAGATGGTTGTTTATGCACAGTTTTTGTTTTCCCTATTGTAGGTGAATAAGGACCACAGTAAAGATGCAATTGCAATGGATGTGGAGTTGCCTGCTGCTAGTATCGGCATCACATCTAATATGGATACTCAAGTTCTGAAGCTCGATTCATTAAAAAAACATGAATCTGGACAACATTCAGCTGACATTCTTAAAGATCAATATTTTGAGGATAGAAGAAATCAATACAACACTGATCATAATTCTGATCAACAACACAGTTCCATATCTTCTTTGTCTGCTAAAAGAAGGCAGGAGATATTTTTGGATGCTTCTAATTCCTGTAGACAATTATCATACGCGACTCCTTCACCGAAACAACCAGATTCCTTTTTAAGCAAGGCAAACTTAAAAAGCAGTGGGATTCAGCCTTCTCCCCTTGTGTCTAGTTTGAAAGATAGAATTGAAATATCAAAACTCAGATTATCAAAGTTCATTTCTTCTGCAACTTCTTTCAATTCAGTGGTGGAAGAAAACAACAAAGCAGATAAAACTAGCAAACAGGTGGATTCCCCAGTTATGAACTTAGAAAAACGTTTCTCTAGCATTGACCCGAAGGACAGAGATCATGAGAGGTTAAGGTTAAGGAACATAGTTGGCTATGGTACTGTGGCTCCAAGTGATTTTGATAATTTGACTAACAGTGGAGGAACTGTAAGCCTTTCAGAAGATGGGGAATCTCTTATGCACATGTCTGCATGTATTCTTTCCAAGGAGAGGGAAGTCCGACCACATATTTTGGCCAAGAAATCCGTGGACAGGACATCAGTTATCCCTGAATCCGCCTCCTCATCAGTGGAGATCAAAGTGGATTTCGCAAATCTTCTGAAAACAACCAATGCATCTGATAATTTTGTTTCTCCTCCATTGAAGGTTTTGGATCAGGGGTTATCATCACCAATACAACATCTCTCTGGCGACATGAAGCAGCAACTGACATTTGATGAACTTGTTAGCGTTGGCTCCAATCAAGACAAGAATTCAGTAGGTAATGTTTCCATCAGTGCCCATGCCACTGCAGTAACTGACAAATTGTTATCATGGTTTGCTGAAAGGAAACCACAATCTGGTTCACTTCTTGATATTAATTATTCGGAAGACAGTTCTCAAGTGAAATGGGTGGATGACAGGCAGAGTTATCTTCAGAATAAGCATGGTGCATCTAAATCTCCAATGAACTTCCAAACTCCTTTGAGGGAGAGGGATGCCTCAAATATTCATCCAGTAAGGCCAGACAGGAATATCATAATTGTTGCTCCTGACCTGAGACATTCTGAAGAGGAACTTCCCGGGGAAAGAAATAAATCTTCTCTGTACACTTCAGCTTCCGTCTACAGTCCTAAGAATGTAAATGGCCCGTCACTTAAGGTCATAGAGCTCTCTCTCTCTCTCTCTCACACACACACACACACACACACTGAGACACAAACACGCTCACGTGGGACTCCATAATTTACGGACCCAGTTTCCTGCACAGGATATTCAGAGTTCTTCTGGTCGAAAAAGAAGAATTAGAGAATCAGTTCTTGACGATGCAGAACATGCAGAAGAAATTGGGAGGATAAAAAGGAGCCCAGAAAATAGGAATCCGCATTCTGATATGGAGTCTTTTGAAAGCATCAATGATAGGGAGATGGTTATAGATGACTCGACAGTGAAACATTGGACTGATGTATGTATAGATGTTACTATTCCCTTATATTATTGTACCTGCTTATGGTCAATTTGTCAATAGTTGAGGTACCATTTATCATAGGTGTGAATTCGGTCTTGCACCTTGTGGTTAGGCCCAATTTCACCTTTATGTTGTGGTTTATGCTGTGGTGTTTTCTTCCCAGTGGTTTGTTCCATTACTTTGTCCACAAAAGTTAATTTGTACTCTTTAACATTAAAGGCGGTATATTTTTTTTTGTAGATTGACCATAGGAGAAACAGTAAATTTTGCTGCCATAGGAGTATAAATGAATGATAGACATGCATGACTTTAATCAGAAAAACTAGGAGATTTTTTAAGAAAATCATTCCTTGATAGCAAATAGGTAACGGAACAAACCCTTGAGGAGTGTTATGTTATTCAGAAGACACAGGGTGGCACAACACAAACAAGGCAATGGCACCGGGGCCCTTTCTTTCTAGCTTGTTCCAATTTTAGTGTCTACAATACCACAAAGTAGTTTGGTATAATCTCACCCTGTATCTTTTGGATTCTCTCTAACTTTGTTAACACCTTGCAGATTTCACTAAAATTCTCGGGGGACACAAAACAGTTGCTCTCTCCATCAATTGATAAGCTAAATATTAAAGTGGTAATGTAGAATTTAAAACGTGATAGGCATTGGTGATCCCCACATTTTTTTCCTTTCTGCATATACCTATGTGATTATGTTTCTTTTCTTTTCTGTTCCATTATGTAGATTGGTGTGTTGCAAGATATTTTGGTTCACCTGCAGAAGGTTAAGAAGTTTGAGATGCTTTGTTCCCAAATTCAGCCTCAGCCTCAGCCTCAGGTATGCTTATTAAATTGACTCTGACATTTTATGGTTCTAATTGGTTCTTGGGATGGTAAAAAAATCTAGCCCCATCATTTCTTCTTATGAAAATGATAACAAATCAAGCTAACCATTTGCCTGCTAACACTGTTTTTCCATTGGTTCTACAGAAAACATGCGATCTGTCCAGTGAAGTTAAGAGTAACAGGTGGCTACTCATCATGTTGTTAATATGTCATGGATGCGGATGGTCATTGGTTCTTATATTACTGGATGGCATGTTTTAGCATAACTGCTTACAGTGTTGAGTGGATGTTGTTGCAGAATAGATGAAACAAGATCGGTGCTTTCCAAGTTAGTGTTTGAAAGGGCAAGACTACAATTAATGTCTGCCAAGCGTGAGAAACTGCTGGTATGTTTCCTCTTTTGTGTTTTCCATTCTTAGGGTATCCATATCCTTAATCCCCTGCCTAGTATCTTCCATGCAGAAAAGAGCACAGCAACTGAGCTCTGCAATTCAGGAATCCAAGATTTTGAAGTCCAACAGTATCTGGCATCCTTCTGTGCCTGGTGAAGTTGATGATAATCTTCAAAATTCATGCGTGGATAAAAATGGCAGAAAAATAGAGGTATAAAATCAATTTTAAGATATGCATTGATTTATGTGCACTATATGCCCTTCAGCCCATGAAGTGCACTATTTATCACTTTTGTTTTGTTATTTCATTTCTGTATGCACCTGTTATTACCCAAAAGAAGAAAAGAAAATGAGAATGATTCAAACTTGGTGCTCAAATAATGTTATGGAAATTTCTCATGATATCTTATAACACGAACGAAGAGCTTTCTGAGGAATTAATGGGAACAACCTGCTTTCTGGAGACCTAAAATGTCAGTTTTTGGATCTTTTAAGAACTTAGATAGCAAACATTGAATACTTTCCTTGTCAGTTGTCACCAGATGGTGAAAATTGTTCATAAGAATAATAACAAGATCCTAATTATAGCAAGTATTACAAAAATAGAACTTCCAAAATAACAAAAATATCACAACTAATAAAATTGCAAATATTTTGAAAATTATTCTTGTTGTACTGCACCATTCTCATCTGGATGGAGAAAACTCAATCCTCCAATTTAAAATGTTTGAGAAGTACCACAAGTTTGATTCTTTTATCCAAAGCTTGAAGTTGCACACACCCTTGAACTTGAGATTAACAGTCCTTGGACATGTTTGTAAACAATGATGGCAGTGGCATTTTTTTTTTCAACCACTGCACCATTAAACTTGCATGGAATAATGAAGTCAATTTGATCAAACAACTTTCTCTTCTTCAACATACATCTTTAATGGTGGAACCTACATTCTCCAGCATAATATACCTGTTCTTCAACTTGATTGATGTTTCTTCTTGATGCTCCTCGTGACAAACTTGTTCTTTGTCAATACCATTCACCATGATATCATAGTTTTGATTTTGTTATTGAGCCAAAAACTTTCCAAGCATACTGTTTTGAGTATGTTGAGTCACATAAGCCTCTCAAATGTCATTCTTATCTCAACCCTAAGGTGATACAGTCCACTTTCAAGATTTGCGTTCTCTCTTCCAAATTTCTGTCACCCATGATCTTTCCCCCACCCCCACCCCACCCCCGGCCCTTTTCTTATTCTGTTTTATTATCTAACATTTGTTTTCCAGAACTTCAATTATAATGCCTTAATTGGAAAAAAAAGGACAACAAGAGCACTATAGAATTAGATACATTGAACAGTGGCATCATGTCCTTCAAACAAAGGTCATTAAAATTTTGAAATTGCAGCAGCAGAAGGTGTTTGTTTTTTGTTGCTTGGACTGCAGCAATGGTTTTTTTCTTTTTTGCTCAATGGTTCTTTCAGGGTTGGGATCGAATATGGCTCTGCTGCCAAAATTGATGTAGGATAGGATAAGTTAGAAAAGAAGATATATAACCTCAAATCCATGAAGGAATTACAGCTGTTGAATCCACAAGAGCAGATAAACAAAGAGGAAGATCCACCTCTCAAAGTGACCACACAAAGTCTTCATTTAACTGATGATGATATCTTATTATCATTCATGAACCACCTTCAGATACAGTGCATGATGCTTAATATGCACACAAAAAAGCCCTAGAAGAGTACTGACTAAATAGGGAATAGAATCTTAATAATAATAAAGTCATAACAATAATAAAACCCTATTACTGCAAATATTACTATAAGAATACTTCCTAAATAATAGAAATACCTCAGGATTAATAAAATTAAAAATATCTTGAAAGTTATTCTTCTTGTACCGCATCATAGTGGTTTGTCCCCTTCTGAGGCTATATGGTTAGTGCATACCATTTTATAGGATCGATGCTCGTACTCCCTCTGTCCCATGAAAATAGTCCAATTTGATTAAAAAGAAAACAGTAAGTCTTAGCAGAGTAATAGAATTTTATAAACTCATTTTATTACAAAGTGGATTGACAGAATTATGGAAGTGCAGTGCTAACATTGAAAAATTATTTGAATATTCCATAATTTTTAAATCCATGGCTGAAATGACTTATAATTAATGTTTTAGTTAAGTGCATGAGGAAAAATTATAAAAAATTGTGATTGGCCAAAAATCCAAATTGAACTTGCCCAATAGACTTGATTTGTACCCATTCTGATTGCATATCAACTTCACTTCAAGTTTCTGAAGGAGATGCTCCTGTTATTGTCTGGCAGGATTCTAATGAGAAAGTAATCACAATGAGGCATGAAGCTGAAGCTTTAGATAGGAATATAAAGAGTTTAACTAAATCTTTCCATAGTTACTGCAAAATGAAAGGCGAGCAAAGCTGTGACGAGACTATTGCACTAGTTAATGATCATCTGAAGAGGAGAACCTCTTGCAGGTTCATATGCAAGGATTTGCAGGTCTTTCAACTATTGTAATGACCTTTGTTACTGCTTGAATTTAAATATCTTATTTCATTGAGAGACAAATCCTGTCATCTATTTCCTCAGTTGTGGGAAGTTGAGGATCTGAGGAGCAGGAACGGTCAACTAAATTTTGTCCTCAACTACCATGGCTTCATCAGCCAAAGGTTCCTTCTTTGCTGGAACTTTTCTCCTGGTTGAAAATCTGTGGTTGAGATATAAACTGCTTATATACTTGAGTGTGTTCTTTTGTTTTATGAAAAACAGGTTCACAATAAATGCTGTTCCCACCCGTAGTATATCTATTGCAAACCAATTGAATCACACAACCATCATGAAGGTAATCAAGTCAAATTGTATTCTATATGTTCAATTAATTTTCAGTACTTATTCCTAAAACTCTATATGTTTCTTGTTCATTAGATCTTCCCTAATATGGATGCTTGTGTAGCATTTTCATATGCTCTAAATTCTGAGACTACTAAGAAGTATGCGGGCTCCAAAATTCTGGCACAAGAAACACAAGTACGTCACGGTATTATTTTGCATTCAATTCTTTTATATCCTGCATTGAGACTCTTTGGATGCTATTATGTCTTTTAGCTTACACAGAAACTTCCAATCTAATTACAGCTGAAATGTATGCCATGTGCACTTTCTGTGTTTAATTTTCTTTGCTTCCCATCTGGGTTATTCTTACAAGTAATTGATGTTTTAAATCCTTAACTATTATTGTTGTGATGCAGGTTACCAGTTCACTATTGCGTAATCTACTAGATGTGACTGAGGAAGTACAGCAGGCACAAATAGAAATCAGAAATCTGGTTAAGACAAGCTTTTCTTCTCCATCTGGTATAACACCCCCCCCCAACCCCCCCGGTCATCTCCAATCCCTCTCCTATGTCTTCATTTACTTGTGGGTTTGGGATCTATAACCTGGCCAAATGAATTATATTCTTAAGAAGAAGGTTGTCTGCATTACATATTGCAGCACTAAAATCAAATATTGAGTTGTTATGGTTTACATTCATAGGACCAATATTGAATCTGAGTGTCGAATGACTTTCAGTCACTACAGTTTGGTGTGAACAAGATCAATTTTGAACCTGGGTAAAGCCTTTTGAATCTTGATGATTGGTACAAGACAATAGAGTTGTGCTTGTGCAGTAATCAATGCCACCATACTTGGGATGGAAACATGCAAATCAATATGCATTACATAGTGATGCACTCTTTGTTTTCTGTTAATCCTGCTGCTTACAAGGTGACTAGGTGATCATAGAAATGTTTACGTATTCAACACATGCATCCTGGTTTCCTATTATCTTATTTGTGTAAAATTTATTTAATAATTGATGCAGTTGATTCATCGAACCTCCTGCATCTGGTTTCCGATTATCTTATTATTAAATTTATTTAATAATTGATGCAGTTGATTCATCGAACCTCCTGCATCTGTGTGATTTCTTGATTGTTTATGCCATTTGAACATGCCATAGAAGCATGTGCATTTAGTCTGCTCTGCTTGGGTATGGTATATTACATATTACATATTACTATTAATTTTTTTTTTTTTGCAGTTGAAAAGCTTGATTTGCTGCTTTGTTTCGTTGATTTTAACACTGGTTGGAAGGTGGTAGTGACTCTTGACATGACATGTTTGAATCGGTAAACCTACTTGTTCATTCCTTTTTCATATGTGGAAAAGGTCTTGCAAACTTCAATGCACTTGCTTAATTAAATTATTATAATTGATAATAGATATAGAATATTCTGTATGTAAA
>Ga0307515_10025724_pt1 | contig 10168 bp, 5 predicted proteins | sample 17_EM_MG_FD_194513 | JGI IMG/M metagenome (GOLD analysis project Ga0307515, IMG submission 194513) | Populus trichocarpa ectomycorrhiza microbial communities from riparian zone in the Pacific Northwest, United States - 17_EM | ecosystem: Host-associated > Plants > Roots > Unclassified | place...
AGATACCAAATTAATCGATATTGCTAACTGGTCAACAAGCAAAAGCTCATTAATGGTTGCTGAAAACTTCATTTTGATAAGATACTATTAACACACTGCAAATACAAGAGCCTTATATGAATCTATAGATGGACCCACTGTGCGACCCGCTGACAACCCGCCCAATTCAGACGGGTTTGGAGTTTACCATTGAACCATACCCGAGTGGGCTGTTCGGGTTTATTGACGACCCGGACGGCCAATTTGGCAACAGTTGGGTTTGGACCTGGACCCGGACCCGAAGTGATGGTCCGGAACCGTTGCTAACACTAGTTGGGCTAGTATGTATTACTTCAGTTTAATCAAAATTTGCTGTGTATTAATTAGTCACCCATTTTATCTCTGTTACAATTGCGAATAAATTGATGTCAAAGTTTTGGTATTACCATAATTTATAACATGTACTGTTAGCCTACCTGCTAACAGATGTTCCAACTCCTGAACAAATAAAATGTAATATGGCTAAGTTGAAGTTATAATGTATAATTTTTGTGTATTTGATATCTTGCAGAGAATGGCCCAAGGTGAATACGTATCACTTGACACTAGCTGACATATGGACACTACAGCATCACTGGAAGCGGCACTAACTCAGCGAGACATTGTCAAAAATTGAATACCACATTGCAGTTGAACAATCTAAAGAAGTCTCATTCTCAGATCTCAATTTCAAAGAGTTTACATTGTTGCAGCAGTGTGAATAATCAAGCATTATCAGCAATTTACAATTAGAGTTTTTACAGCTATGAAGGCTTTAAATGATGATAAAGAATTGAACAAACTATTACTTCGTCCTCTTTTACTCTTGTGTGAATGTTCAAACTGCTTGAAGATAACTTGACATTTTCAAACACTCTACAATAACTCTCATGCCACTTGTATGACAAAAAGTATCAATTTGCACATGAGGTCATCTGTTGTTAAGAGATGTGTCCTCATCCCCAACAGAAGGTTAAGGAGACTGTGTACAGTGGTAAGCTAGTTCTTTATTGTTACGATTATTATGCTTCTATTCTCAAGATTGACAGGAGGTTACATCTTTCAAAGTATAAAGAAAACAGAAAGGGAAGATTGTAAATCGCTCGTTGCACTTAGTCTTAATAATTATTGCATCAAATAGTGAAATTGTACACACTTGTGGCATTCGTTCTGGGATGCTTACTCGGTGTCAGCACCTGAAAATTCATGCCAATTACACAATAAGTACTAGACAGCATTGTGGCAGGAGAAATGTAAAACCACATCTATGCCTAGGCTGAACAGTAGTCTTATGGTATGCTGTAACAGTTACACATGGGAGTGACTGAAAACATAAAAAGAAGTATGTGGTAACATATTCACTACCAATCTAAGTACCATAGTAGTGACTTGTATATTCTGGTGTGTAACTGGACTTGGGTTACCAGTTGCCATTACACACTGTGCAACAAGTGCAGGTTTACTAACATACTATTACCAGCATCACTTCAAAAATAATAGAGTATTTTGGAGTTTTTCCAACCTGCTAATTCATTTGAAAATCCTTAAAACAGCAATCAGTATGAACTTCCACATCCTCCAATCGCAAGTTGATAGATCACTTCCTCCTGATGATTTACTGTTAAGAAGTTGCCCATTCATACTTGGAAGGAGAGCTTGCAGTAGGTATTGTATTAACATCCTTTCAAATAATAGACAATCTTCCCATGATCTGAATCTTATGCCAACTGGGATTGTATATCAATAGAATCCCCTGCATCGCGATTTACTGATATGTCAACGCAACAAGTAAACATTTACAATATGCCGCTCCGGATGTTTGATTGAAATGGTACTCTCCGGGATATTTGCCAGGTGGAACGATAAGATTCTGTATTCCTGGAAAACGAACCTCTGACCAGGAGCCACATTCAAATATCACAGAAACTCCGGTAGCCGTTACAAGTGCTTTTGAAGATTTCCAGGTGCTCCCAGGGTCCCCCGGAGCTTTGCAATGTGCTCTCAGACTCCACAACATCACTTTCAAATAGTCCAGAACTCACTTCTCGTTATGGAGGTGCATTCAAAATGCTATGTGATTTCTCTTTGAAAATAGGCAGATTTTGGATCTGCTGACACCTCTGCTTAAGTCAGCAGGAGGTTTTGAGAGCAGCAACCACCTGCATTTATGGAGGTATATTGACGATGCTACGAGATTAGACTATTATGGTCTTTGAAACTTGGAACTGCTGAGATCTCCACACAGGTCAGAGGGGGACTTTGTGAGCAGCTGGGACTGCAGCACAAGATTTGTGGGAGACATGGTGGCATATTCTTGCAGCGGTGGTTCCGAGGGCCCCACAACCTGGAAGCATTGAGTTAATCATATTTGTTGTTGTTACAGTTACAAGATTGGCTACGTAATATTAGGGCATCTACTATCTATGGCACCGTAGAGATATATCCATGGAGATAAAGGGACAAAGGAGATACACTCAGCGACAGGAAGTATATATTTCCTAGAACCCTGGGATGATAGACATTATTGTATTATGTAAAATACAGACTCTATCTTTCCCAGCTCTTGGTTTTACATACTTTTGCTCTGCTTTCATAAATCCATGCACTTTGTGTTGTTTCTTACACAATCTTGCCAAGCATTTATAGATCCAGGCTATTTGGGTGATTGATCGTGGCCGGGTATCCCTTCACATCCTCACACAAAATTCCTACCCTCCACCAGGGACTACTCTGTCTCAACAATTCTTTTCAGATACCATGCAAGGTGCAGCAGAGTGTGAATGGTGGGCTATGTGCCGTTCAACTACACCATTTCACCACACCATGAGTAAGGGAAGATAGACACGAACTCTAATGCGGTAATCAAGCTCATTTGGAGATACACTTGGACGCTGTGACGATCCGAAATTGGAGGACGTCGTTGACCAAGTTTGGTCATCACCTTGGAGGCTGATATTGTGTTAATTTGGAGATGCCCTTGGAGGCTCTGATCGTGCAAACTTAGAGACCATAATAGAGCAAGATTGGACATACACTTGGAGGCTGTGATCGTGCAAACGTAGAGGCCGTAATACACCAAGTATGGAGGTGAGCTTGGAGGATGTAACCAAGTCATGCTGGTAATATACACTTGGAGGCCATGAGAGTGCCAACCAGGAGACTATAATCAAGTGAGTTTGAAAATGGACTTGGAGGCCATGATTGAGTATGATCAGAGGGATACATGGAGGTGGACAATCAGGAGGCAATAGTTTGGGAGGGAGATGAGATGGATGATGAGACTATCTGCATTGGTTGACTTGCAATGGTTGGAATGTAGAGTATTGAATACATTATGGTCTGCTGAGAGATGAGAGTCTGGCTAGGAACAGAAGACAGTCGCTCTTGGGATAATGCAGTATATGGCATATGATGTACTTGGTGTTAAATGATGACCATGGCATTCTGAAATAGGGAAGGATAACTGACTTTCATGTTTCTAGGTGATAAGAGAGTTGAGGACAAGAAAGGGAGATGAGCAGACATGGTGGAAGTCAGTATGAGAAACTGGGACGTAGGAGAATTTCGTGTGAGAGACAATATGACCATCTCAATGAAATCTGATAAAAGTCCAGATCCGGTGGGTAAAACACCGATACAAGGTATTCTGAACCATATCAGGCAAGCCATTCCCCATATGTTTCATATTCACTCAGATCTTCCATATCGTTCCAATCTCTATCCCCCATCGCTCTGTCTCATTCACATGCCTATCATTATGGCAGAATACAATGATACGTTATCCCTCTCTATCTCTCCATGTCATGATCAAGAGTTAATACCCAGTATGGCTTGCACTGAGTACAGCATATGCCGAGTACAGCGTACACCGAGTGCACCATACAGCATGTACAGGTTATACTGAGTTCAGCATTCACCGAGTACAGCGTACACCAAGTATACCACACACTGAGTTCAGCATACACCGTGTACAGCTTACACTGAGTACAGCATACACTGAGTATAGCATACACTGAGTACAGCATACACTGAGTACAGCATACACTCAGTTCAGTGAAACACTGATTACAGCATCCACCTAGGTTTGGCTGTATTCCCCGGATTCTCATGACAACCAGTTGACCTCCAACTGTTGCTCCAACCTTCATCGTACCTCCCTACCAGATCGACCACCATCAGACCGTTCATCATGAGTACTGCAATGCCAATTAACCTCACCACATTCCCACCATTGGAAGTTAACAAACTAACGGATAGTGTATCACCACGCAGCGCGCTACCAGTGGACCATCTCCCCATAGTCTAATTTTGCGGCATCATGGCCTTCAAGTGCTTCTCATAACTTGGTCAATCACAGTCTTGGAGCGCATCTGTTATTTCACACAATCACATTCTCCAAGTGTATTTCTAACTACCTCGAGTCTCTTGTTCAATCATCGCCGTGGAATGGATTTCCAAAGTTGCTCGGTTATGGCCTTCGAGTATGTCTAATAGCTCAGTCCGTTTTGGCCTCCAAGTTTAATCTCCCAACTCACTGGATCATGACTCCAAAGTTCATTTGATTATCTCCTTCAAATTGCATCTCCAAAATCGCACAGTTTGAGTATTCAAGAATATCTCCAAAGCCTCTCGATTGCAGCAATCAAATGCATATTCGGACCTACTACATCACGGCCAAGGAGTGTATCACTGGGTTCAGTCCATTGTCATCTTCAAGAAAACATTGCATTTCTCTCGATCACCCTTGCTAGACAGTCTTGTCATATCGTATGTAGATTGGTCATTATATCCATTCATAGATGAGCATACACACTGAATGGAAGAGTGTGTAAAATTGTTGAACGAGAACCAGTAGCTATGATTTCCAGGCGTACCAGCTGAGCGTGCAAAGAAGATGCTATTTTTCCTAGACTACTCTACATTGAGTTGAGATGCTCTCAAGCTTGTCGCAGGCGCTCCCAGGCGGGTGGTGAATGCATCTACACTGGTCGCCGGTGCTCTGAGCTGCTACCAGTCTTGTTATCAGCACTCCCAGGCTTGTTGCTCGCGCTCCCATGAACTTCCAGGTGCAACAAATATTCTCTTCAGTATTCAGAGGTATTCCCAAACTTATCAATTTCAACCCTGTGGTACTTCCTGACTGCTCATCGGATATCCCATGATATCCGAAGGCTGTCCACAAAGCCCTTCTGGGGTCTGATACTCCCTTTCAATTGACTTCTCCATGTTCACACTCCACATCTTCTAAGCCACTCCTTGAAGGCTACACCTGCAACTTTTTATACTTGATACTATACTTCATACTGTATTGCATACTTCAAATCAAGCTGACAAATACACATTATTTAACACTCCCATGTATACTCTGAAGTACCCTACTGTTTCTACTGCGTTGTACTCTGTAACTGTTGTTGACTAAATGCTTTCAAACATGAGCTGGAAATACTCTCCATATCAGCAAATTGTAAAACAGTCCAGAAGCCACATACAAACTACACAGACACACTAGTTAACCTCATCTGCACTCTCAAGTGATTCCAGACCTTGCCAAACCCCCCTCCAGCTAGGCAGTGCTCTCATAGGTACAGTATGAGCATTCTCCAATCAACCAACAATCACCTGCACTTATAGAGGTGCATTCATGCAGATAGAATATTTAACTGATAGAATTGACAAACTACCAATCAGCTGAAATCTCCACACTGGTCGGCAGGAGACTTTGAGAGCAAGTAGTAGGTTTCTGGGCTGGGCTGCAGGAGACTTCAAGACCTGCTGATGAGACCTCTGCTCAGGTCAGCAGAAGACTTCAAGGGAAGCTGATTCGCTCTTTATATCACTCTGCTGGAAATTTGAAACTTCTGCAATATTCTCAGGAAAGTTGATCTTACAGTAATATAATCACAAGCCATTAGATCTATCATATTTGTCTTTATTTAATTGGCTAGCCAATCAGCTACATCATTGTATGGCATGTGTTATCTATCAATGTCAATCGAGATATATGCATACAGTCAATTTGGTTGAAGACAATACTTAAGGTCAATTGCAAAGGCACCTGGTGATGCCAACTCAAGTTCAATTGCAACAGCACCTGGTGATGCCAACAGCATGAAATTGAGGATAAACATGACAGCTGTGATGAAGTGAGTTTGGAGATTGACTTAGATGGAGTTAGTGATTGGATAAGGGTAAAGATGCACTTGGGGGCTGAGATTGAGTAAACTCAGAGTTGCACTTGGAGGCCTGAATTGAACAAGTTGGGTGATACAGTTTGGAGGCCATACAATGATTGTTCAAACTTGGAGGACTTGATCTTGCAAGTTATTAAATACACTTGGAGTCAATCATCTTACAAAGCTGCAGACCATAATGATACTAGCTTCAAGGTACAGATGTGGGACCAAGTTAGACACCCTGAAAGGAAATGTTTTAGTAAGTTTTGGGATACACTTCGAACCTACAATATTGGGACCTCTATAATCAACTTGCAGGCAGGGATGGAGGCAAAGAGGAGAAGTACTTGGGGGTGAATGATCTGGAGGGAGGGAGGCCCAACAGGAGGTCAGACATGATTCATTAGTTAACTCATCGAAATTCAGATGTAAAGAGTAGCAAAAGAAAAAGTCCGCTGAAAGACAAGAAATAAGAGATAACAGACAGCCTGGAAGTGTGTGCTAGTCAATCCAGTGTTAACATCAGCAACAACTCTAGTTTCCGTCAGAAACACCCGGGTGTTCCGGACAGCTCTGACTCCTCTGGCAAAACCTCGTACCATCTGACGGAGAATTACATGCTTCCCATCGCCCAGGCACCGGGTTTGCGTTGCATAGCATCAGCAAAATGTATTTTAGTTACTGGAAGCCTGCAGGAGTGTCTGAGAGGATGTGGAATGTAAACTTAGGTGCGTCAATTTCAGGAGAGTATCACACCCTAGGAGGGCATTCCGGCTGGTCTTCAGAGTAACTGGGAGCGCCGACGACAAGCCTGGGAGCACCCCAAATCACAGTCCTGTATTCAGTTTGTATTCTCATCTATGTATCTATGTATCTATATAGCTACCCATCTACACATGCTATATCTGGACTGGCTGCAGGCTGTGCTTGAGAGCAATTCGAGGTGCACCTGAAAATGACGATCAACTGAACTCAGAGATATAGACCGAGGCCGCGATCGAGCGACTTTGGAGATGAACTTGGAGGAAGGTTATCGAGCATATTTGGAGATTCACGTGGAGGCCGTAATGGAGTGAACTTACAGATGCACTCCGGGATCGTGATTGAGCGAGTACGGAGATGCACTTGTGGGGGCCGTAATTGAGCGAGTTTGGGAACGCACTTGTGGAGGCCGTAATCGAGCAAGTTTGGAGAAACACTTGGAGGCCATAATGGAGTGAGTTTGGAGACATGGACTTTGAGCCCGTAATCATGTGAACTTGCAGGCCATAATCGAGCGAGTCTGGAAATAGAGTTAGAGGCCATGATCGAGGGAGTTTGGAGAGACACTTGGAGGCCGTGATCGAGCTAGTTTGGAGATACACTTGGAGGCCATGATCGAGCGAGATTGGCCGAGTACTTGGGGGCGGTCGATGAACGGCGCGCCGGGACTCAATTGATCAGTTAGTTAATTCCCAACTGTGGGAATGTGACAAGGTGACTTTACCTTTGAAGCTCTTATGGAGAACTGGCTGGTGGCGTTCGATCGGTAGGGTGGTACGCCGTAAGCTCAAGCTGCAGCTACACTGAAGGGTCAACTCGAAATCGTGAGAATGAAGGAACGACAGACAATCTTAGGTGTATGCTGTACCCTGTGTATGCTGCATTGAGTGTTAACTCCTGATGATGGCATGGAGAGATAGAGAGGGATGACATAACGTTGTGTTCTAGCGATGATTGTAGAGTTGTAGACAAGAAAGAGTGAGATGGAGGATGAAGATGAGAACGATATGAAGGATATGAGCGGCTATGAGAACTCAGGAGTACAACTTACCTCATTGGGTTTAGAAGACCTCATATTGGTGTTATTACCCGCCGGATCGGGCCTCGTGACTGCCGGATCGGGCATGGTCAATTGACTCGCACACGACATTCTCTAAGTTCCAGTTCCTCATGATGATTTCCCCCATCTCTTCTGGTCTCTCTCTGTCTTGTGCTCAACTCTACCATCACCTAAGAATACGAAGTTAAGTCATCCCTCTCTATCTCTCCATGCCATAATCATGAGTTAACACACAGTACAGCATACACCAAGTACAGGATCATTCCAAGATCGACAGTCTCCCGCTCCCAGCCAGTTTCTCATCTCTTGGCAGATATTGTACTCAACTCTCTACATTCCCACAATTACAAGTTGACCAATGAACAGAGGCTCAGCTGCCGTCACGTGTTCATCCAAATCAACCTCCGGCAAGTACTCCTCCAATCTCGATCGAGTTTAGCCTGCAAGTGCATCTCCAGACCCTCTCGGTTACAGCCTTAGAGTGCATCTCCAAACTCGATTGATCACGGCCTACAAGTGCATCTTCTGAGTTGACTCAATCTCAGCCTCCCAGTGCATATCTAGACTCGCTCAATTATGGCATGGATGTTCGCATGATCATGGCCTCGAAATCCATCTCCAAACTCGCTCGATCCTGGGCTCCATGTGTATCTCTGAGTTCACTCAATCTCGGACTCCAAGTGCATCTCTGAGTTCACTGAATCTCGGACTCCAAGTGCATCTCTGAGTTCACTCATTCTCGGTCTCAAAGTGCATCTCTTAGTTCACTCAATCTCGGTCTCAAAGTGCATCTCAAAGATGCTCGAGCCAGTACATCTTCAAGGAGTGACAGCGGTTGTACGGAGATACAGGGGTAACAGAGGTGTGCAGAGTGACGGGAAGTATATATTCAGCAGACTATGGAGTAGATAGACATCATCTCATTTCCATCTCCTCTTATCATACAATGAAAATTCACACTCTATCTGTCCCAACTTTTGGTCTCACTCACTCGGTCCGAGATTTCGGGGATCATCATGGCCCGGTAGTAATATATAGTCTCACCTTCTTAGGACGCTCCCCAAGCATAATCTATGAGGAACATGAGGAGAGATTTTCGCTGCATCACTCATTGCATTGCAATCCCCATGCAAGCGTGTACCCAATGAACCCATTCCGACGTATTCTCACATTTGGCCACAACGCCATGGCGTTTGTTTGAAATACAGGGCCGACAGAGGATGAAGAAACGGTGAAACGGTGCTTGGAGGGGGATATGCAACGCAAGACGTGGTATTGACACCGGGCCAGGAGCAATCCGCTCCCGGGGTGTCTCTGCTGGCTACGACAGATATCGTACACTCTGATGCACATCAGCAAAAAACATTTACGTCCGGGCGGAATGGCTCCGTCAGGGTGGACGCGCTCCGTCAGAGCCGTCAGAGACACCTCGGTGGCGGATTACTCCACGCCCGGCGTCAATACCACGCGTCGCGTTGCACATCGCCCTCCGATCGCACTTTCGCCGTTTCTTCCTCAGACTCTGCAAGAGCATTCTCAGATGCTCCTGAAAGCACCTGCAGGTATGGAGGTGCATTCAGGACGCTACGAGATTTGACTATTAGGATAGTCAAATTTTGGAGCAGCTGAGACCGCTGCGCAGCTCTGCGGGAGACTTGGCGCCGTATTCTCAAAGCAGTGGTTCTGAGGGTTCCATAAGCACAAGGCATTTCGTCTATCATATTCGTCTTTGTTACAGTCACAAGATTTGCTACCTCATAATATGGCATGCATTATTTAAGTATCTCTATATATATACATACGCTCAATCTGGCCACGACGGAATTCGTCAGAAAGAACCATCCTAGCTCGAGGAGCCTAGGAAGCAAGTGAGAATATATGATACTACCCGGCCGTGAGAATCCACGCAATTGCGTGGATCCAGATCACATGAAAATGAGATGAGATGATGTCTATCTACCCTGGGGTCTCCCGAATATGTACTCCCCGTCGCTCAGTACACCTCCGTTTCCCCGGTATCTCCGTACACCCGCCGTCGCTCATTAACGATGTACTTGGAGGCCGTGATCGAGCGAGTTGAGAGATGCACTTGGAGGCCGTGATCGAGCGAGTTTGGAGATGCACTTTGAGGCCGTGATCGAGCGAGTTTGGAGAT
>Ga0307515_10025725_pt1 | contig 10168 bp, 2 predicted proteins | sample 17_EM_MG_FD_194513 | JGI IMG/M metagenome (GOLD analysis project Ga0307515, IMG submission 194513) | Populus trichocarpa ectomycorrhiza microbial communities from riparian zone in the Pacific Northwest, United States - 17_EM | ecosystem: Host-associated > Plants > Roots > Unclassified | place...
GAAGGGGGGTTAGGGGGGAAGGAGGAAAAAGGGGGGGTTTACTAAACCCTATAAGGCACTTACAGATATTTTACTGGCCCAATAAGGTAGTTATAGAAGTAGTTATATAATAAAATAATATACCTTATTACAAAAGCAAAACTTCTAGATATATAATATTAACCGTTTCTATTTAATTTAGGGGAAGCAGTACTAAAATACTATTTATAATAGTAACCCAAGACAGTATAATATAGAGCTAACTATATATAAAAACCAGCATCCGTAAATTAATGCCTATAAAGGTAAAAGACTAACCTTATAACTTATTTATAGTTATTATAAAAGATAAATAGATAGGAAACTGCCGTTAACTAATAATAAATAGCAGCTTATCTTCTATAGAAGACAGCTTAATTTACAGAATAACCTATAGCTAGTTAGTAAAGGAGCTGCTAAAATTATAGGCTTTAAGATAGCGGCGGCCTATCTAAGTAAAAACTATACGGGTACTGTTATAGAGGCCCTCTTTAGGATATAAGTTCCGTAAAAGGAGTATTAAAGTACCAACCTTAAGGCAGAGCCGTATAGGAAGAAGGCCTATAGGGTTAAAGCTCTATAAAAGCTCTAGGGGGAAAGTATTTTAGGTATTTAGATTGTCCTATTCTATAATATCTATAAAGTAAAAGACGGACTTAGTGTAAGAGTATATATATTAGGTCCCGCCGCGCTTACGATAAGTTCGCAAGCACTCTCAGTCTTTTTGGCCGTATGGCGACGTGGAGGCGGGCCACGTTACAATTGTGCTTGCGAACTTACTGGGGCCAGGTGTCGTGGGTTCGATCCCCATTGGTCACTTCGCTCTGGTATAGTCTAACGCGCATCCGTGCGATAAGGCGTCGGTGGAGATTCCGATCGCTTACGTTACTGGGGACTAACTAATATGGTGATACTCTTGGCGTTTAATCCCTGTGGCGCGAACGGGCGCACAGAGGAATCCCTGCGAGCGCTCGGGGACGAGCGCGCAGAGGAGAGGGCAATTGTAAGAGTATATATATTAGGTCCCGCCGCGCTTACGACAAGTTCGCAAGCACTCTCAGTCTTTTTGGCCGTATGGCGACGTGGAGGCGGGCCACGTTACACTTAGGGCCATTAAGGGAGCGGAGAATAGTATTATTAATAGCAGTAACAGTATTATTATAGATGGTTAAGATAGCACGGTCGTAGAATATATAGAGATTAGTATACGCCTACTATAAAAGAGCAGGAGGGTAAAAAAAGGTAAAAAAAAAAAGGCTATAGGCTAGTAAACTAGGCAATATTAGTAGGTAGCTAGATATAGCTAGTAAGAGTAGGGTTATAAGAAAGACTACAGACCTAGGTAGTAAAGCGCTAATTTAGCTCGCCTTCTAAAACGTGTATATTCTAGCATAGCAATAAAATACGGAGGGAAGGCTATAAAAAGGACTACCGTAAGTAGGCCGCAATAATATTAGCATAAGTCCCCTGTTTTATAATAAGCAAAATCTAAGTAAAATTACCGCCTAAAATAATAGGAATACTACTAAAAAGAGCCTAGGTATTAGAACGGACGTCTATAAGCATATAGTACACGGCTTTAAAGCAGTAATGGTGCTATATTAGCACTTCGTCCTAAATTATAAAGACAGTAAAGCGTAGTAACTGTACTAGCTAGGAGTCTTTAGGTATATTATATATGGATTCCTTATATAGATTAATAGGAATATAAAAATAGGAGTAGGCAGTTTGGCCGCTAGGTAGTAAAAGGGCAGCTATACTAAAAGAGGCAATATAAAGAATAATACGGCTACGGGAGCGGTAGTAGTGGCAAATATAGTGGTAAAGAAAGGTTTTTCTAGTACCTATAGGGCCCTATAAAAAAAATAGGCGGTCTATAGGTCCGTATTTATAGCGGTAGTAACTATAGTAAAGTAGGCGGCCTAGTTAGAATTTAGCTAGGAGCGTAGCTCCGTAAAAAGACAGCTTTTCTTAATGGTGCTATAATTAAGCTCCACGGTAATAAGCGGGTTACTATCTATAAGGTCTTAGTAGTACTATAATAAAGGTAGAAAGTAATCTATAAAGGGTTTACTATAGTCCGTAAGTACCTACTAGATAAGATATAGGCCGTAATCTAGATATATATCCTTAATACTGCCTAAAAGATTAGGCCAATACGTTAAAATATAAGGGAGATTGTTGTAGAGAGACGGCTTAAATTTTACCTAAAGGGTAAGCGGGTCTATTACGGGGCCATAAACTAAGGCAGTTATTAAAAAAGACCGCAGCTAGGCGCCAGTAGCGAATACAGATACTTCTTATAGGCAGTTAAACCACTTATAGTCGTTGTTAGGGAGCCTTAAAGCCACGCAGGCGGCTTAAAAGGTCGGGTAAATAGTACTAGCGATAGTACGGAGGTGCTTAAAAGAGGTAGCGCTAGGAATAATAGTAAGTAGTAGCCGTAAGTAATACCGCTTACTAGTAATAGGGTTGCAGTAATATATACGGCCAATAACGGTATCCTTTAGGCGGGTATAGCACTACTACTATTATATTTTTGCTATAAAGGTATATCTATAAGGGAAGTCCTAGTAAAGCGTAGTATAACTATCCGTATTTTTGGTATTATACTAAAATTAAGCAGTTAAAGTTAAATAGGCTATCTTAAGCCGCTACTATAAGTCCTCTATAGACTTGTCTAGCTAAAAAAAATTAATAGGCTGCTAGCTAGGAAGGTATACAGTAAGGTATATTATAGGGGGTACTCCTTATAAATAGGAAACTTAAATAGCCGCTAGACGGCCTTTATAGGGCCAATATATTTACTATAAAGGTACTTACTAATTTTGTTATTATTATCTGAGAGCTATACGGTTATACGGTTATCCCCCTTATAGATATCCTTATTAATATACTTTATAGCCTATATAAAGGCCTAGACCTCAATATTAATATAGGCCCTATACTTTACGCTAAGATACGGATTATACGGTACTATATAGCAGTTGTTAAGGTCTATAGTAATACTATTACTACCTAATATACGGAAAAACCACAACTGTAAATTATCGCGGCGCTAATACTAAGGGTACCTATTATTATACACAACCGTTACGGGGTAAAATAGCTCTAAAAACCACTTTAAGTAGGTTAGCGGACACCTTAAAGCACTAGCAACTATATAAAGGGCGTTTAGATTAGTAGTACCGCAGGGCCTATAGACTATTATAGTCCGTATAATATCTATAAGGCGTTTAATAGGGTTATCTTGGGGTTATAAGAGCTCTACGGATATATAGCGGTTAATAACTACTAAATCTATAAATAAATTACGGTCCTCTAGATATAAAAAAAGAAGAAGGTAGAGATATAGTAGGCCCTATTTTTAATATTTAATAGTCTAAATATAGCTAAGGAATTTACCAAAAATCTACTTTTTCTTAAGGTTAGTAAGAAGGTAGGTAACCTTTATACAAAAAACACGGGTAACTAAATTAGGGCGGTTAGTAGTAGTTTAAAAAGGTAAAAGCTTATATATAACTTTATCCCACTATAAATTAGCTATAAAAGTAATAAATAGGCTTAGACGGCCGTAACGGCAGACTATAGCTATAGTATCTTAGTAGCACTGGCTAATAAAACGGGCGCTACCTAGGTAGCTTAAAGAAAGAATAACGCGGCGGCTAATAGAATTAGCATTAATATCTCCACGGGAGATAGTATCTATAATACTATTATATAGGTCCGTGTAAAGGTTAGACTAGTAGAAATAGATCTAGTTAACCTTATTCTAGTTATATAGGGCTTAGGCGTTAACTATATACTACTAAAATAGCTAGTAAAAGGCAAATAGTACTAGTTTAGAGCCGTTATAGATATAAAGGTAAAACCGAAAATAAGCTCGCTAGGGACGTTAGTTATATTAATAGGTATAGAAATCGCTATGGAGCTATATACCCTAGTACTAGCTATAGTCGCTATAAGGGAAAAGCAGTATATAGTATAGCGGTATATAAGCGGCGTAAGTTAGGCTAATACGGTGGTAATATAGGGGCTTATTAGGCGGCCTATGGTTAGTAAGAATAATATTACAGTAGCTAGAATTTTTATACTTATTAGGAATAATAACAGCAACCTTATTAGCCGTAAGTAGATTTTTAAAGCGCTAATTAGCCCCTACTTTAAAATTTAGCTTTATTTATAAGTTAAGAATAATCCGTAATAAAGTAGACGTAGTTTACACCTAAAGTTATTCTATAGTAGTTTAGTATAACGTAATAAACAAACTACTAATCTTATATAGCATATTAGTAAGGCGCTATAAAACGTCTATATTAAGCTATGGATTAGTTTATAAACAGATATTAATAGTATAGGCGGGGTTATAAAAGTAAAGCTAAGTATATTAAGGTATAGCTCTAGAGGAAGCTTCTATAGGCCTAGTAAGATAGTATAATATGCTATAAATCTAGAAGCAGTTAATACTGGCTAAAGTAATACTATAGTTAGTAGCGGTGTAGTTAATGGAGGTAAAAGCTAAAGCCGCGTTATATAAATAGAGCTAGTCCTAAAACATATAGGTAAAGCATTCCTAGAACTATAGTAGGGTCTATAAATATTATAGCGGGGGTTTAAATAAAGGTAGAATAATATCGCCTTATTTATAGCAGGTCTTAAAGTAAGGGTCTTTAACCTAGGTAAAACTAACCTATTTATCTATCTAGTATAAAGCTTTATAGTAACTATAAGCCGTATTTATAGGCCTAATATCTAACTGCTCTGTAATAGGGCAAATAGTAGTAATAGCGGCTATACTTACAGGCCTAGTATCTAACTAGTCTATAATAGGGCAGACTATAATAGGTTACAGCTAAATTAATATAGGCGGTATAGGGAAGCGGAAAGTAGAGGGGGAGGTAATAGTAGAAGTAGCGGCGGAAATAGCAATAGAAGTGGCGGCGGAAGTAGTAATAGAAGTAGTGGTAGAAGTAGTAGTAAAAGGAGGTTAGTTTATAAGCTGCTAAAGGTCTACTAAAGATTATTAGGACTGGCCCTTTCTCTTTTCCTATATATATAGAGTTAAAAAGGTAGTAAAAAGAAAAAAAAAGATAACTTTATAAGATTTATAGATCTTATATAGAGCTCTAAAACAATTTATTATAAAGTTAGTAAAAGAGCAATACTACTTATAAGTAGTACAAAATATATAATCGGAAGGTATTTTAGTAGTAGATAGGAAGTAGTATTAATAGTAGGTAGGGAGTAGTATAGTAGTAAATAGGGAGTAGTATAGTAGTAAATAGGGAGTAGTATAGTAGTAGGTAGGAAGTAATAAATAGGGGGAAAGATAAAGAGTAGAAAGGGGTTTAAAATTTAATAAGGTAGTATATAATAGAATTAAGTAACCTAAATAATTTTTTTTAACTAATTAAAACCCACTAAGCCCTTAATAATAGTATAATATAGATAATTACCTTACCTAATATATAATGCAATCGCCCGCTAAAGAAACCTGCGAAATAAGCCTAATAGAGCTTCCACGAGCTCCAAAGGACTACAGAAACCCTTCCTATCAAAACTACATACCCTAATTCGGCGTTAGTAGAGGTATATGTGGTGTTTTCCAATATACAGCCCCTAAAACCGGATCACAACAAATAAACAAACCCCTAACCCTAACCCCAACTACCCTAACCACCCTAATTAAACAGCGCGCCTTTTAAGAACGCGTTTTATAGACTATATAAACCGTAGAACAAACCTAGTAGGCACTATAGAAACGATCTCTTAATATAGACGAGGAGCGCTCTACTATGCTCTCCTTTCTCACTACCGCGATTACAACCCTTTGGATAGCCTTTGCTATATTAGCGGAGCTTATCTAGACCTAAGGAACCTAGAAGTAATATACTTAGGATATAAAGGCAATCCGGACAGATATTGGCGCCCTTAGGAAGGTCGTAATAATAGCTATAAAGAGCGGACCAATGTCTATAGGCCCGCTGTCGTACGTATACGTCGCTGCTACTATACCTATAATGCCCCAAGCTATAAGATAAGTTGCCTATAAACCTATAGAAGTATATAAGATTATAATCCGCATAGGCGACGCCGCTAACTGTAAGGAAACCTTAAAGCAGAATAGCTAAGCCCTAGTATATAAACTCCAGGCTATAGGACCCCTAGACACCTATAGGATATAGGCTATAAAGAAGTTATAAAGCGGTAACATTAGGGCGTATATTATAGATAAAGATGTAAAAGATAGGTTGCTATAAGAAATAGAGTAAACGAAGGTCCTTAGACGCTTTACTATACCAACTATTCCGCTAGTACTAGTAGAGGTCCATGTGGTACCTATAAGCCTCGCTATCTAAGACCTAGAGGCTAAGTAGATAATAGAAGATATAATAAAGTAGAACTATACTATAGCGGGGCTTATAGTAAAAAGGCTGGCGTGGAAAAGGTTAAAAAAAGTCCGAACGGGATAAAAGGTTAAATTGTTACTTATTATAGGTATATAATTAGAAGAGTTAGCAAATACGCTATTTAATTAGGGCCTTTTCCTAGGAGGAGACTACTACCTAGTTATAAGGCATGAGATAACGTTTCTAGTAACGCAGTGCTTTAAATGTTAAGGCTTTAACTATATAGCTAAGAGTTATAGGAGAGAAGCTAGATATGGACGCTGCGCTAGGCAATATAATACTAGTAAATATATAGGAGATCTACCTAAAAAGTATATTAACTATAAAGTAGACTACGAGGTATAGAATGGGGCGTGTAGTGTTAAGCAGATATAGTAGGAGAAGGCTATAGTAATTAGGGCCTATACGCTAATATACTACGTAGGTACCTATAAGGCACCTATAAGCGGACAGCAATTACAATTATAGTATAAGATCACCACTAAGGAGGTTTTATAACGAGCTAAGAAAAGGAAGCTAAAGAAGATAGTTACGTAAGAGAGCTCTATATAGGCAGAGGAAGCCCCCTAGAAGGTCGGCCGGCTATAGACTTTTAATTATTCTAGAAAGGAAATGGGCTAGAGGACCCTTTAATTAACACTCTAAATAGCACTATATAGTAGTATATACGCCCTAATTTAAATCCTAGTAATTTAGGAGCCTCTACTAAATATAGAGTTTAATATAGAGGTGGAAGCAAAAGCCTAAATCCGGAGAGAGGTATCTAAAGGCTCTAAAACTACGTTATAAGGAAGTAAACGGACGCCAAAGGGCACCAACTTAGCTAACTTAGAGGCTAGCATAGACCTCTTATATTAGGACACTAGAAAACACTTACAATTATATAGTATAATACTAATAATAATAGGAACGGCGTACTGCTCTACTTCCTATAAGAAGTGGAGTAGGTGGACCCCTAGCTAGATATATTAGCTATTTAAGAGCTATAGCGAAGGGACTAAAGAAATATAATATATATTATAAAATCCTACCACGTAGTATATGCGGGAGTAGGTAATATAAGGGTCTGCTTCTATATAAATAAGGCTATTAATATAAACAAGTGGGCGCCTATATACCACTTAGCGGATATATATATAATTAAGCTAAAGGGCTGCAAGAGGACTATCCAGATTTATAATATTTATAGCCCCTAATAGACGAATAGTAGTATCTGTGTGCTACCGGAGCTGCTAAAGGCCGAAGGAGAACATATACTATTAGGTAATTTTAATCTACACCACCCCTTTTGGGGGGGTATAATAGTAATATACGCGGATAATGTGGTAGATAACCTTATTCGCGCTATAGAGGTAGCTAGCCTAAGCCTAGCCACTAAGGCGGGTATGGAGATGTAGGTAAAGGGTATATTAAAAAGCACGCTAGACCTAGTGTTTACCTCCCCCTAGATTACTAATAGGCTGCTATAGAGTTAAAGATAAGACCGCTAGCATATAGGGTCTAACTACTTTCCTATTATTATAGAGGTGGACGTAAAGACGCTAGAGGGGCCCCTTTTACCTAGGAGACCGCTATAGAAGAAGGCTAATTAGAAGGTGGTGTAGAGTAAGCTAGAGGGCCGACTCTAACCCCTATATAGACTTCCGTGCAATATAAAAGATAAACTAAACGCACTAGCGGAGGCTATATACTAAGCGATTAAGAATACTATAGTAAAAACAGTACCTAACGCGCGGCCCTTGCTGTAAGCCTTTAAAGTATAGTTAGAGGAATATATAGAAGTAGTAAAGGAAACCTAATAGGCCTTCTAGGCGTAAAAGGTCTCTTAGTTAATGCCTAACTAAATTAACTATAGAGTTGTATAGAATAAGAAGAAAAGGGTAATCTAATAAAAGGCTAATAAGCTATGGAGGAGGACCGTTAAAAAGCTAATAAATAACCCTAAAGGGATATAGAGGATGGTAAAATGGGCGTATATAGCGGACGGGAAGCCGAAGGCCCTACTATAGTTTCCTCCTATTAGCAGACTAGGAGAGGAAACCCTATACCATAATAATAAGGAGAAAGCCACTATCCTTATAGAGCAGTTCTTCCTACTGTCGGTAGAGGCGGACTTTAGTAATATACTAGGGTTTATATACCCGAAGCCGCGAATAGTAAAGGAAGTAGTTAAGGAGGAGGATATTATTACGGCCTTAAAGGGGCTTACCCCTAATAAGGCCCTAGGTCTAAAGAAGATTACTAACCGATTCTTTAAGATGTGCGGAGAGCAGCTAGCCCTAGTGCTGGCTAAACTCTTTAGCAGCTATATAGTAATTAGATATCACCTAAAACCGTTTAAAGACTCTATTATAGTAGTCCTTTAGAAACCACAAAAGCTATCTTATACTACGGTAAAGGCCTACCGGCTAATCGCGTTACTTAATACTATTGGGAAGCTACTTAAGAGAATAGTAGCTAGCTAACTATCTAAAATTATGGAGGAGATAGGTATGCTACTAGCTAGTTAGATAGGAGTAAGGCCGGGGCGCTTAATATAGATAGTACTAAAGCTACTAACCTAATAGGTATATATAGTGTGGAGGAGTAACCTAAACCTAGTAGCCTTATTATTTAGCTTTAATATTTCCGGGGCCTTTAACTAAGTCTTTTATAAAAGAATAATCTATAATATAAAGGCCTAAGCCGTGCCTTACTAGATAGTATAGTTTATAAAGTCCTTCCTTAAGGATTAAACAACGAGGCTCTTAATTAGAGGATATATGGTATAAATAATATAAATAAATACCGGTATACCCTAAGGCTTAGCGCTATCGCTAATCCTATTCCTCTTTTTTGCCTATATACTCCTACTAGAGCTATAAGGGGGAACTACTATAGCATTTAGATTTATTGACGACTTTAATATACTAACGTATAGTAAGACTACAGAGGAAAACTGCAGAACTATAGAAAGGGCGTATAAGGTATATACGGCGTGGGCACGCCGGTATAGGGTAGTGTTTGCCCCTAAAAAGTACTACCTTATCTATTTTATAAGGAGCCATAAGAAGTTTAATATAAAGGCTATAGCTAATATATATAGCTTTACAGAAGGCCTAGTTAGTAACCTATGTGTATTAGGGGTATAAGTTAACTTAAAGCTTAAATGGGGACCGTACGTTAACATCGTTAAGATAAAGGTAATTACCTAAATGGCCGCACTAACCTGGCTTACGGCCTCTATATAGGGCGCCTCCTTCTAGAAGGCGCGGATAATATACTCCGCCGTAGTCCGGCTAGCAATCTTATATAAATATAGTATTTGGTACTTACTACTAGAGTGGATAAAGCCTAAGGAGATAAGTAAAACCAAGCTGTGCTAGCTGGGTATAATATAGAACCTATGCCTCCGTACTATTACGGGGGCATATAAATTAACGCTAATAGTAGTACTAGAATACAAGATAGGGTTTCCGCCGCTTTAGATACACCTTAAAGAGCTAGCTATAGCTTATATAAAAAGGACGCGGGAAGGACTGGTAAGAAAGCATATTAAGAAGGAGTGCAATACTATACGGGCCACGATAGCCTACTAACTCCGGCCTAGAATAAAGCTACTAATGCGGCCTACTAGACGGGATAAGCTTAAGAGGATAGTGGCCGCTATTTTAGGGACAGATATATAGCTAATAGACTTATCTAAAGCGCAGTATAAGAGAAGTAGAAGGGCTAGGGTATAAGAGGTGTTTAAGGAGCGG
>Ga0307515_10025726_pt1 | contig 10168 bp, 11 predicted proteins | sample 17_EM_MG_FD_194513 | JGI IMG/M metagenome (GOLD analysis project Ga0307515, IMG submission 194513) | Populus trichocarpa ectomycorrhiza microbial communities from riparian zone in the Pacific Northwest, United States - 17_EM | ecosystem: Host-associated > Plants > Roots > Unclassified | place...
CCCGGTCCGGTTCCGTCCGCGTCTGCCCTGATCTGCCTGGATCCGGGGTGGCGTGGCCAAATTTTGCCACGGCCAACCGTTCTTCGGTACCGGCATCGCCGATGCTACGTGGTCCTGTGACTCGCCGAGCCGCTGTGGCTCCCCGCATCGCCACCGGCACAGTGGTCGATGGCAAGATCGTGCCCGGACGAAGTTCCCGGAGGGGAGCCCGCGCCCGTGGTCGAGCCCGATGGCGAGGACGAGCGCACGATCGACTGTGCGCTGGCTTCGGTCCGCGAAGGCAAGGGATCTCCCTCGACCAGTTTCGCGCGATCCTGCAGCGCCGCGGACATCCTCTTCCTCCCGGGACGGTTCGTTGCTTCGATCGCGACGGCGCGTGGTCTTGGAGCTGTGGAGGAATCCCGGTCATCGCGCATTTGTCGACGGTTCCTTGCCCAGGCAGCACTTCTTGAACTTCACGCCGGACCCGCAAGGGCACGGGTCGTTCCTGCCGGGCAGCGGGGTGGCGCGCACCGGCTTGGCGAGGGGTTGCCACAGGGTGGCGCCGACAGCCTTGGCCTGTGCCTCTCGGCGTCGGAGGAACGCTCCGACGTGGTGACGGCGCTCGAACAGCGCCCATAGCTCGCGGATGACGTGGTCGGGCGCGCCGCACTCGGCCGTCACCTCGACGATCTCGGAGCCCTCGGCGCGGCCGAGCCCGAGCAGCACCGAGCCGACGGTGTCACCCGATCCGGGCGTCGCGTCGTCATCGAAGAACGCGACGCGCACCTCGTGGCAGGCGCAGTCGGCGTACAGGCAGAGGTAGATGCACGTCCAGTACCGCTTGCCGGCCAAGAGGTACTCGTCGGCGCGAGTGCCTGCGAACAGGTCGCCGAACGCAGCGAGGTGGAACTCCTCGATGCTCGCGACGTCGATGTCGGTCCTTGGCCGCTCGGGCTCGCCGCCCGTGGCGCGGGCCCGGTAGCGATGCAGCACTTCGAGCAACTCCTCATCCATCTCGGAACCGAGCCAGTCCACCAGCGCCGGATCGTTTGCATCGAGCAGATCGGGGTGGGCCGTCGTCTCGCCGGAGTCAGGATCCACGATCGCGATCATGTCCTCGACCAGCGTGACCCGCAGCGGGGTTGCACCCGCGTGCATGGCGACGTGTAGCCCGTCCTCGTCGCAGGACACCGCCGTTGCCGACTCGTCGAACACGAAGCCGTCGACATACACGGGCCGGCACGCACAACCTGGATTCGGGCACATGGACAGGACGCAGGCGAGCCCCTGCCGTCGCCCGGGCTCGCTGCCATCCCGCCACAACACGAGGAGCCCCTCGTCGCCGAGCTGGCGTCGGCTCCTCGGCTCCGGGATGATCGGCGGACTCTTCATGACCCCAGCTGACCGCCGCGAGCTTGCATGCTCTGCTCGACGGCGCGGACGATGATCGCCGTCAAGGTGAGGTGCGTGTTGCCTCGCCAATGCTCGAACGCTCGGAGGAGGCGAAGCTGTAACCCGGTCGCCAGGTGCTTGAAATCGGGCGTCTCCTCCTCGGGAGCCAAGGGGAAGTCCTCGACCAGGGGGACGTCGTCCTTGTTCTTGATCCGCTGCTGGAGGCTCGCGGCAGCGGCGCGCTCCATGTCCTCCATGGACCGCACATCCGCGAACTGGCGCTTCATCGCGGCCTCGGCTGCCCGGGGGTCGATCACCGTGACGCCGTGGTCGAGCGTGGCCATCAGCGTGTCCGGCGGGCCTTCGTGCGCGGCGAAGCATCGGTTCACCAGGCGGCACCGCATGGCCACGACCTCGGGCCCGAGCCGGGGCGCGAAGAACCTGGCTCCTGCGATCGCGCGCTCGAGCGAGCTGGTCTCCAGCGTCATGGCTCCGTGCCCCGGGAAGCGGATGCGCCCGAGGACGATGGGCCGCTTCGCCTCCGGCACATCATCATAGCTGCCGCCGGGGAACCGCAGCGACGCGGCCTCGGCATGAAACAGCCACTGCCAGCAGCCCTCGCTGGGGACCTCGACCATGCACTGGAGCGCCCTGAGCTTCCGGACCACCAGGGCCGCGTCCGGGACGGCATAGTAGAGGCGCGCCGGCTGGAACGGCTCGTTCGTCATCGTCGCAAGGAGCTGTCGCTTCTTCGCGGGCCTGGTCTTCATGAGCATGGTCCCCTTGCCTGCTGGTCAACGCGAACCGTGATCGCGACCACCGGAGACCAGCCGCGATCGACCGCGGTCGAGCCGCAGAGCGGGGGCCGTTTCAGCGGGCGCACGATGCGAGGTTACTCGACGGGTGTGACAGTCCGGGAACCACCGCCGCGCCGCGACGAGGGGACAGACATCAGCGACGCTCGATGGTGCTCTGTAGGCTCGCAGAGGCCAGACCGAGCAGCTCTCCCGGCTTGCCCGCTGTGTGGCCGAGCACTGCGCCGTCCGCGCTCATCCAGAACAGCACCTCGGGGCGATACGGGCCGCCGTCGCCGGTGACGTACGCGGGCATCGAGACCAGCCCGCCCACCCACTCGATGCCCGCTCGCTTGTTCTTCGAAGCCATCGTTCTCACTCTCCGCTCGACTCGCTGTTGTTCGCGCGCTTCCATCGATCGAAGAACCCGCGGCGCCGGAGCTGGCGTTTGCGCATCGCCTCGAACCGGCTGGCGAAGCCTGCTGCCGTGCCGTCGCGGGTCGCGAGATCGCGCAGGTCGACGGCGAGTGTTTCGCCCTCGTCGTAGCGGCTCGTCTCCACCAGCTTCTCGAGCTTCGTCCAGGCGACATCGACGTTGCGAGCGAGCGCCGTCAGCTTTCGCTGGCGTGCCGCGTCGGCGGCGGCCTTGGCCTTCCTCTCGCGTGCCGCCTCGGCGTTCTCCCGCTCTGCTCGCTGTGCCACCGCGAGCGATCGCAGCTCGCCGACGGTGCGCCGCGCGCCGTGGCGGTCGTGTTTCGCGGTCACCCGGAACGTACGAAGCAGCTCGCCGCCGAGGGCCAGGGCGGGGTCGTCCGCCGCGCGCCGCAGCCACGCGGTCTTGTCCTTGTCCGATAGCGCCGCGAGCCATCGGCGAAACGCTGCATCGTCGTCGGTCACGGCAGCGCTCCCGCCCGCACCGGCGGCGACGAGGTCGACGTCGATACGCAGGAACTCGACCATCGCCTCCTGCGCCGCGGTCAGCTTGGCCAGCCCGGTGGGCACCGGCGGCTCCTCTGCATCATCGTCGACGTGGTCGCCATCGGCCGCGAGCAGCCACGCGAGATAGGCCGGACGCAGGTCGCCGCGCATCAGCTCGGCGCGAAGCGGAGACAGCGCGGCGAGTGCGCCATCGCTCTGCTCGTCGTACTCGGGTTCCTCGGTGTCGCTGCCGAGGTCGAGCAAGACATGCTCGCCGACGCTCGTGAGGCGCGCCGCGTGCCCGACGCCGAAGTATGGCTTGAGCGCCTTCGCGTCGACGCGCGCCTTCGGCAGGCGCAGCATGAGCCGGTGCGTGCCCCAGTTCGCGAAGTACAGATGCGCGTCGAAGTAGCGCGCCATGAGCTTCGCCGGGTCGGCCTTGAGGTCGCCCCACTGGTACTCGTTCCAGAACCGCGTCGGCGAGATCTCTGCGCGCGTCGAGATCGCGCGCAGCTCGGCCATCTGCTTCGCCGTGAGGGGCGATCGAGCGCGACGAACTCGTAGCACTGATACTCGCTCATCGCTCCGCGCCCTCCATCTCCTCCTCCTCCCACGTCTTGCCGGCCTCGACCGCCGCGAGGTCGAAGCGGGCTCCCTGGTTGTCGCCCGGGTTGAGCCACAGCATCTTGCGGAAGGCCGCGGCGGCCTCGCCGACGACGAATGCATCCGCGGGCAGTGCGACCTCGTTCCAGGCAGCGGCCTCGAGTGCGCGGAGCTGCTGGTGCTCGGTCTTCGCGCCCGCCACGATGCGCACGAACGGAGCGCCGGGCGTGCTCGTCGCACTCGGCCTGGCAACCACGCGCAACCGGTGCTTCGGATCGAAGACCCCGCGCTCCTTGGCGTCGGCGATGAGAGCAATGATCTTGCCGAAGTCCTCTCGTCCGGCGGCGCCGTTGCCAGACCTGGCCTTGGCGCCACGGGATCTGGCGCGGGCGGTGGGCTTCCTGGTGGTGGGCTTCGGTCGCGTCATGCGGGGCGGTCCGCGAGGCATGGGTTCTCGGGTGTCGGTGCGATGCCCCTACGGAGACACCGAAAACATCCGCGGGTTGTGGAGTCGGAATGACCGTCCTTCTTTGACGAGCTCACCTTCCACGCTCACGATTCTTTCGTTCCGATGTGCCTCGATGGCGCGCTGATAGTCGTCGGCATCCGCAGAGAATTGAACCTGGCGGATGGCATCATCTACCAATCCGGCGACAGTGACATTGCCGCCCACGGCCAAGTCCGACGTCTCGAGCTTCACGATCTGTCCCGCCAGCTCGAATCCAGCCACGGGCGCTCGTTCTTTCAGGAACCTGGCGGCTGCGCGCAGAACCTGCGCATCGTTCTTGGAAAAGTTCAGTTGCGACGGTACCGGCCGGGAGACCGGGCGAGACGCCGACCAGGAGAAAGCGATGGACAGATCTCGACCAGGACCCTCCTCGAGCATCGTTGCGAGGGCGTCGCAGTAGTTTGCATTCACACCGGCTTCGACGTGCTCCGCGAAGCGTTCGACCGATCCACGCGCCGTGGAAATCCCGATCGAGCTCTGTACGATCATCCCAGCAGTCGCGAGCGTGAGCAATACCGTGCGCTCGAATGGCTCGTCTTCGAGTGGCACGCTGGTGATTCCTGGCGCGTGTTGCTGGGCGAACGACGACGGAAGTGGGGACTCGAGAACAACGACAAAGCTCCCGGCTTCCGGGGCGGCAAGGTTGACGTGGCGGACGTATTCCACGGCGCGTGGCGGTTTGCGTCGAGGAAAATAGGCTCGATGCGTGTGTGCCGAGCAAGCCGCTGCCAGGACAAGCTCGCGCGTCGCCCAGAACAGCACACCAGCCTCGTCCAGCCCCACGCGGCCCGACTCTGGAACATCGATGGAAATCCGGACGATGTCCTGATTCGTGCGCACCAGATCTTGATAGATATCGTATTGGCTCCGATTTTCGATCAGGGTCAAGTTGTCCAGGATCTCTCGAATCCGGCGCGGATAATCGCGGAAGCTTTGACGAAGTGGAACGTCGCATTCCACGTTCTCGCCATCGACCTCTTTGTAGAAGAATCCGACCTCGTTCTCGACGCGTGTCAGCGTCCAGCCGTGGCTCCGAAGGTAGGCAGTCACGGCATTCGGTGGAAGCTCCGATAGGGCCCTCGCGTCAGCGATGTTGAGCCTCACAGCGTCTCTCCTCGACCGATGCGACCCATGAGCGCGTCGAGGCCCGCGACGTTGAAGACATGCGCTCGTGGCAGGTAGACGGTCGTGGAATACTGATTCGGCGAAGGGGGCAGGCCCCGCAAGGATGCCCAGTAAGCACAGTACCGCATCGTGAATTCCTGTTCCGTATGCGACGTCCAGTCCTCGACCTGTTCCGGAACGAACACCACAACCAGAATCCGTGGTGTCTGGTAGTCAATGTGACGAAGATCCTCGTAGTTCTTTGGCTTCAGTGGGTAGGGAATCGGGTCACCGACCGCCGAGCTGATCTGACACTTGCACTGGATCTCCAGGCGGGGCGATCGGGTGGTTCCTCGTGGTCCCCGCGCCGAGATGGCCACGTCCACGCTGTCATCGTCTGGAGTCGCGGCGTGACTGAATTTGAGTCCGGCGGCCGCGGAGGTCGCGTAGATGAAGGCTCGGCTGAACTCCTCTTGCTGGTGGGTGAGGTGCATCATATCCACGTCCCGCGCGTCGCTGCTGCAACAGTGACCACACTCTTACCAGAATGCTGAACACTCGCCCAGTCTCACCTCGCGCAGATCTCCGGGGCCGCGATCAGTCTCGCCAAGCTCGGGCCGCCGGGTTCGTCAGGGCCCGCGAGGCGCGATGACCTGACCTCCTGCGACATCGCTTGCTCGTTGTCTGCCCCCCGCGGCGGCGAGCCCGACGATCTCGTCCCGGCTACCGACGCTGGCGAATCGGGTCAGGGGCTCCGGACGAGATACATGTCTTCAGCGTTCACGCCCGGCCGCGTGAACAGCTCCGGAACGTGCACACCACCGAGATCGTCGAGGTCGATGGCGACGCGCCCATGCTCGAAGGCGTCCCGCACGCTGAATCCAGATCCGATCGCCCGGTAGAACGAAGCGCTGAACTTCCGCGCTGCCTCATCGCCCACCTTGTCGTTCATAGCGACGACGCAGTCGATGACCTCGGAGATCGCAACCGCCACGATGCGCGCGAACGGAGCGCCCGGCGTGTTGGCCGCACTCGGCCTGGTTCCCACGCGCAACCGGTTCTTCGGATCGAAGACCTTGTCGTGGGCGGACCTCGCGCGGGAAGTTCCCGCCCCCCCGGACCGGGACGCGAGTTTCAGCAAACGTGAGCCACGACACCAGACCCTGATTTCTTGACGAGGACCTGGGATGTGGCAACCCGGAGCGGCGTGCGGTACGTAGGCCCGGTGTCGACGTGCAGTCACTGTGGTCAGCGCAAGGGCAAGCGCAGCTGTCCGGCACTTGCCGGTGCGATCTGCTCGCGCTGCTGTGGTCAGCATCGACTCACCGAGATCGCTTGCCCATCCGACTGCGTCCATCTCGGCGGGCTGGCCGTCGTCCACGATCCCTCGCGCGCGGTCCCGTTCACCAGCGCGGACTACCTCTCGGCGTGGGACAAGCTGCGAGCGTTCGCTCTCGGCGCGACGGACTTCACTCGCGAGATCGCGGCGCGGGTCGGCGGCGGAGCGCCGTGGGACCTGGGCATCGCGGCCGCGTACGTCCATCACGGTCACCGAGCCGCCAACGGTGGCCGCCTGATCGATCGCTTCCTCGCGGCGCGCGGGCGCACGCTATCCGCAGGCGAAGCCGCCGCCGTCGTCGCGCTCCAGCGCGCGCGGGCGTCGATCTTCGAGGTCGCGGCGGTGCGCCTGGGCATCGGCCTCGATCTTCGCGACACGCTCACTGGTGAAACGTTACACGTACGCGAAGTCACCGGGGCTGCACGGCTTCACGAGCACGACGCGCTGTTTGCGTGGGTGGTGGACCGTCCGGATCATCGCGAGCTCACGGGCGCGGCGTGCATCATCGAGCGCGCGCACGTGCAACGCGTGCGCGCTGCCCTCGATGCGGAGTTGACGGCCGCGCGCGCACGCTGGCCCGGCATCGCCGATCCCGACCTCGTCGGCGCGATCGCCTGGGTCGTGTTCGACGCCCTCGAGGCAGCGCGCGATGACGAGGACGCGAGCCGCGAGGCCGCGATCCCATCGCCGTCGTACACCATCGACGATGGTGACGAAGGCGACGAAGGCGACGACGGTGACGGTCCAGATATCGTCGGGGGCCATGACGCGAACATCGAGCCCGATCCCGAGGCATGGCTCGCGACCGACGAGTCGCTGAACCTCGCCGCGATCGAGGCCTACCACGTTGCGCTCGGCGTCGACCTGCCGAACCTCAGGCTGCACGCAACGATGCACGCCATCGTCGAGAACCAGCTCGCGGCGAGCGCGCCGGTCGAGAGCCGTGCGACCCTCGAGCGCTTCGTCGCGGCCGGCGTCACGCGGCACGACGCAGTTCACGCGATCGGTTCCGTGGTGGCCGAAGCGATCTGGAGCGCGCAGCGACGCAACGCGAGCGTGGACCGCGGCGCGATGCTCGCAGCGCTCGCCCGGCTCGACCCCGACGACTGGCTCGACGGCGATGCCGAGCGCGAAGCGCCGACGGTGATCCCCCCGCTCGCACACGAGGTCATGTACGGCCGGGTGCCAGGCTTCCGAGCGGCGATCGAGCGCGCGGCACGCGACATGCGCCAACACGGCTGGACCGAGTCGACGATCCTCGATCCGCCGCAGCTGCTCGAGCGGTCGACGATCGGCGAGTTCCTGGAGCGACACACCCTCGCCCTTGCGGCCGCCGGCTGGGGCCACCAGGCGGCGATCGCCGACGGCAACCTGCTATCGATCCACGCGTTCAGCATCCTGACGTACGAGCTGCACCGCAAGAAGACGTTCTGGGTCGACGAGTCCCTCGCGTTCATGCTCGGCTGCACGCGGCTCGACGTGCGCGGCGAGGGACTGCGGCTGCCGTTCCCGTGCTTCGCGCTGGTGTTCACCGATCGCGAGACGCTCGGCCTCGCCGAAGCCGTGGCAAGGACCGATCCGGGCGCCTCGGTCTGCGGCCTGCCGCTGCGCGGCCTCACCGTCTACGCGACCCAGCTGCCCACCCCACGCGGCGCGCTCGGGCTTCACCTCGCGTTCCTGCTCGACGCCGACACCGAGACGTGGCCGTGGCTGATCACGCGTGATCTCGAGATCCAGCCCGACGACACGCTCGACGACATCATCGAGAGCCGATTTGCGGATGCGCAGAATCCGGATCCGGTGTTTCGCTCCACCGAGCTGCGCCAGCTCGTCCAGCTCGTCGTCAACGCGATCCTGTTCGCCGGATCGTCGCCGGCGTGGCCGGTCGTGGGCTCGGCTCCTTCGACGACCGGTACCGAGCCGGCCAACCGTCCCAGGCGAACGCGTGTTCCGCCGACCCCGCCCGAGCGCAGCGAGGAGCAAGTCTGGCATTTGCCCGGCAAGATCCCGATCCGGCAGGTCCGCGCGCTGCGCCAGCTCCAGCGCGATCGAGCGCAGGGTGCCCTGTTCTCGCGCTTCATGGTCCGCGGCCACTGGCGCCGCGCGCCCGACACCTGGCACGATCGAAATCCGCGCTGGATCGCGCCGTACTGGAAGGGCCCTCCGCTCGGCGACATCGTCGAGCGCGAGTACACCCTGAAGCCGTGAGTCACCTCCAGTGTCAGGACGGAGATCTACCGACGATACTCGAGCCGTACAACCGCTCGTAGCTGCAGGCCCAGCACGGCTACGAGCTCCGCGCTGGCCGCGCGAACGGATCCCTCGAGTTCGCGCCGCGCCACTGGCGCTTCACGCGCGCTCGGCTCCTCCGCGCCGCGCTTGCCCGCGAGGTCGGCCAGCTCGTCGTGCTCGAGCGCCTCGATCTCGCGAGCCTGGTTGCCCGTCATCAGGACGGCGGTGGGTTGGAGCAGCCGTTGATCCAGGCGACGAGGTTCTCGATGCTCGCCGATTCGCTGAGCCGCATGGTCTTTCCGCGTCGTGGCTTCGCCGGATCGAGGAACAAGATGCTCCCTGCTGGATCGACGCTGGCGATGATCCAGCGCCACCCCAGGCCGACATGCGTTGCCAGGCCGTCCGGCTGAACGAGAGCGCAAGGCGGTGCGCTTCACCTGGATTCCCATCTGTGATGCGCCGCGCGTAGCCAGCAGGTCGAACGCGCCTCGCGAGGCGCGCGACTGATAGACGAGATCGAATCCGATGTGGGCGAGCAGGCTGGCGACGTCGCGCTCGGCGGCATCACCGACGATGGTCATCGGGACGACGGTTCCGCCGGGGCGGCGCCAGCGCAGCCACAGGCCAAGGACAGGGTCATCGAGATCGTACCGACCTTGCGCTTGCGGACGGCGTCACCGAGCAGCTTGTCGAGCTCGGAATCGCTCGCTGGATTGACTAACCGGCAAGGGCATTGCACTGTAGGCTCTCCCAAATGGGGCGGTGGGTGCCAAAATGAAGCGGTGGGTGCTGTGCCTGTGTCTCGTCGACGCCTTGGTGAGTACCTCCTGTGGCCCTGCCGACCCGTACGATCGCGACGGCGACGGCATCGGCGACAGCCTCGATGACTGCCCGCTCGTCGGCAATCCAGCGCAGGCGGACGGCGACGGGGATGGCCTGGGAGACGCCTGCGACAAGTGCCCGGCCGACGCCACCAACGACAGCGATGGGGACGGCGTGTGTCAGGGACAGGACAACTGTCCCATGGTCAGCAATCCCGACCAGCGCGACCGCGACGGCGACCATGTCGGCGACGCCTGCGACGCTTGTCCCGCCGATGCCGCGAACGACGCCGACCACGACGGGCGCTGCGGCGACGTCGACAACTGCCCGAGCGTGGCCAACGCCGATCAGGTCAACGCCGACGGCGACGCGCTCGGCGACGCTTGCGATGCTTGCCCCAACGATGCCGCGAACGACGCCGACCATGACGGGCGCTGCGGCAACGTCGATAACTGCCCGCTGGTCGCCAACGCC
>Ga0307515_10025727_pt1 | contig 10167 bp, 10 predicted proteins | sample 17_EM_MG_FD_194513 | JGI IMG/M metagenome (GOLD analysis project Ga0307515, IMG submission 194513) | Populus trichocarpa ectomycorrhiza microbial communities from riparian zone in the Pacific Northwest, United States - 17_EM | ecosystem: Host-associated > Plants > Roots > Unclassified | place...
GTTCATGACGAACTCGCGCGCCTGGCCGAGGCTGGCCAGCAGCGCCACGCCGGCCTCGCCGTCGGGCAGCACGACCGCGTCGAACAGCACCGCGGGCGAGTTCTCGAACGAGCCCGTGGCCACGCAGTCAGCGCCGTCCGAGGTCGCCACCGGTCCGAGGTGCGGCCCGATCAGCTTGGGCACCGCGCCGGCCGCGAGCAGCGCGGCCTGTGCCGCGGCGATCGATGCACCGGCGACACCATCAGCAACGAGAAGCGCGACCGTGCGCGTGCGGATGCTGCCGTCGCCGGGCAAGGCCGTCAGCGAGAGCGCCGGGGACTTCTTCACTTCCGGCGGCGCGCTCCGGTGCGCCTTCGGCATCGCCGCCGGCACCTCCATGCCCAGGCCCTCGGCGATCTCGGTGACCAGCGGTCTCGACACGTTGGCCAGCGAGGCCAGCATGCGCTCGCGAATCGCCGGCACGCTGACCTTGCTCAACTCGAACCGGAAGGCCGCGGCAATGTGCGACTTCTCGACATCGGTCTGGCTGTCGTAGAACAGGCTCGCCTGCGTGTAGTGGTCGGCGAACTTCTCGGGCTTGCCGCGCAGCTTGTCCTCGGCCACCGGCTGCGGGAACGACACGAAGCCCTGCGCCCCGGCCTGGAATGGGCAGCCGCCGCCGAGCGAATTCGGTTCGTAGGCCACGCGTCCCCGGTGCAGCGCCTGGCGATGCAGCCCGTCGCGCTGGTTGTTGTGCACCGCCGCGATGGGCGCGTTGATCGGGATCTCGTGAAAGTTCGGGCCGCCGAGCCGCGAGATCTGCGTGTCGACGTAGGAATGGATGCGGCCTGCCAGCAGCGGATCGTTGCTGAAGTCGATGCCGGGCACGACGTGCGCGGTGCAGAACGCGACCTGCTCGGTCTCGGCAAAGAAGTTGTCGGGGTTGCGATCGAGCACCAGCCGCCCGACCGGCGTCAGCGGGACCAGCTCCTCGGGGATGATCTTGGTCGCATCCAGCACGTCGAAACTGAATCGCTCGGCCTGTTCTTCGCTGAAGATCTGCAGGCCGAGTTCCCACTCGGGGTACTCGCCGGCCTCGATCGCCTCCCACAGGTCGCGGCGATGGAAGTCCGGGTCCGCGCCGGCGATCTTCACGGCCTCGTCCCAGACCAGCGAATGGGTGCCGAGCTTCGGCTTCCAGTGGAACTTCACGAACTGCGACACGCCCTTGTCGTTGACGAGGCGATAGCTGTGCACGCCGAAGCCCTGCATCATCCGGAAGCTGCGCGGGATCGCGCGGTCCGACATGACCCACATCAGCATGTGCGTCGACTCCGGCATCAGCGAGACGAAGTCCCAGAAAGTGTCGTGCGCGGACGCCGCCTGCGGCATGGCGTTATGCGGCTCGGGCTTCACCGCGTGGACGAGGTCCGGGAACTTCATCGCGTCCTGGATGAAGAACACCGGCATGTTGTTGCCCACCAGATCCCAGTTGCCTTCGTCGGTGTAGAACTTGACCGCGAAGCCGCGCACGTCGCGCGCCGTGTCTACCGAGCCGCGCTCGCCGGCCACGGTCGAGAACCGCACGAACACCGGCGTGCGTTTGCCCGCCGCCTGGAACGGCGCGGCGCGCGTGTGCTCGGTGAGCGGCCGGTAGGCCTCGAAGAAGCCATGCGCCGCCGAGCCGCGCGCATGCACGATGCGCTCGGGGATGCGCTCGTGATCGAAGTGCGTGATCTTCTCGCGCAGGATGAAGTCCTCGAGCAGCGTCGGCCCGCGCAGGCCGGCCTTGAGCGAGCTCTGGTTGTCGCCGACCGCCACGCCCTGGTTGGTCGTCAGCACCTGGCCGGCGGCGTCGCTGCGGACCCGGTCGAGCGTGCCGATGGTCGCGTTCGTGCCTGCACGGGGCTTGCCGGCGCCGACCTTGTCCGAGCGGTTGGATTCGCTGAGCGTGCTCGCGGTCGCGGCATCGGACCGGGCCTGGTTCGATGGACCCCGCGGCGGAGACACCGCGTTGGCGCGCCCGGTTTCCGAGCCCTTGATGGGGTTGTGCGGCATCGCCGCGGCCAGCGCCTGCACGGCGCTCGCCTGCGCAATCTCGGCCTTGCGACTCTTGTCCGGCTTCTCCTTCGCTGCCATGGCCTCTTCCTTTTCTCGCGAACGTCTGGGTCAACGGGGAGTGGCAATGCACGTGCCCGCGCATCAGCTGCGATGCAGCGCGCGTCGCGGCACGCGAATTGCCCAATAACGACACATCGCAGCGTTGCGGTGACGAACCGCCGGACCGTGAAGCAAGAACCACCCTTCAACGTGCGTGGCGACGAGCCCGTGATCGCGCGCGCGGACAGCCCGCGGCCCGTCGATGCCGCGCCACCGCGGCCCGCGTTGTTCGCGGCGGCGCCCTGGGCTGTGCAGGGCTTGTTCTGGATCGCGCTGATCGCCTTCGCGAAAGAGGCCGAGCCGGTGCTCGCCCCGATCGTCGTCGCCTTGACGCTCGCCTTTTTGCTGTCGCCGGCCGTGCAGGCCCTGCGCCGCATCGGCCTACATGCGGCAGTGGCCGCTGCGATCGTGGTCGTGTCGATGCTGGCAGGTCTCGGGCTGCTGACGAGCACGCTGGCCGCACCCGCCGCGCAGTGGTGGGAGCGCACGCCGGTGATGGTCGCGCAGCTGTTCGACCGGATCGACCAGCTGCGCGCCACGGTACTGCGCAGCACGCGTCCGGCGCCTGCCGCAGCCGTCGGCAACCGGATCGCGCGCCCGTCCGACGCCGCCGCGGACGCCGCAAAGCGCGCCGCGCCCGATCCGTTGCGCGACCAGCTCGCCAGCGAGGGCGTTGCGCTGACCGGAACGCTGCTCAAGCGCACGGTGTCGGTCAGCGTGTCGATCGCGGCGACGGTGATCCTGCTGTACTTCCTGCTGGTGTCCGAGCCCTGGATCGTGTCGCGCACGATCGAAGCGTTTCCAAGACGGCGCACACGCGCCCGCGTGCTCTGCCTCCTGCGGCGGGCGCAACGCGACATCGGCCTCTACATCGGCACGCTCGGCCTCATCTACAGCGTGGTGGGCGCACTGACGATGGTCTGCATGGCCGCATTCGGCCTGCCCAACCCGCTGCTCTGGGGCGTCATCACGGTGGTGCTCAATTTCGTCCCCTACATCGGCCCGGTGGTGATCGCGACCTTGCTGCTGCTGGCCGCGCTGGTGAGCTTCGAGCCGGGCGCGGCTGTGCTCGCACCGGCCGGCGCCTTCGTGCTGATCCATGCGATCGAGAGCAACTTCGTCAGCCCCTGGTTCATGGGGCAGCGGCTCATGCTCAGCCCGCTGTCGATCTTCGTGTCGGTGCTGTTCTGGGGTTGGCTGTGGGGCATGACCGGCGCCTTGATCGCGGTGCCTGTGCTGGTCGGGGTGCGCAGCTTGTGCAAGCACAGCCGGCGCTGGCGATTGCTGTGCGTCTTTCTGGAAGGCGGCCGACCCGGCGCGCCAACGCTGCACTCGCTGCTGACGCGGCGCACGCAGCGCGCCCGGCAACGGCCCACGGGTTGACTCAGCGCAGCGTCACCGGTCAGGCACAGGAAGAACTCTCACTGAATCAGGCCATTCTTCAGCGCGTAGTACGTCAGGTCGCTGTTCGACGACAGGCTCATCTTCTCCATCACGCGTGTGCGGTAGGTGCTGACCGTCTTGACGCTCAGCGACATGCTGTCTGCGAGATGCCCGATCGTCTCGCCTCTGGCCAGGTGCAGAAACACTTGAAGCTCGCGCTCCGACAGATGCTCGTGCTCTGCCTTGTCGTCGCCAGACGCGATCTGATAGGCCAGCAGCTCGCCGACCGCGGCGCTGATGTACTTGTGGCCGCGCGCTACCGTTCGTATCGCCTTGACGAGCTCCTGCGGCCCGCAGTCCTTGTTCAGATAGCCACTGGCGCCGTGCCGCAGCATCGTGGTCGCGTAGTACTTCTCAGGGAAGCCGCTGAGGATCAGCACCGGCAGATCCGGGCGCCGCGCCTTGATCTCGGCGAGCGTGTCCACACCGCTCTGGCGCGGGCTCGCCAGATCGAGCAGCACGACGTCGACCGTGTCCTGGCGGACGATGGCCAGCGCCTCCCGGTCGTTCGCCGCTTCGGCGACGACGCTCAGGTCGGGCTCCTCGCTGAGAAACTAGCGGAGGCCTCTGCGCACGATGGCATGGTCGTCGACGATGGCGATGTGGATCATGGTGCGGCTCCGCTTAGCAGCTGACGATTTCAGTATTCGTCGTGCCGCGTTTGTCTTTATGTAGGACGCGTTCGGCATCCGATGTCGGCCGCGCGCCAATGCCCCCAAGAGCGTAGGCCGACGCTGACACGAAGACGCGCCCTCTGCTGAAAGACGCAGGCTGCGCATCGGCTCAGGATGGTTTCGGTCGCTTCGACAAATCACCTTCGATGATGAAAGGAATGCGATGACCACCAACGAACGACAAACGGCTTATGGGGTCTTCAAGCCGCGTGGCCATGTGGTGGTGGTGTTCGCCACTGACGCGAACGCGCACCATGCCATATCGGCCCTGCTGAGCAGCGGCTTTGCGAGCCACGATCTGCGCTTCTACACCCCCGAGCAAATGAAGCAGCAAGCCGACGACGACATCGCCCACGCCGGCTTCCTGGCCACCGTCGGCCAGGACCTGAACCTGGTGAAGGCGCATCGCGATCTTGCCGAGAAGGGCTGCAGTTTTCTCGTCGTCCGCGCCGAAGGCGACGAGGCGACCCGGCAAGTGGCAAACGTGGCGCGTCGTTTCGATGCCGAGCGTGCGCAGAAGTACGGCCGGTTCATCGTCGAGGAACTGATCCCGGTCGGCAACATGCCGAAGCAGCAGGTCTACGAGACGCCGAGCGCCGGTCTCGACGCGCAGACCCGGTCAGGCATCGAAGGCGATGCCATTCCGCACTCGTGAGGTTCGCACATGCCCAAGACAGCCGCTTTGAAACGCGCCCGCGAAGACAAGCGCGAAGGCAAATCGCCTTCGACGCAGGCGGGTGAATTCGTGCGCGAAGAGATGAAAGAGATCCGCCAACACAAGCACGGCGCGCGGTCCACTGCGCAGGCGATTGCGATCGGCTTGTCCGAGGCGCGTCGTGCGGGCGTGGCGCTGCCGCCGCCCAAAGGCGCGCGCGCATCCGACGAAACGCGCCGCAGCGCGCAGCGCGACCTCGAGGTCGGCCAGGCGCCGGGTCACAAGCCGTCGCCGAAGGCCGGCCGCGCGAAGTGATGCAGTGGAGAAACGAAGCATGCGCGACGACGACCAGCAGCACTTCGAGCGATTCATGCAGCACCGCGACAGCGTCGCAGGAGCCTACGTCCGGGGTGATGCCAAACCGTTGGGGCACGTCGTCACGCATGCCGACCCGGCGACATTCTTCGGCCCCCAGGGCGGCGTGACCGAAGGTGCCGAGGCGGTCGCCTCACGCTATTCGAACGATGCCAAAGCCTTCGAAGCCAACAGCGACAGCCACCTCGAGGTGTTCCACATGAGCGCCAGTTCGGGCCTGGCTTATTGGGTCGGCGTCCAGCGCGCCAAGGTGCAGATGCACGGCAAGCCTGAACCCGTGCAGTTCGACCTCCGGGTCACCGAGCTCTTCCGACGCGAAGGCGACGACTGGAAGCTGATCCATCGCCATGCCGATGCGCTGAAGGCATAGGCCGACCACCACCAGCCGCTGTCAGCGCTTCTTGGTCTGCCGATAAGCGCGGTCCGCTTCGGGCGCGCGGCTCGTGTCCTGCACGCCGCGCGCCACATCGTCGAGGCCTTGCTTGATTCGTTTGTCCGGGCGAGGAGCGGTCATGCCGACCCCCTCGTCCCGCTCGTGCGGCAGGCGCGGCTCTTGTTCGCCGGTTCGCGCCGGCTTGGGCGCAGGCCGCGTCAGGTCGACGGCGCGGTGAGCCTTGGGGGTGTTGTCATTCATGGTGTCAAGCCTTCGCAGTGTTCGGCATGCAGTCCAGCGTTGAAAGCCGGCGCAGGCCGGCCTTCATTGGCGGTACGGGCAGATATCGATCAACCCTTCTGCGCGTCGCCGACCTTCTTGTTCATCTTCGCGTCGGCGATCGCCTTGGTGTGGGTGGCTTTCGCCTCGGCCACGCAGACGTCCTTGTCGCGGCCCTTGCGGTCGTCACACATTTCCTTGGCGATGGCGTAGTCGGCGTCGGCCCGGTCGACAGCGATCTTGTCCGCGTCGCTCTTCTTGCCGGTGTAGCTGTACTCGAGCTCGGCCTTCGCGACCTTTTCCTTGCCGCTGGCCTTCTCGACGCACACGTCCTTCTCGTTGCCGCCCAGCTTGTCGCAGGCGGCCTTGTCGGCCTTGTACTCGGCGCTGATCTGGTCCTTCTTCGCCGCGTATTCGGCATGCGACATCGACCCGGCGGCATAGGCCATGGAGCCGAGCGACGTCGCAGCGACGACCAGCAGCATCTTGACGTGATGGTTCAACGGATTCAGGGTGGGTGTCATGGCGCGCAGTTCCTTTCTACAGTGCCCGGCGCTCACTCAGGGAGCGCACGTGAAAAGTATGGGATCGGTGGCCGGTGCAGCGCAGCGGACGGTGTCGCACGTGCTCGTAGTTTCTGTCCTACCGATCGATCGTCGACCTGCGCTGGGCATGCCACTTGCCGGTGCTGGCGACATCGCGTTCACGGCGTTCGTCGCAGACAGGAGCATTCACGATGAGCAAGTCACCCGGGCACAGCAAGCTACCGGATCGACGCGGCCAGGCCTCAGGAGTCATCATCGTGCGCATGAGAATCACGCTCACCCGCCGCGGTCCAGGCCGCGATGTCGCGTGCGCTCATCGAGCTGGCCGCGGTCGCGCGCACGTCGCGGTAGTGCGCGGCCTGCACGTCGTGCAGGTATTGTTGGCGCGACAGCAGCGTGCCCTGGCAGACCCGTTCCTGCGGTGCGGGGCCTTGTCGCTCCCGCTGCAGCAGGCTCATCAACTCGTCGAGCAGCCAGCCGGGAACCTTGGCCTGCTCCGACGGGTAGATGGAGCCGAACAGAATCAGATGGCTCAGGAGCACGCGCCAATGCGAGCCCACCCGGTCGCGCAGACGCCGCCAGTCGAATTCGCCAGACGCCGCGTACAGCAGATGCGCCACATCGGCACCGTCGTAGCGCTCGCGTTCCATGATGAAGAGCTTGGTCCAGGTCAGCTCTTCGGGTGGGACGAGGTCGGCGGGCCGGCCCAGTATCTTGGCCTGGTGCGCCTTCTCGAACCAGACGTCGTCGACCTCGCTGAGGCCGTTGCCCGAGTTGAAGATCAGGTCGACGCAATGGCGGCCGGTGCGCGCCTTGGCAAGCCAGTGCGGATGGGTTCGCTCGGTGGCATAGCCGGCGTTCGTCAATGCCGCCATCGCGGGCTCGATGTGGCCTGGCCGCAGGAACAGATCGAGATCCCGCGTCGCGCGCTTGATGCGGGTGTAGTGCATCAGCGCGTGGCCGCCGCCGACGAGATACGGCAAGCCCGCCGCGGTCAGCGTGTCCAGCGCACGCGTATAGACCGCTGTGGGTCCGCCAGGCGCCAGGTAGCGCAGCGACGATGGGCGTTGGCCTTGCATGGCCGTGATGGGCAAAACACATGCCTTGCGGCCTGCGGCAAGATGGGACGGGGCCGATGAGCGAGCCGTCGACGATTCGCTTTGCCGCGGTGGGCGACCTGCACTGCCGAAAGACCTCCGCCGGCAACTACCGCGAGCTCTTCGCGGCGGCGTCCAAGGCGGCCGATGCATTGCTGCTGTGCGGCGACCTGACCGACTACGGCCTGCCCGACGAAGCGCGCGTGCTGGTCGACGAGCTCGCGGTCGCGTCGGTGCCGGTGGTCGCGGTGCTCGGCAACCACGATGTCGAGTTCAATGCCGAGGCCGAAGTGCGCCGCATCTTGACGGATGCCGGCGTGCAAATGCTCGACGGTGAAGCCTGCACCGTGCACGGCGTGGGCATCGCAGGCATCAAGGGATTCGCCGGCGGCTACGGCGCCGGCGCGCTCGGGCCCTGGGGCGAGAAGGCCACGAAGCTGTTCGTGCAAGAGGCGATCCAGGAATCGCTCAAGCTCGAAGCAGCCCTTGCCCGGCTGCGCACCGAGCGGCGCATCGCGGTGCTGCACTACGCGCCGATCGAGGCCACCGTGCAAGGCGAGCCGGCAGAAATCTTCGCGTTTCTCGGCAGCAGCCGGCTGGCCGAGCCGCTGGTCCGCTACCCCGTCGACTTCGTCGTGCACGGCCATGCCCATCGCGGCAGTCTCGAGGGGCGCACGGTCAACGGCATCCCGGTCTACAACGTCGCGATGCCGCTGCTGCAGCGCAGCTTCCCGGGGCAGCCGGCGTTTCGCGTGTTCGAGGTCAAGGGCCCGGCGCTCACCGAGGCGGGTGGTGCTGCCGATGCCATTCGAGCACCTGCAGGACCGCGGGCGTGATCACGCTCGCGCGATGCGGCATCGGCGCGGCGAAATATGGCGGCGACGGGGGATCGCCCTCGGACGGATCGGCAATGTGTTCCGCTGCATCCGGCAACGCTGCCGTCGACGGGAACAGGTCCATGCCCGACACGCTGCCGGGCTCGAATGCTGGATGCGTGAACGAAGCCGGATCCGCTTGCATGTCGACCTCCACAGCCGCTGTCAGATGAACCCAAGCACTGGGCAAATGGCATGCCCAATGGGCGCTCACTGGCCGCCGCTCCGCATCGCAACGCCCGGATCGATCGGCAAGTCGTGCGGTAGTTTTTTCCGGCGTAGCGGCAGGCCGTACGGGCGTCGTCTCGGCTACGGGCGCCGCGCTTGCAGGCCTTCGATGATGCGCAGCGTCTCGTCCATCGCGATGGGCTTGGCGATGTGCGCGTCGAAGCCAGCGGCGATCGCGCGGCGCGCGTCCTGCGAGCGGCCGAACCCGGTCAGCGCGATCGCCGGCAGGCGGGCGGTCTGCGGGTGCGCGCGCAGTGCGGCGATCAGCTCGTAGCCATCCATGCCGGGCATGGCCACGTCCGAGAGCAGCAGATCGAACTCCGCTGCTTGTGCGGCCGCCAGTGCCTTGGCGCCGCTGTCGACGGCGGTGACCTCTGCGCCTTCGAGCCCGAGCAGCATCGCAAACGACTCCAGTGCGTCTTCGGCATCGTCGACGAGCAGCACGCGCAGCCGGTCCAGCGCGGGCGGCATGGCCGGGCCGAGCCCATTGTCCGACGGCTGATCGGACAGCGGCAGCCACACCGAGAACCAGGCCCCGTGACCGGGCCCGTCGGAGGCCACGGCGACATGCCCGCCGTGTTCTTCCACCAGGTGCTTGACCAGCGCCAGGCCAATGCCCATGCCGCCGTCGGCGCGGGTCGTGCTGCGGCTCGCCTGGCTGAACATCTCGAAGACCTGCGGCAGGTAGTCGGCGGCAATGCCCTGCCCGTTGTCGATGACATCGAGCCGCCCCTGCGTACCGTCGACCGCCAGACTCACCCTGATCGCGCCGCCGACCGGGGTGAACTTGAAGGCGTTGCTGAGCAGGTTCCAGACGATCTGCTCGACGCGCACCGGGTCCGCGCGGATCGCCGAGGCCGCCGGATCGAGATCGGACTCGAGCGCGATGCTGCGGGCCTGTGCGTCGCCGGCCATGGCCTCGAGCACGCGGCTGACGATCGCCGCCCACTGCACGGGCATCGTGCTGAGCGCGAGCTTGCCGGTGCGCACGCGCGACAGGTCGAGCAGGTCATCGATGATCTTGGCCTGGCTCAGCACGGTGCGGCGAATCACATCGGCCGAGCGCGCCACCGCCGGTGCTTCGCGCACCTCCGGCAACCGGGCCAGCAGCTCGGCGTTGACGTGAATCAGGTTCAGCGGGTGCTTGAGCTCGTGCGACATCACGGCCAGGAACTCGTCCTTCAGCGCGCTAACCCGCTGCAGTTCGGCGCGCATCTCTTTTTCCTGGATCAGCAGCGCCTCCATCTGCGCTTCGGCCTGCTTGCGCTCGGTCAGGTCGCGCGCGATCTTGGCGTAGCCCACCAGGCCGTCGGCCTCGTGCAGCGGCGTCATGATGCCGCTGCAGAAGAACGAGGTCCCGTCCTTGCGCAGGTGCCAGCGCTCGTCGCTGGCCCGCCCGTCGTCGCGGGCGCGCCGCATCTCTTGCTGCGCCACGCCGTTCGCGCGGTCGGCCGGCGTGAAGATCAGCTCGATCGAGCGCCCCA
>Ga0307515_10025728_pt1 | contig 10167 bp, 7 predicted proteins | sample 17_EM_MG_FD_194513 | JGI IMG/M metagenome (GOLD analysis project Ga0307515, IMG submission 194513) | Populus trichocarpa ectomycorrhiza microbial communities from riparian zone in the Pacific Northwest, United States - 17_EM | ecosystem: Host-associated > Plants > Roots > Unclassified | place...
AGATTTACAGCTCTTACAAAGATGATGCCACACTGCAGGACATCATACAGGGTAAAATGATAGATGCTACACAAGCTCCAAATTTTACCTATACTAACGGGGTGGTAAAGTATAAAGGAAGAATTGTTATAGGAGCTGCAGGGCCATTAAGAGAGGAACTCGTCAAAACAATCCACGATTCCTATATTGGAGGGCATGCAGGGATTCAGAACACCTATAGGCGACTTAAGGCTCATTTTTACTGGCCTTCCATGAAGAAATTAGTCTATCAACTGGTGCAGCATTGTGACGTTTGTAAACAAGCCAAAGCTGAGAGGGTGCCTTACCCTGGTTTGTTACAGGCTCTTTCTCCTCCACATGGTCCTTGGCAGGATATTACTATGGATTTCATAGAAGGGCTTCCAAAATCCGAGGGCAGGGATACTATCATGGTCATCGTTGATCGCTTCACTAAGTATGGGCATTTTATCACCCTAGCACATCCATTCACGGCCCAAGAGGTTGCTAAGTCTTTTTTGGATCACGTCTACAAGTTTCATGGCTTGCCTGCCACAATTTTGACTGATAGAGATAAGGTTTTCACATGCTTATTCTGGAAAGAATTGTTCAAACACCTAGGGGTCAAGCTGCTACTAAGTACAGCCTACCATCCACAAACGGATGGGCAGACCGAGAGGGTAAACCAATGCCTAGAAACTTACTTGCGATGTATTACTATGCATTGTCCAAAGAAGTGGCATCAGTGGATATCCACAGCACAGTGGTGGTATAATAGCAGCTTCCATTCCACGATCAACATGTCCCCATTCCAGGCTTTGTATGGATATGAGCCTCCAGCAAGGGAGATGGTGCTTACGGAGGCTACTCAAGTAGCTGCTGTGGAGGAGTGGATGCAGAGAAGGATCAATATGGATCAGTTAATAAAAGGGCTGCTCGAAGGGGCAAGGAATCGCATGAGGCAGGTGGCAGACCGAAGACGATCAGAGAGGACATTTTTGGTAGGAGATTGGGTTTTTCTAAAGCTTCAACCCTACAGGCAGGGCAGTGTCATGTACAGGAAGCATTACAAGTTAAATCCCAGGTATTATGGCCCTTACCAAATCCTTGAACGTATTGGAGCAGTAGCCTACAAACTTCAGTTGCCTGCAGGAAGTGTAGTGCATCCTGTGTTCCATGTCTCGTTATTAAGAAAAAAAGTGGGAGAAGTCGCCATCGTTTCTCAAGCTCTGCCCATAGTAGATGCTGAGGGCAGAGTTAAAGTGTACCCAGTTACAATACTGGAAAGGAAACTTATGAAGAAGGGTAATGCAGCTGTGGTAGCAGGGTTAATTCAATGGTCGAATTCATTCCCTGAAGATGCTACGTGGGAAGAATTGACAGAGCTGCAGTTACAATTCCCAGATTTCAGTATTGACACGTGACCAGCTTTAGATTCTTGGGACAAGAATCTTGCATGGAGGGGGTACTGTTACGTACCTAGAAGGAATGCAGTATATGGGCAAGCTAAGGGGGGTGCAGGATTAGTAGCTTCTGCAACACGTTAGCAAAGGGAAGGCTAATTCTGTTAGTTGTTAGTCAGAGTTAGTTGCATATTGTTACAGCTGTCATAGTTAGTTAGAATAGTCAGTTAGTAGTTAAATTCAGTTGCTATAAAACCATGATGAAGGTTATGAGTAAAAACAGAATATAGAATACAGAAAATTCAGTCTCAACTCTTCTCTCTCGAATTCTTCTCACAAATTCTCTGTTCTTCATCTCTTTCTTCTTCACTTGTTAAGAAACCTTAACATTTTTTTATAACAACTCTGAGGAGCCCATTGAAGATGCAAGGAAACAAGTTTATGTGGCAATCGAAAACCTCAAAGCTTGTTGTTTGTTGTTGGGCACTGAAACTGAAGAACATGTGAGAATGCATGACTTGGTTCGTGACTTTGCTATTCAGAGAGCATCATCAAAAGAATATGGATTCATGGTAAAGGCTGGAATTGGGTTGAAGAAGTGGCCAATGGGCAATGAAAGCTTTGAAGGTTGTACAAAAATTTCGTTAATGGGCAATAAACTACCAGAACTTCCTGAAGGATTGGCATGTCCACAGCTCAAAGTTCTATTATTAGAAGTGGATCATGGTTTGAATGTTCCAGAGAGGTTTTTTGAAGGGATGAGAGATTGAAGTTTTGTCTCTGAAGGAAGGGTGTTTGTCATTGCAATCACTTGAACTCTCAACGAAACTTCAATCGGTGGTGTTGATCAGGTGTGGATGCAAGGACCTCATTTGGTTGAGAAAGCTGCAGAGACTTAAGATTCGTGTTTTTAAGCGGTGCTTATCCATTGAAGAATTACCTGATGAAATAGGTGAGCTCAAGGGGTTAAGGTTGTTGGATGTGACAGGTTGTGAAAGGCTAGGAAGGATTCCTGTGAATTTGATTGGAAGGTTGAAGAAGTTAGAAGAATTGTTGACTGGGGATCAAAGCTTTGAGGGATGGAACAGCACAGGAGGAATGAATGCAAGCCTGACAGAACTAAATTCGTTGTCTAATTTAGCTGTATTATCATTGAAGATACCGGTGGTTTTTTTTTTTTTTTTTGATAAGCATACAAGTTAAAGCCAATATATGGCAGAGAAAAGTAACCAGAAGGTCGTAATAAAAACTGGAACATCAAAGAAAAAACAGAGGAATCCAGCAACATATAAATACCAGACAACAGAATATCAGACCGGCAAAACTCCAACACATCTATCTCTGACTCTGAAATCACAGCAACCAACTTCTTCAAAAGAGATAAATCTGTATTTTTCCTAGAAGAGGACTTTATAATTGCTTCAAACTGGCTTCTCATCCATAGAATTCCAAAGAGCAATCTAGCTGAAGAACACCATCTGCGCAAAATCTTCTCTTCTCTAAATACACTTCCAGATAGCTCTCATGTCACAAATACAAGCAGTAGCCACCATATACGACAAATGACTCGAGAGAGCAAGAAAACCCAGCAAGAACAAAGCAGAAAAACTAATGATTACATCGCAATATAACCCCAGCTCTTGATCCACTTGTATTCATCCTCCAAGGGAATAAAACATCATCCTCTGAAAGACGACATTGAAAAAGAGCTGAAGCAGAACCCAGTTCGAACAAAAAGAATCAACTGCTCCACCAACACCATCTCTAATTTGCAAACTTTTAACAGCCTTTGAAGTACCATCCGCAAAAATAAATGAGAATCCCTGCTGCACGTATAAAATGATTAAGCAAACACAAGAACGACCACTATTATAAAACCAATGCCTTCTAACAGATCCAGCATCACCAGCCAGCAAAATCAGAAACCTGCTGAAAATCCTTGAATGGAGAAGCTGGAAAAATTACTCAGTAGGAAGAGCATAATCTGCCATTACTAGAAATCTTTTCAAAAAAACACACCGAAAGAGAAAATTGGAGTCAAGAAAACAGTCTGAATAGGAGCTTCCAAAACTCCAGAAAACACTTGGAACATCAGAATCTTCTACAAACGATTCACACACAAGACAAAGATCTGCCAAACTCGAATTGCCTCTAAAGTTCTTGATGATTCAACTCCTCTCCAGAACACAATATTCTATCACACCAAGCATTGGCATGCTTCTTTATGCCCTGCATCCTTGCAATTTGCAAGCAGAAAACTACATGAGCTTGAACCCTGCCTGAGAAACAGTCTAGATCCTCCAAAAACAGCAACTAGAAATTAAAGAAAAAGAAAACCCGCAATTCAACTGGAAAATTCAGAGCCAAGCAAAAAATTCAGTGTTTCAACAGTCTAGGCACTCCTTGTTTAGCCAAGTGGTCTGCCATGTGATTACTCTCACGAAGAGAATGAGTTAAGGTGAGTGAGCCACGAAGAGAATGAGTTAAGGTGAGTGAGCCAAAGCATGTAGCTAATCGCTGAACAGATGAGAAGAGATTATGATGAAGCCAAGGCCTATTATGAGGGTTATTCATCCAACTAATAACATTTGTAGAGTCATTTTCGATAATAATATGTTTATGATGCAGACAAAAATTAGAGATTGACAATTCAATAGCTTTGATAATTGCTCTCAGCTTGGCTACATGGGAGCCTAGAATCCCAATTGACAAGGAAAAAATACCAAAAAGAATTCCATTATGATTTCGCAAAACTCCGTATACCTGAGGGGTCAAGCTTCCCGATAGATAAACCATCCACATTCCATTTGAAGCTATTAGCTATAGGGGAGACCACATAACAATTGCCCTTGGTTTTTGAGTATTAGTCCAATGTATCAACCATTCTGCTGATCTTATTAAATCTAAAGTCAAATAGAAAAAATCAGGTTCTACAATTCTAACAGACAACTTATATTTTGCTTATAAATTTTTTAAACCTAATTAACACGCATTTGCATATTCTTAATTTGAAAACTTTTATTTACTTGCAAGGACCGGGTGACCTTGCGAAGTCTAATCTTTTGATCCATCTCCCGACAATTCTTTCACAGATGCCAGTAGCCGAAGCTAATCTTGTAATTCATCTCCCGGCAATCCTATCATGGATGCCATTAGCTGAAGCTAATCTTTTAATCCATTTCCCGGCTATCCTTTCACGGATGCTATTAGCCGAAGTTAATCATGTAAATACACTAGACTTTATTTACATTGAACATGTATTTATTGTAATTGCATTCACTAGAAGAATTTTAACTTGTATAAGTGCAAATAGGAGGAAAAATCACGCATCTACTTTGCTTGTCTCGTGACTTCCCTAATAAAAGATCCAATTTTGGTTGCTCCTCCTGAATTACAAGTTTTTTGTTATGATTCCTTTAAGCTGATTTTATAGAGAATTCATATTCATTCATTACTCATATATTACTTTCTATGCATGTTCATTTCCTTATAATAACAAACATACATATATCATGTATATTTTCAAAGTTAGTATCTTAATGTGCAAGTGTTCGTATGACTCAATTCTTTTATATTCCTACATATAATATTCATGTGAAAGTCTACTGTTAATGTCTAACTTTGAACTGTTACTGTCTAACCGTTGTTGTTTGAACAGTTACTGTCCAACGATTGTTGTTTGAACTGTTACTGCCCAACTGTTGTTGTCCAACCGTTATTGTTTGAATTGTTACTGTCCAATTGTTGTTGTCTAACCGTTGTTGTTTGAACTGTTACTGTCCAACTGTTGTTGTTCGAATTGTTACTGTCCAACCGTTGCTGTCTAAACACGCATCATATATTTAATTATATCTAGAGTTCTAGAATTCCATTTTAAGTGAGATTAATCTCATTGGAAAGCTAAGACAAGAGCCTACGAGTTCTCTAAGGAAGGAGAACCCAGTTCAGCCTCTGAGATAGTCAAAATTGCTCATCAACCAATCAGTCATACTGCCCTACATAATCAATCACAACTCAGTCTCGGTTGGTAACCTATAACTGGAGTTCTACATCTCCGAATTGAGTTAGACCAGTTTTCTTGATTAGTTAACATCCAAATCTACAATTTCCATGAGGAACCCAATCCTAATTTCTTCATCCTCCTACCTGAAATCTCACCTAAAAGTCAAGAAACAAGTCTATCCAGATTCGTCACCCCCTTCCTTTCACACAGTACTTTCATAAACTACATACCACACATGAATTAACTTAATTTTAACAATAAGTACTTTTTCCCCAATTCATGTTTAAGAATCCTAACCTATAATTCAACATCAAGGCATCAATTCATTATCAAATTTGAAATGAATTTTTAAGATCAAGTTTAGAACACCTTACCCGGTACGAATTGAGATTTTGATCTTCAACCAGTTGAAGATTTTCAACTCCCTCCTTTCTTTTCTTCTTGTTAATCTCTTGCTCGCAAGTGTTTATCCCATTTATAAACCCTTAATCTTAGATGGGTTTTTGAAATTTTAGTGTTTTTCTCTTGAATTTTCAAGAATGGGTATAAAACTCCCTATTTTCTCTCCTTATGGTTCCCTGCAGATTTTTGGTGAGGAGAGAGTATTTATACTTTATAATTTCTCTTATTTGCATTTAGGCCCCATTTTCTTTAAGTATATTATTCTCTTCAATTAAATTCAACCCTCAACAGTATCGGGTTTATTATAATGTCTCGAATTATTTCACTCGGAAATTTATATTCAAAAATTTATGAATTCCTGTTTTTATTTAATCATATACATGAATTTCTTCACTTTTATTTATTTATTTATTTTTCCCGGGGTTTACATGCCACATGTAGTATCTTAAATTAATTTTTAATGTATTAGAAAAATGAAACAATATTTCAAATGCATTTCATTGTATCATGATTCTCTTAATTGAGAAATGTAAAACAAAATAAATCTTAAAAAAATATGAACTAATAAACTCAAAAAGAATAGTTAATACTAATAAAATTATAAAATAAAATAATATTTATTTTCATAAAAGTAAAAGATTGATAAATATGATATTTAAACTCAACTTTTCCCTTAATGCACAGTTTTCTTCTTCTTCTTCTTCTTTTTTTATCTTAAATGTCACTTTTTCTTACTAAGAAAAATAATTCTTTTTTTTTATAAACACGTCATGTAAATAAAGTTTATTTATATAAAATATAAAAAAATATTATAGATGAATTGAAATAATTTCCTCGAGATATTAAATATATAAAAGATAAGTAAAAGATAACCACTATTTAAAAAAGACTAAATAAACAATCTAAATTTTTAGAGAGAAAATGTATTAATTTAAATATAAACTCAAATATTCATTAAAAAAATACATATAAAAATATTAATTAAAAAATAGAATTAAAAAAAATAAGTCAAACGCTTTTTGGCTTACCAAGTCAAGCCCGCTCATCAAGCCCATTTTAAAAAGGTTTGCATGCATGGGCCTTACTTGATCCGATTCCCAAGCATTACCTGGCCGTGTTGGTTGTTGCAGTTGTGAATTATTATCAACTCTAAGCAAATTTTCAATTATCCACATATATTTTTATACTTTATAGTAATTAACTTAAAGACACTATAATAATGCTTATTGTTTGCGGTCGAGTGAAGAAGCGGATTGTCAGGGGTATTTGCTATAACCAAACCAAACTAAACATAAACAAAACTGACCATTTTTTCAGTATTTTGGAGCGTTTCAGTTAGAAATATTCATTTATTTCGGTTCGGTTTCAGTTTGATATTTCTGAAAATCAATAAACTGAACCAACCGAGAGTCTATGTGCATTCAATTTTGGATTGTGTTAGTTTGAGTTAGCAACCTGAATCTGATTTGGACTCATTCAATATAAATGAACATGGTTTGGTGAAAGGCTTGTCAATAGTTACCTTTTGAAAATGGTTATTAATTGTTTGAGCTAAAAAAAATATCCGAACCAAACCAGATCAAAACTGATCAATATGTTGGATTGGGTTAGTTTGAAATTTTTTTAATTTTTTAATGTTTTGTTTGGTTTTTATTTTTTTGAAACCCATACTTTTAGTGATTAAAATATCACAAAATCAATATAGAATGTCACATAATCTTGTTGATTCTATGTCTATAACAATATTTTTTTAAAAAAAAAACATAAGAATGTTGTTATATTAGCATAATGTGATGATCAACATTATTATTATAAATTTGGAAAAATTATGGCTGTGGTTCTAGTCGATAGTAATGGCTTTTGAAAAGCTACAAATTGTAACTTCTGAAAATAACATATAGAAGAGGCTATAATATCAGCTTTTAAAATACTATCTAAAGCTCCGAGCCGAAATGGATCAGTTGGTTATGATAATTTGTTACCCGAATTTGGTTCCAGCAACTCAGCAACTGGTGTGTAAGAATGGGATCTGACTTGTTGGGGTGTAAGAATGTTATTTCTATGGGATCTGCTGTAAATTTGCCAACGTTGTTCATGAGAAGGATAAGAAAAGTTGATCTGTTTTTTAACTTCATGGAATCAATATGAACCCTCCTCACTTCAATATTTCACTGCTCCTGTAAAGCATTCAAAACTCTCTAAAGCTTGAATTTTGATTCAGCGACTTTGACTCATCCGTATATTCTCCAGAATATGAAATATATTCCTCATAAGTTTCAAAACTTGGTAAGCAAATATAACTTCAATTAAACTATAAAATACTAGGGTAATTTTTTAAAAATAAATAAGGTATATTTCTATCTTTTTATTGCTATATTTATACCTTCCCTTCTTGCTTTGGAAGATGGGTTCATATAGAGCTAAAGGACTTCTCCTTTTGTTCCTCGCTATATTTTATTTTTGAGCAATCAATACCAATGATTTTCGCACATATTTTCACAAATTAAGGTAATAAATTTTTATTCTCATTCTCTCAATACCTATTTTACTTGTAATGACTCACTCTCACAGTCGTTATCCTTAGGTCTCTGATTTTCAGACCGGCAGAAAATGGCTATCGAAAGTGTTGGTGAATCCATTATATCTAAGATAGCAGAACTCTTGCTGGAACCAGCAATAAGGAAGTTTCGTTACACGTTCTGTTTCAACGATTTTTTTGTCGAATTCAATAAACAAAAGCAGATCCTGGCTTTCGCACTAGATCGTATACAAAATGATGTCAAAGCTGCTGAAAGGAATGCTGAAGAAATTGAGAAAGATGTCAGCAAATGGCTGGAAGATGCGAACAACGAAATTGAAGCTGTGAATTGTTTGGAAAATGAAATAGAAAAACATGGCAAATTCTTTACTTGGTGTCCAAATTGGATACAAAAATTCAAGTTAAGCAAGGCACTGGCAAAGAAGACGGTGACTTTGAGAAACCTTGAAGAAAATACAAAGAAAGTTTTCAACAGTGTCCACAAAGCTCCTCTTCAAGACATAGAATTCCTTCCATCAATGGAATTTACACCCTCAAAATCATCACAAGAAGCTTTTGTAACAATGGGATAGAAATTGGATTCACATTGTAATAGTCTTATTTCATAAGTAAATCAAATTTGAAATAAGGAATGTCTCTTTTTCTTCTATATGGGTAAATCATAGTCCTTATTCATTGAGTGTGATAAAGGGATAGTCATAAACAGATTACTTATAGATGCTAGCTTAGATTTGATCCTTGGAGGTGGCACATAGGATTTTTCATTCAATTAATCAATTATATTTGCTTTTCAAGTGTCTAGTTTTTTTCCCCGATCATCATTAAAAAAAAAAAAAAAAATCCTTGAGAGACCATATATAACTATATAGTAGCATCACATACATAACTCCTTGGAAAAATTATATTTGCGGTTGGAATCGATCGATAGAAAGGTGCGCGAGTGTCTAAGTGATCGTGAACCTTCCATTCATAATCATTCGTTTATGTCTCTATCAAGGTGCGTGTTTCAACTAATTATTGTTTTTTTTTTATTCTCTTTATATTATGCATGCATTATGTGCTCATACATTTTTGAGTTCATACATGTTAATTTAACACCAAAATCACATAATATAACAAAATTTAACAAAAGTAATCATTCTGCATTTTCAACTATATTTAGTTATATTTCAAAACATGTTTATTTTAAAAATACATAAATTAATATTGTTTTGTACTTTTCAATAATTTTGATATATATGCTAAATATAAAAAAAATATATTCTAATACATTTCAAAGAGATAGAGGTTAAAATATATTAAAATAATATTTTTTTTAAAATGCTTACTTGATCAAAAAAAATCTTAAAATCTATTTGAGAAAGTGGTAGAGTGGTGAATATTATTTTTCAAAGTACTTTTCGTTTAAAATGCATTAAAATAATATTTTTTATTTTTTAAAATTTATTTTTGATATTAACATATTAAAATAATATAAAAATATAAAAAAATAATTTAAAACAAAATTAATTCAAAATTTTATAAAAAAAAAACCAGTGCAACTAGTGCACCAAACATGTCCTTAATAATTTTGGTTTGAATGATGTTTCTCATGTGATGATAAGACCATCCGGCTAATGGATGGTGCTAAGCCCGCCACCAAGCCGAAGCTAAAAGCGGTTCTTTAGGTGGATTAAGTGTGAACACGGTTTGATAACGTTTTCTATCATATGACTATTCACCCAAAATTTAGTAAGTACTTTATGTTCATAATTATGACAATTAAGCTTTTAATTAATTTATTCCCTTCACACCAACCAAGATGTCCAGTCCCTTTTTCTTAG
>Ga0307515_10025729_pt1 | contig 10167 bp, 8 predicted proteins | sample 17_EM_MG_FD_194513 | JGI IMG/M metagenome (GOLD analysis project Ga0307515, IMG submission 194513) | Populus trichocarpa ectomycorrhiza microbial communities from riparian zone in the Pacific Northwest, United States - 17_EM | ecosystem: Host-associated > Plants > Roots > Unclassified | place...
CATTCGCGTTCGTTACCACGGATACAAGGGGGTAGACGCATCTTTACATTGTTTCGTTACAGGAACAATGCGTCGCGTTTCTTGAGATTATCGATGGAAGCCCTTCGCAATATGAAAGGTCATGGATTACGCCTTTGTAAGCCACAGGAAGCAGAACACGGCGACACCTTGCAAGCGCGTTTTTCATAAAGGCGTTCTTATGCGATTTTGGGGTCGAAAGAGAGGAACCAGGGGTACAACCATTCCAGGAACAAGGCTCCCCCTCACGGAAATAAAGATGAAAGAGGACTGACGTGGGAAACAGGGGCAAGTCACCGGTGAGGGAGTAAACAAAGTTTCAGCGGGCGACGGCGATCGGCTGGTCTTTTGTAGTATCCTCAACTGCTACAGACGCGAATACAATTATCTTCCCCAAATTGGTCTGGTTGCACGAGGCCTGCGATGACAGGATGGACGCCTATATATACCCAGTAGGGTTCTGGTCTCTCTTCACAACCTGCACGCCACACCGTTTTCTCGCAACTACCTTGAGTTTCGACGATGGCAGCCAACTCCCAACAACCGAAGGGGCGGGACCGCGCTCTCCCCGCACTGAATGTGGCCATCGATACCCTGAATCTCGCGAAGGAGGCCTCGAGCCTCACACCAGCCAAGCCCGTCTTTGGCTCCGTCAGCATCCTTCTCACAATGATCCGGGTATGTTGCATCCTCTTCTGCTATGAGATGTTCCAAGTTCACACACAACCAGGACTCGATGGCTAACCAAGTGGATTATGTCGAGCTCGGATTGTCCTGCGCTGATATCTGTAGATCTCTTGACCGGGGAATGAACGGAAAGAAATTGGACGACCTCAGTCAGCCCATGCGCGATGCGATAAATCAATTGACGATGTGAGTTGAATCAGCCATCCGCATTTCGAGCACTTCCACCTACCACGCTCTCCATCGCAGGACTGTCGCGGATATACAAAAGAAGGTCATCAAACAGAGCGGGCGGCACAGTGTCTCCCGATTGCTTCACGCGAGGAACGACAAGGATGCGATTGCCGCTTGGAAGTCAGACCTCAACAGGATCCTACATGTCTTCAACGTGCGTTCAGTGTGTTCCTGCTTGGTCGCCGCCGACTGTTCTCTCTTCAGACCGAGCTAGCTATGAACACCCATACCATGGTCGCCGACATGCATCAGAACGAGCTGGCTATGAACACCCACACCATGGTCGCTGACATGCATCAGAACGTCTTCAAAACTCCTGGGGATAACTACGACCAAAATCAAGCGGCGGTAAGTGACACGTGAGCACTCCAACATCATCGAACAAACACTGACCGCCGCCCAGACTCAAAATAGGTCAGCGATCTCGACTACCGATGGATTCAGCGTCTCATATTCACATCTAGTATACCCGGGGAATTGCCACCTCCACAACCGAGGGTCTTCTTTGGACGTGACGACCTGGTCGAAAAGATCGTTGGTTTCGCAGAAAACATCACCCCAATCGCTCTGATCGGTGCTGGCGGAATTGGCAAGACGTCCATCGCTCTGACCGCCCTCTACGATAATCGCATCAAACAGCGGTTTGGTGACAACCGCTGGTTCATCCGTTGCGACCAGTTCCCCGCCACGCGCGCTCATCTACTCCGCCGGCTCTCCAAGGTCATCGGCGCAGGCATCGAAAACCCCGAGGATTTGGGGCCCTTACGACCATTCTTATCATCAAAGAAGATGCTCATCGTCCTCGATAATGCTGAATCCATCCTGGATCTGCAGGGGACAAACGGGCAGGAGATATATGGCGTGGTGGACGAACTGAGCCAGTTCGACAACATTTGCCTTTTCATCACCTCCCGGATCTCAACCATCCCAGCTCACTGCGAAACTCTGGACATCCCGACATTGTCAATGGAGGCTGCGCATGACACGTTCTACCGCATCTACAGGCATGGCGAACGATCCGATCTGGTGATCAACATCCTGGAACAACTCGACTTCCATCCACTCTGTATCACCTTGCTCGCTACCGTGGCTCAGCACAACAAGTGGGACACCAACAGGCTGAGGAGGGAATGGGAGAGACGGCGGACGGGGGTACTTGACGCACGGCACTCCGGGAGCCTCGCCACCACGATCGAACTTTCGCTCGCCTCCGCGACGTTCCAAGAACTCGGCCCTGACGCCCGGGGGCTTCTTGGAGTCGTTGCCTTCTTCCCCCAAGGTGTCGACGAGAACAACCTCGACTGGTTGTTTCCGACCATCTCCGACATACCAAACGTGTTTGACAAGTTCTGCAACCTCTCCCTGACATATCAAAGCAATGGGTTCATCACGATGCTTGCGCCACTCCGGGATTATTTCTGCCCCAAGGATCCAAAATCATCTCCACTCCTCATCGAGACCAAGGAATGTTACTTCACCCGGTTGTCAGTTGATCTTGATCCTGACACACCCAGCTTTGGAGATGCGCGATGGATCACGTCAGAGGATACGAATGTCGAGCACCTGCTTGATGTCTTCGCATCGATTGATGCGAACTCAAAGGATGTTTGGCGTGCTTGCGATGGTTTCATGAATCACCTCCATTGGCACAAACCGCGGCTTGTCGTGCTGGGACCAAGGATCGAGGCACTCCCGGATGACCACCCATACAAGCCACGTTGCTTGCGAAACCTCTCGCGGTTGTTTGACTCGGTTGGAAATCAGGTGGAACGAAAGCGGATCGTTACCCATATCTTAAAATTATGGAGAGATCAGGGGGACGGCAATCATGTTGCTGTGACATTGAGTGACCTATCTGATGCAAATCGGCTGTTGGGCCTCTACGAGGAAGGGATACAACAGGCGAAAGAAGCATCGGAAATTGTTGAACAGCTCGGTGACGCAGCGAGGCAAGCACAATGCTCGATCGACCTCGCCAATTTGTTGTATGAAGACAAACAGCTCGACGCCGCAGAGGAAGCCGCGTCCCGTGCGATCAATCTCCTCTCGGGGAAAGATGAACAATATCGGCTCTGCCTTTGTCATCGAGTTCTTGGCGATATATATCATTCCAAGGGCGAGACAGAGAAGGCCGTTCACCATTTAGAGGTAGCCCTCGGAATCGCGTCATCTTTCGACTGGCCCTCGGAACTGTTCTGGACTCGTCACTCCCTAGCGAAGCTGTTTTCCGAGCAAGACAGGTTCGACGATGCGCACGCTCACATCGAACACGCCAAGTCACACGCGGTCAACGATACATACAACCTGGGTCGTGCGACGCACCTACAAGCTTACATTTGGTATCAACAAGGCAGGCTTGAACAGGCGAAATCCGAGGGTCTGCGCGCCGCTGATGTTTTTGAGAAGCTCGGGGCTGCGCTGGAGCTGGAGATATGCAGAGAGCTCCTCCAGCGAATCGATGACAAAATGAACGGCCCGGTTGCCTCTGACGAATTGGATAGTGAGTTCCCGAGAACAGTGCTACCGGCCGTGTTTATTAACTCTTCGCGTTCAGACGGGATCACCGAATCCGAATGATGGTTTCTGTCTTGTCACTATACTATGAAGCAGATGCCCCCATCAGCTTTGCGTTTGTTTGTCTCGATCGCGCCGACGCAGAATAAGGTTCATCTCAGCCGTATCAGTTGTTGGAACATGTTCCCGAGCCACAGCACACGAGTTCTAAGTATTTCTGAGTAGACAGAAGTTAACCAATTGAGGTAAATATGTGATTCCAATAATAACATTGCTCCGCACGACGGGGGTGGGGGAACCCGCACCAAACTTGCGGAAAGGTGCCTGGATTCTGTGCGCGCCACCTGCCGAGATGTGCGGCATGCTCACTGTTCCAACTCTACGGCATCCGGGAACAAGTTGTAAGAAAAAATAAATAGACAAAAGTCAGCTGATCTGGATATACGTGCAGTCCCGCCAATAAAATTACATCGCACGACTAGTTTGGGTGAACCCTTTGTTGATGCTCCGCCGAAGGTTTTTTTTGCGTGAGACCCGAGTGGCTGACACCACGTGAGCACTTTGCGGTGTTGCGGTCACGCAGGTCCACCGAGCGTCTGCGTCTCCCTTCTTCCAAACGACGCTATTTGGTGACCAGACCTGTCATCAGTGGTACCCACGGCAGCGCTGTCGTTTCCTGAACGCACTCCTCTACAAACGTATGTTTATTATTTTTCTATGTCTTGAATTGGTATGGGCGATGACTGAAAACAAAGGATCAAACGAATCTGGGGCATGATGGAGTTGGACCAATATGGCGGATTGGGAGCCACGCTAGACCCAAAGGTACACGATTGCCATCTTGACAAGGCCCTGAACACTTACCGCAATGGCCCGCACACCATCCCCAGTGAGTTCCGGCCACCATGTTCCATGGCCAGCGGATCTTTCGTTTTCTCACGTCCCTCTCAAACCTTGATTATCTTAGGACTGTTTGGGTTTACAGGCAAGTTGTAAGACAATGTTCTGCATTAACCCTGGGAAGTTAGATTGTTTATAAGTTTGCGAAGGGCGGTCCTGGGATTGGGGAGGCTAGGACATTTTGAGTTTCAAGTCTTGGTGAGTGATGACGTATTTTTTTTTGACAGGTGTTGAGCTGACAACGGCACAAACCTTGGCGTTTATAGCCAATGGGGAGAATCAATGCCGCACGCTCAGGTTCCCACTCCATCAGCTTTTCTGTTTCCCCCCTCCTGTACCTCTTGGATCGCCTGTCCCACTTTCCGATCTTCACACTTCGCCTTTCACAGATGACATCGCTCATCGAAGGCTGGTTTAAGCTGGAAAACGGCCGACCCTACGTTGACGACTCACCGGAGAAGAGTTCCTCCTCCCGCAAGGACAAGTCTTACCTCATCGTCTTCGACACCTGTGCCACACTTGGTTCGCTCTCCTCTGGAATCTTCGTCGATTGCGAAATTCGGCTGTGGCCTGGGAATCACATACTCGAGGAGAAGGTTGTTCATATCCATGGTCGATTTTCCATTGCCACGACTCCCGATGAAGACGATCCTTGCCTGAAAATTGACGTCCATCATTTTGTCGTTATGCACTCAAGTGATTCAACAACTCATCCTGACCCTGATCCAACCCCACTCGAGGTTCGAACCTCTGTCATGCTATGCGGCCAGGTTACTTCTATCACCAATGTGGCCAACGATGGTGGTGCCAACAAGTTCTTTGCATTGGAAGTCAGTGACTACGTTCGTGACCGTGTCCAAACATTTCGTATTCGGTTTGTCTTATTTTATCCTTTCCTTTCCACTCAGACGCTCACTGACAATTTTCCACAGGTGCCGTCTTAACAACAGCAATAAACGCTGGGAAAAGACCCCGCTCCCAGCACATGCCTCGACGGTTTTGATCAGTGGTTATCTTAGTGGTGAAAATGCGAGCGAGTTTTTGGTTGAGGTTGAGACGATGCAATTCATCGCACAAGCCCGTGTTAGTGAAGTGGGAAGATCACCTCAGACGCTTGGAAGCTCAAAGTTCGGGACTCCGAAAAGGTTTGCTACTGCAGAACGAAGTATTTTCCTTTGCTGATTGCTCAACAGGAGGGCCAGAGGATCGGGTGATGTTCTCATGAATCCGCCAAGGTATGTCATGTTCCTGTCTTGCTTGCTGACGCTAATTCCTTTTAAGTTCTTCGCCGCCAGTGATCCAGGATCAGCAGATTACCAAGCCGCTTAGTATGCTCCCTGTCCCTGTGCCCCCAGCTGTCGACAACGTTGAAGCCGGCCCCTCGACACCTACAGTATCGAAGCGCACTCGCGCAGCAAGGAAGAGTGTAGCCAAGGGAGCGGCAACCACTTCAGCGACCCCAGCGGAACCAACAATTACTGACGACGAAGACAGTATGCCCAAGAAGAAGAAGGCGAAGAAGGCTACCTCCAAGTCTGTATGATACTTTTTCTTCCTTTCACCGTCAAAGTCAATCTGTTCGAGCGTGTAGTTGATGTATCACCTGTGGCTTTTGTATCTCAAACTCTATTGAACTATAAAATGATAAATACGAGACACCTTTACTCGACCATGTCGCCCTCACAATGTTGCTCGCACGTCTTCATCTCTCGATCATGCCCGCAGTTGGTGGTTTGTTTTATTTTGGCGTGTGGATGCTGGGTTTCTTTATTGGTCAGCATACACGCCGTATAGTCTAGAAACAGACTAATAGTGTGGATAGGATCCCTGCGACATGTGGAAATTCACATCTCTCTCGAATACACTGGACGTAGCGTACTGATTCATATCTACGGATATTTCTATTTTACGCATGTCCCCTTTCTGGTAAGCGCGAGCTATCGGTACAGTTTGTAGTGAAAGTTCGTGACTCTCTTCATAGACTTCCTTTTCCCTACCCCATTGGTTACCTGTTGGCTTTCGGCCCGCCAACGCCAACGCCAACACCAACACCAATGCCAACGCCAACCATCAATATTTGGTGCACCACGGGGTGGATGATGATATCTACGGAGACTTACCTCTCCTTGAATAAGCTTAGCTATATTTGAACACGTCAGTTAACATTTGAGCGGCCACTGATCTTGATCCGGATCATCAATATATTGAATATTGGGCAAAGGCTCAAACCGAAACTTGATCCTTAGGTTTGTACGAAACCCTCTTGCTCATAGGGGTAACCTCCGGCCGATCAAAGATCGGACCTTTTTCCGTCCGCAAACAGAGTGTAAAGTGGATCAGGCTCTGCCCTGATCTTGGCATTAACTGATGGATACGGGGATCGGTGCTAGTGGGATTAGTGGGATTATATCAGGGCTACATTCTTCCGTACCATCTAAGAGTGTTCACACGGTTGCTAATCCAACTTTAATCTGGATGGTTCCGTCCCGTTCCACAATTTGTCTTGGATTTGTATCACTAAATCCGTCGCTAACTGAGACACTTCTCCAGAGTCTAGAATAATTGTATTTTACCCGATATCTGTAATCGCTTTATACCCGTTCCCCCCTACGCCTTTGATATGGTATGAGGAATTGTACGCCTAAGAGAACAGGAATTAACGTCAGAGGATCTGTAGACATTGAGCCAACGTACCTGGGAAATCGGGCCCATCTCTTCTCCACATCTCCAGTGGGGTACGGTCGCAAACAATCATGGTGCTACACACTCATGCAAAGTTTGCGGTGTTATTCTGTTGACCGGTGAAAGACCTGGTTTCTGCTGCGGTCCAAAAGGTAACAGATTCGCCCTCATACCGCCTCTCCCCCCCCTTCCGCCAGAGTATGACACAATTGTCAACGATCCAAATATCTCCCGTCTTTCACGCCGGTTGAACCTCATCTTCTCTTTTGCCGCACTTGAATCATCGCATTCGTTTCCAACGCCGGGAAACCCATCATTTGTGGCAATCTCTGGACGGATATACCACAGACTACGGAGTAGTCCTGAGGCAAACTCTGCCGTTCGGTGGCTCCTATACGATGGGTTTGACCCTTCAGCTGCTCCACACGGTGACACTTCTATCCCACCAGAGTGGATAATCCTCCTTCGCGAGTGTTTTCTGCGAGTCAACCCATTGACACGCTCAATCTACTTCCTGCACGATCTTCAGATTCGCGATCCTGAAGACTTCTCGGACGCGAGCGTTATAATTCGTGATGTGGGGACATCAGAAATTGCTGCTATCATGTGTTACGACAACACTGTACTTTCTGACGTCTCCCCACGACGATTGGTTGTTTCCCGACGAAACAACCGGGATCAGTACATCCCAACCGTCAGTCGTCTCTGGGAACCGCTCGCCTACCCTCTCTTCTTTCCATCCGGAACCCTTGGGTGGGGCCTAATTGGCTCAATCGGAGATTCTACCCAAGGATATAACGACGGCAACTTTGATGCTCCCACGACCCAGATCTGGTTGTATCGGGCACGGCTCCTTCGAGAACCACGTTTTCACGTGTTTGGAAGGCTCACGAATGAATATGTCGTTGATATGTTCACACGCGAACTTGAGTGTAGGCTACGGTATATCCGTTCCAACCAGTCGCGTTTACGATTCCTGGAGCACGATGCCGCATTGATGGCTGAAGATACAGTTGAAGAGTCAGAAAACATATATCTCCCCGCCTCCTTCCTTGGATCTCAACGATGGGCTTCCAATCAGATCGCGGACTCGCTCGCCATTGCAGCAGACTATGGTCCCCCTACTTTTTTCCTAACGTTCACATGCAACAGTGATTGGCCAGAAATCCAGTCGCAGTTGTTGCCCGGTCAAACCTTCACAGACGTACCGGCTGTTGTGTGTCGCGTTTTCAAACAGAAGCTTGCAAAGCTGATGTCGAGCCTTCGCACAATGTTCCCCAACGCAGGGCGATTGGTCTATTCGATCACATCTATCGAATTCCAGAAACGTGGCCTACCGCATGCACATATTTTGCTCAAATGCGCCCAAGACTGCCTTCGTCCCGAACACATTGACCAGGTTATATCCGCCACACTTCCGACCAATTCTACTGATGCCATGTTGGTTTTGAAGTTCATGGTACACCCCTCCCATCCACCCGGTGTTATCAATCATATCCCCCCCGATAGCGATCATCCACTCAAGTATTGTGAACGATGGAAGGACAACGCACGGATTTGCCGTTTCGGATATCCAAAACCCATCACACCCGAAACTACATTTACTGAAAGTGGACGAGTCCGGTACCTTCGACGTCACAAACACGATGAAAACATCGTCCCGCACTGCCTTCCCCTCTTGCGAAAGTTTCAGTGTCATATGAACATGGAAATCGGAGGATCTGGGCAGCTTTTCCAATATCTTTTCAAGTATATTCACAAAGGTAAGACAGTTCTATCAACGTTGAACGTTGCTAACTACCAAAATGAATACCAGGCCCAGATCGTGCATATTTCCGAGTTTCATCCCGGCCAGAGGGCGAACAGATCGATGAAATTGAAGAATACTGGAACGGTCGCTATCACTCTGCTACTGAAGGCACCTGGCGTATCTTGGGATTCAGCATTACGAAGAAAACACCATCCGTTACATCACTCCCTGTTCATCTCCCCAATCCAATCCATAACCGACGATATTCAACCCGCAAACCAACTGGGTCACTTTCCGCTCTCGAACGATATTTTCTACGTCCTGATGGCACATTTGAGTTGGATGGGGCCACTCGCAATTTTTCTGACCTTCGCTACCCCGAGTACTTCCAACTCTTCCGCCTCCAGTCGTACAGTCTAATGCAAGCCGATGGACGTCCTGGCTATTTCTCAGAGAAGACACCTCCACCCGACGTCCCCCCCATGCACGTCATTCTTCGTCAGCAAAACAATCCACACATCACCCGTATCCAATCGGTCCGGTTATCACTCGGTGACGTGTTTTACCTCAGAGTGCTACTCCAGACTCGCCCGGCGCATTCGTTTGAGGACCTACGAACTGTTGATGGAGTTCTATATTCTTCTTTCCAAGATGCCTGTCTTGCTCTCAACCTCTTTTCCGACGAAACGGAGGCAGAGTACTGCTTTGTGGAAGCGGTTGAGTCTTTGCGGACTCCCCACCAAATGCGACTTCTCCTCATACACATGCTCACGAATGAGTGTGTCACTACACCCGCTGCAATCTGGGCGAAGTTCCAACAACCACTCTCTGAAGACTTTCACGTCTCAAATGGTGGCAATTGGAACCTTGCCTTCTCAAGCGCGCTTCTTGAAATCGCTGGACGCCTCCGAGAGTATGGTAAAGAACCTCAGGACTATGGTCTCCCCCAACCCGATTACATTGGCAACGAGGTCATCGCGGAGATTCAGAGGTGGTCGTTACATATTCCCCAGCTCCTCTCCGCTGCAGTGCAAGCACTGACACTCTTCAACCCGGAGCAGCTCACCATCTTCGAGATCATTTGGAATGCAATCCAGCAGAATCAACCGCTGTGCGTTTTCATTGACGGCAAGGCTGGTCGTGGAAAAACCTACCTGGTGAATGCCCTCTGCTCTCAAGTACGCGGCCATGGAAAGATAGTGCTTGCCACAGCAACATCTGCATTTGCGGCACAATTGTATCCTGGTGGCCGCACAACTCACTCCACCTTTAAAGTGCGTATGTTTACATCCCGGTACTACAAACCATCAACCTTACAAATGAACAGGTTCCTGTGAATGAACGGAGTGAGATGCTAGAGTCACCGATCTCACCAACCGATTCGC
>Ga0307515_10025730_pt1 | contig 10167 bp, 1 predicted proteins | sample 17_EM_MG_FD_194513 | JGI IMG/M metagenome (GOLD analysis project Ga0307515, IMG submission 194513) | Populus trichocarpa ectomycorrhiza microbial communities from riparian zone in the Pacific Northwest, United States - 17_EM | ecosystem: Host-associated > Plants > Roots > Unclassified | place...
TACTACTAATACCAAAACTAAATAGGGGCTAGTTTCTCTACTACCTTTTAGCCTAATCTCCCCAGAAATCTTCTAGTAGGATTAGTAAGGAGAAAGGGCGTAGAAGGGTAGTAAAAACTAGTAAATCCCCTTATAAGGTACAAAATGCTAAAAAAAACCAAAAAACCTCCTATAGAAATAAGTGATAAAGAGTCTATATTTACTTTTTCTCCCCCCTCTCCTACTCCTGGCCTATTTAAGATAGGAGAAAAAAGAGGACGTCCTTAGTCTTCTCCGAAAAATGAAAACCAAAACTAAAAACCTATAAAAAAGATAACAAAACCAACGACTACTACGGATAGTAGTATACCTTTCCCTCCCCTTTCTCCAAAACAACACCTATAAAAGGCTTTAGATAGCCTAGTCCAGGCCTATAAAGGGCTAAAAAAAAAAAAGAAGAAGAAGAAGAAGAAAAAGAACAAGTTAAGTGGATAGGGAACTATATACAGAGACTCCTAGTAGGAAGGAATCCCTTTATAAAAGAAGAAACGGCAAAGCAAGAGACGGCAGAAGATGTCCTAAAGGGACTAGTGGAAGAAGTAAGAGCTCTCTATAAGGAGGTGGCTCCTATTAAAGAAACTTACGCAAAGAGGCTAAGGAAGGGCCTCCCTTCTTCATCCTCTCCCCCCTCTTTATTATCACTATCTGCTACTCCTTCTCCTTCTAATAGGGTAACTAGGCCACCTAGTTCTACCTCTACTAGAAGTAAGAAAAAGCAACTATAAAAAAGGAGGCTAGTCCTAATTATAGACGAAAAGGACCAATCTTTAGATACCTTCTCTATACGGAACAAAGTTAACTAACTATTTGCATTAAAACTGCAAGTAAAAAAGCCAGTACTAGCGTCTATAGCTAGAACTAAAGGAAAACAAAATATTCTCCTTATAACTATAGAAGAGTATAATGCAGATTTCCTAGTTAAATATAAGGATATCTAGTATAACTACTTTACCTTCTAAAGAGAATAAAAACTAGAACCTTGGGTTTAAATTATAGCCCATAGGGTTCCTACCCTACCTTTTCTAGAAGAGGGAGGCTCTAAGCTTCTAAAAGAAGAGGTTGAGATCTTTAATCCTATAAGGATATAAGGACTACCTAGATGGGTCTTATTTAGTATAAAAAGATATAATCTATAAACCAGATTTAGCTCTATAGTCTTTACTATAAAAAACGAAGAGAAAAGACAAGAAATCCTTAAGCAAAAAGAGATTCTAATTGCGGGTACAGCTACTAAGGTAGTAAAATACCTAGATATCTCTCCTACTACGCAGTGTACTAGCTGTTAAAAATTTAGCTATATAGGAGATAGATGCTCTACTAGAGCCTGTAGATTCTATACGGCTGTATATTTATTTAAAGACTACTCCTATTCTACCTGTGTAATAACAGGTAAGCCCTATAAGCATACTACCTCTCTTTATATCAATTGTAAAGAGAACCACTTTACTAATAGTAAAGACTGCGAGACTCGGTAGATAGCGATCGACTAGTTAAGGACTTTATATATACCATTAAATCTACCTTATTAAGATAGTTAGAATACTAGAAAAACGAACTATAGAACCTTAAAAGGAAGAAGGAAAGTCTACCTACCCTTTAAGCCATCATTAAGGTCTACCAAAATTATCGTTAATTAGACTTAGCTTAGAAGGTAAGGAGCTAGTATAGCTCCTATACAGCTAGCTTTAAAGGAGAGCTAATTAATAAGCCCAAATTAGAAAATAAATTGGAAACTAAACTGGAAGCTAATTCTTTAAAAAGGATAGATAAGAAGAAATGGATAAAGCTATACCTATGCGGATTACTACACCTATAGAGGAAATGCTTCTACCTTATTAAGTTAATTTAACCGTTAGGTTGGAAACTAAATAACTTAAAAATATAGTTAGTAGAGTAGAAGCTTGCTAAGGCTTTACCTAAATTTAAGGCCTTAATTAACCAATTAAGGAGCTAAGTCTTATCTAATAAGAAGCTAAAGAATGTAGAAAATATAGAGTAAAAGAGCTTACCTAGTAAACCACACGGATGTTACGGACGCTTTAAGTACAATGTTATAACTACTAAAAGAGGAGTCAGAAGAAGCTAGTTAGTTAATTTAGGCACGGTCTAAGATAGAGCCGATAGAACTATATAACGAGGAATAGTAACCGAGGTCACGTAGGGTAATCTATATAATCTATATAATCCGTATAATCCACGACAAAGTAGACAGAGTATATATATATTACGTACAAGAAGGATTTATAGGAGTACAGTTATATATTTAAGGACCCTTAGTCCCTACCTAGATAGTTCCTTCCTTATAGTAATTCTTAGAATATAATTGAAGTTAATCTATTAGATAACCACTCCACCAGTTATTATTACATTATTAACTTTAACTTGCTTCACCTATATACCTAGCCCAATAACAAGCCTATTATAGTTCTTGCTACAAAGTTCCATTACATAATTACTACCTAGTTACGGTAATAAGTATAGAAAGTTAAATAATATGCCACTAAAAGCAGCCACCACGACGCTATTAACGGCGGCAACTACTTTAAGGTTAGGTAATAACACTAGTATAGCAGACACTAACTTATAGCAACCTGTAACAGTTAGATAACTATAAGAGATAGTTAACTAGTTAACAGAAAACCATATAATATTGGAAAATAGGATTAACGGGATAGGCGTAGTAAAGGTTAAGTTACTATTAATTAAAAGATACTTAGGAGAGAGATTAAAGCTTAAAGGATTCCTTATATAAATACACTTTAAGGTAGCACAGAAAGGAGCAAAGCTGGTAACATCTATAGATTAAATAGCCTATACAGGACTATTCTTAATAGGAAGGGTACTTAAATAATTTAAGCCTTACCTTATAGAGATATAAGCGAATAGCATAACAACTACCAACTAAGAGGTACGGTTTATGTTCTTAAGCTAGAATAGATTTGTAGAACGATTTATATAAATATTTAAAGACCTAAAGGCAATAACTACGGCAGAAAGGAAACTCTAAGATATTATATAATGAACCTTAGCAATTAAGTATATAACGCAGTTCTAGACGTTAGCGATATAAGTAAAGTAGAATAATAGGGCGCTTATGGCACAGTATAAACAGGGACTTAAGGCTAAAGTCTAGGACGCGATTATCCTAATGGAAGATGCGAATACCCTAAGGGAACTAATAGATTAGGCGATTAAGATTAATAATTAAATCTACTAAAGGGAATAGGCCAAAAAAGGTTAGGATAGAGTTCTATAGTTGTATAAGGCGTAGAGTACACAACGACAGAAGCCAAGTTAAAAACTATAGTATAGCGCAGAGCTAATGGACCTTAGTAGTACTAAAGAAGCCCATAAAAGATAGAGTAAGAAACCGTGGAAACCTAGAGGACAAGGATTAAGTAATTAAAGGTTTAAAGAGCCGAGGCCAAATCAGGGATCTTAGCAGCAGAAGACATTTAGGCGGACTCTATAGTAAGAAAAATGGTTTAAAGAGGGAGCTTACATAAATTGCGGAAAACAGGGTTATTACGTTAGAGACTATAGAAGTAGGTAGAGTTACTATATAGTAAAAGGCATAAGACTAGCAGACGATATATATGTATAGAGGGATAATAATATACTACAAGGAACAAAAGAATATTTAATTAAAAGTTTTACATTTTATTATAATAACGCATACCAAATTTATAAGGACGCTAAGTACGGCGCAAGCTATTAGCTATAGGGGCCAGCACCTATAGGATACAGAGGAACTAATAAACCCGTTTATAGATCGGACATTAAGGACGATAACTTTAATATAGGCGAAACATTTTATAATAATAAGGCAATAAAGGCGGCTTACTAGGAGCACATAGACCTTGGAGATATTATACTAGAGGCAGAGGATAATTCCACTACAGAATAGGGAATATTAATAGGGATTAAAACCCCACTAGATATAATGTCTATCGCTTTATAAAACGCAAAAGAAGTAGGATAGCAAACCACTTCGGCACTTAATAAAGGCAAAAGGCTAAAGGCTTAAGATTCTCACAATAAGATAAAAGATAACCAAGATCCTTAAGACAAGATAAGGCAAGCTTAAGGACCTATAACGGACGATAACCGATAGAGCAGAGCAATAGCTTAGTTCAGTAATATACGAATAAGCTCAGGACGAAGTTTCCTAAAGGCATAAGATTCTTAAAACAAGATAAGGCAAGCTTAAGGACTTACAACAGACGATAACCAATAGAGCAGAGTAATAGCTTAGTTTAGCAATATACGAATAAGCTTAGGACGAAGTTTCCTAAAGGCATAAGATTCTTAAGACAAGATAAGTAAGATTTAAGACTCTTAAGACGAGATAAGAACACTAAATAAGCCTAGTTAAACTAAGGCTGGAGTAAAGCTTAAGACAAAAGCAAGCTTAGGATTAAGAATCTAAAAGGACTAAGAATTTAGAGTATAAATTAGGACACCCATAAATAAGAGGCAAGGAGCTTCTTTACAAATTAGAGAATCTACAGCATAAATAGTAATTAGACTAGGAGACGAATATATAGACCTAGAAGATTTACTAGTAGAATATAGTATTCGGACTAAAGATCGAAAAGTTAATACCAAGATTAAGAAGTATAAGAACTTTAAAAATTAGAGCGCGAGATATAAACTAAAGGAAACTATAGAAGAGTTTAGGCAAAGAATTATCATATGGTAAGAACAGAAACTAGATAAGAGATTTAGTACATTGGGACGTATAAAGGATAGAGCACTAGTATAAAGAATTACTAATAGGCCGAGAGCAGGCACACTAAGAGCTAAGTAGCTTACTAAACTAGAAGATAAAGAGGATCTAGGAATCCTAACTAGGTTTAAAGAACAACATATAAAGGGCTGTCACGATATAGTAATAAGAAGATACTTCCTTACGGACAAGCCGTATACACTCTAGTAGCTATACCAAAAGTAGTATAGGCAGAGGCATAATAATAAGTAGGAAGATTTCTATATGTAGTTAGACAAGAAAGTTATTTAAGACTACCCAATTATAGAGAAGGCCATAATATATATTAAAGGAGCCTTAATTATAACATTAAAGGATCTAGAGGAATAATTAGAGGACTAGAGGAGTAAGAGACGTATCTTAGTACCTATAAATAAAGTTATAATATTTAGATTAGCATAATAAAGGTTTAAACTTAAAGATAAAAACGAGTTAAGAGTTAACCTAAAGTACCTGGCACACTACACGCTATTATAAATTGCATGCGTAGACAATATATGCGAAATATATAAGAATCCAAAGGAAAAGAATCGGAAATACCCTATAAGGATATACTAGATAATAAATAAGCAATAGTATAGGAATGCTAAATATATACACAGATGGCATCTAGCAGAAGTTTAAGAAGAAGGAAATTTAATACTTTAACCAGGAAGATTCCTTATAGAAGAATGCTTAGACGGACGATAGTAGTAAGAATGCCTAGAAAACACGTATCTATAGTATATTAAAGATAAAAAGTAAACTAGGCATTAGCTAAAGAGTAAGCTAAGTATATAAGGATTAAGCAGCTAACAGTTAGGAAAAGTAGAGGCCTATAGGACCAAAGGGAGCCAGTAGTAGAGCCTTAGACCCTTAAAGGAATTCAAGGATAACACCTAAATTTACGAGTTAATTAGCAAGATTAAAAGTTCGAAGCGCTAATAGATAGTGGAGTAATAAGAAACTATATCTTACTAGTAGTAGTTAAGAGGATAGAACTACCTTATAGATAGAAGGAGCAATCTTACCTATTAGTTATAATTTTAGAAGATCCAATAGCCTATAGAGGAGGGATCATTAATCTTAAAATAGGACCTATTTAGATAACTATTAAAGGAAGACAAATTAAGATGTCTTTTAATATCCTACTATTAGGAAGGGACGAGGCAGTATTAAGAATACCTTAGTTATAGGAATACAATCTAAGGATCGATTAGATTATAGGTCAGGTTAATATAAGAGATACTTAACGCTATAAGATGCAATAATAAGCTAAGATAGTATAGTACTAAGTTGGAGCAATATACAAAGAGACTAAGCGAGGCTTAGATTATATACTAAAGAGATACTATAAGTACGGTAAGAAACTATAGTCGCTAGAAAGTGAGAAGCTGTTAGAATATATAACATATGACTATAAGATAGAATTAGAACTAGGAACGAGTTTAAAGTTCTTTCCAATCTATAAGCTTACTAAAGAAGAAGGTAGAGTACTAAAAGAGTTTATCCAAAAAAAACCTACGAAAGGGATATATTAGACTATCGCAGTTATTAGCGGGATATCCAGTACTATTTATACCAAAAAAAGAATAGCAAATTAAGGCTGTGTATCGACTATAGATAGTTAAATAGCATTACTAGAAAGGATAGGTATTCTTTACCCTTAATTAGCAAAATCTAAGACAGGATAGGTAATGCGTAAATCTTTATAAAGATAAATCTAAGATAGGCGTACCATTAGATTAGAATTAAGGAAGGCAATAAATAGAAGGCAGCCTTTAAATTAAAAGAAGGACTATATAAACCATTAGTTATACAATTCGGGCTTATAAACGCACTAGTAACGTTCTAGAAGCGTATTAACAATATATTAGGAGAATACTTAGATAAATTTATTATAGTATACCTTAATAATATTATTATCTACTTAATAACGGAGGAAGAATATAAGGAACACATTAAATAGGTCTTAAAGAGACTATAAGAAGAACAGATGCTAGTAGTAATTAAGAAATACAAGTTCTTTATAAGGAAGACTAATTTCGTTAGATTTATTATTAAATTAGGCTAACTTAGTATAGATCTAAAGAAGATTAAGGCTATAGTAAATTAGCAAGAACTAGAGAACGTTATACAGTTAAGATTATTTCTAGGGTTTTGTAATTACTATAGAAGGTTTATAGCGTAATAGTTAAAGGACATTAAACTATTTACGCGATTAATAAAAAAAGAAGAACTATAAGCATAGGAAAAGAAATAAAGGGAACTCTTTAAAAAAGTTAAAGAGTTATTTACCTAAGAGCCAGTTCTTAAGATCTATTAACTAGGTTTAGAGACGGTTGTAGAAACAGATATATTAGACTATATACTAGGGGCGTACTTTATACAGAGATATTAAGATAGATAGCACCTAGTAGCATACTATAGTCGGAAAATAACACTACTAGAGTTAAACTATAACATCTATAATAAGGAGTTATTAGGTATAGTTACAGTATTAAAGGAATAGAAAGCATTCTTATAAGGTATAGAAAAACCATTTATAGTTAAGACGGATTATAAAAACCTAATAGGATTCCTAATAATGAAGGAACTTAACTAAAGATAGGTTAGATGGGCAGAGATACTTACAGAATACTATTTCAAGATTTAGTATACTAAGGGTATAGATAATACGCAAGCAGATACTCTAAGTTAAAAGGCTAAATTATAGAACGATAAGAAGCTATTAGGGGCTTTACTATAAAAAGACATAGACGGATTAATTAGGTATAATTATCTAAAAATTATAGTAACTTAAGAAGAACTAGATAAGGTTTATAAGATACTAAAAAGCTTTTAGGAATAAAGAATTCTAAAAGCATAGCTAGAAGATCTATAAACGGATATATACGAGAATTAAGAAGTATAGTATATCCTAAAAAGCATAGCAGAGTAGTTCATAGAGGACTTCTATAAGGGATTAGCTTAAGGATATAATAGAGCTACGGGCTTAGTGTTAAGACTTTAGGAGGAGTATATTATTAACGGAATCTAGAAAATAGCTAGAAGGGTTATAAAGGAATATCTAGATTACTAAAGAAATAAACTAATAAGGCATAAGCTATATGGAGGGCTACAACCTATTAAAATACCAGAGAGACCATAGGAGGTTATATTATAGGACTTTATTATTAAGTTACTAAAATTAAGAAATCCTATTACCGGACAAGATTATAACGCGATCTTAGTAATAGTAGACAAGCTTATAAAGTGGGGATACTTTATAGCATATACGGAAGAAATCTTAGCGGAAGATGTCACTAGAATCTATATTAAGGAAGTATTTATAAGACATAAAGCACTAAGCAAGATTATATCAGATAAAGATCTAAGATTTATAGCAGCATTTTAGAAAGTATTCTTAGCGGAGTAAGGAGTATAAGCAGTAACTTCCACCATATATTATCTATAGATAGACGGTTAAATAAAAAAATTAAATCAGACGCTAGAGCAGTATTTAAGGCATTATATCAATTGCGCATAAAATAATTAGGTATCGCTATTACTAATTATATAGTTTATATACAATATAACACCTTAAGAAGGAATAGGCATATTACCATTTAAGGCAAATTATGGATATAAGCTAAGAATATTATTATCACTACGGCAAGTAAAGAAAACGAGTAGCATAGCTAAAGAAAAAATAAAGACGTTAATAAATCTTTATATAAACCTTATAGAATTAGTAAAGAAAGTATAAGAGAGAATAAAAAAGTACTATAATGCTAAGAGATTTAAGGGACTAGATCTTAAGGAGGGAGATAAAGTATAGCTACTATATAAAATTTTTAAGAGTTAACGACCAAGTAAAAAGTTAGACTATATTAGACTAGGACCTTTTAAAATTATATAAAGGATTTTACTAGTTATGTTTAAGTTAAACCTACTAGCTAAAATAAAGATCTACCCTATATAGCATATCGCGATACTAGAGCCAGTATATAGGAATGTTAAGCCACTAGTTTATAAAGCAGACACGTACAGAGGATAAGAAGAAGATAAATAGTAAGTTTTAAAGATCATTAGTTATAAGGACGTTAATAATAAAATATAGTATAAGGTTAAGTAGATAGGCTATACTAAGACTACCTAGAAGCTACTAGAAATTTAAAAAAAAAATGCTATAGAAAAGGTTTAGGAGTATCGGAAGAGATTAGGTTAAGTAGTATTAGAAAAAAAGGATTACTAAAGAATAAGTTACCTAAGGGGGACCTAAGAAGAGCAGTTGCCAAACTACTTAGATCTATTTCCTTCTCTATTAGAGGAGAATCCGTTTTTTTATTACTAAGTTCCTATAAACTTTGTTCTATAAGTTTTTACTCCTTAGAATAAACCTTCTTATGGACCTTCTTAAGACGGATTAACCGAGTAGACGCCGCAAGACGAGACTTAAGAGCCCATTGCTAAGCATTGGCAGCCTCCTATTCTACATTATAAGAATAATATAGTTCCGCCAGAGCAATAGACAGTTTATTATCTAGCCGCGCAGCAGTAAACTAAACATAAGACCCTAAGACAAATTAATTAGGGAACTAGACGACTATTAAAAGTAATAAGTTATATACATTTAGCATTAGAAACGGAGCGAACGTCGCAGGACGAACGAATATTCGCTTTAGTGCACTCTAAGCAAGAGGACGGTTATTATAAAGATAGGTTCGCCAACGCAACACAAACTAACCCCTCTTTCGAACAGCGAGAACATGGAGATAGTATAATCTCACTAAGAGATAATATCGCAGCGATAGTGCGAATATAACAAGCAGTTAAAGAAGAAGAAATTGCTTTAGGTATAATAAGTAATAATATTAACTAAATTAATTAGACGGACATTATACCTCTAGTAAATAACTTAGAGATATTTTAAATCTTTAAGGACGAAGATAAAGAGGAGGGAGATAGTGTTACGGACGCTTTAAGTACGATGTTACGACTACTAGGAGAGGAGTCGGAAGAAGCTAGTTAGTTAATTTAGGCACGGTCTAAGATAGAGCCGATAGAACTATATAACGAGGAATAGTAACTAAAGTCATATAGGGTGATCTGTATAATCTATATAATCCGTATAATCCGCAACAGAGTAGATAAAGCATACGTATATTACGTATAAGAAGGATTTATAGGAGTATAATTATGTATTTAAGGACCCTTAGTCCCTACCTAGATAGTTCCTTCCTTATAGTAATTCTTAGAATACAATTAGAGTTAATCTATTTATCAGGAAATTTTTTTTTAGGCACGTTGTTGCAAGCGAAAATCGGGTCTGCAAAACCTGCGTAAGTCGCGATTTGCGGCAATTCGCAGCAATTTGCTATAAACACGCAGCTACTTAT
>Ga0307515_10025731_pt1 | contig 10167 bp, 4 predicted proteins | sample 17_EM_MG_FD_194513 | JGI IMG/M metagenome (GOLD analysis project Ga0307515, IMG submission 194513) | Populus trichocarpa ectomycorrhiza microbial communities from riparian zone in the Pacific Northwest, United States - 17_EM | ecosystem: Host-associated > Plants > Roots > Unclassified | place...
GGCTTTTTACACTATAAACCCTTAAGGTAGAACTAAGAAGCGCATTAATAAAATCAACTGCGTAAAAGTTATACGTGTCTATTAGGAATGCTTTAGAATGTAGTCTCCAAATCTTAAAAGATTAGGAGGTTTTAAAAGCTAAAATAATAACATAGGTTGCTCGAAATACATCCAAGTGCGTAAGCGGTCGAATTTAACAAGTAGCCATCGCAGGAGAGAGCGAAAAAAAGTAAAATTGGTAGTAGAAGGAGGAACACCCTTAAAAGGTATATAGAGAAGTTATAATATTAATTAGACGAGAGCTATTAGGACCGTCACGGATATAACAACTGTAGCCCCTACTCTAACTAACGGAATTAGGTTCTTTAGTATTACTATTCTACCCTACCTTTAGATAGCATCTAGTAAAGGATTCCGTACGGCAGGTATAGCTAAGAATTATTACCGCACGCATTATGCTGATTTATCGTCATGCATTTTATATCTGCTTAGTATTACCTAATACTTAACCTCTAGGAACGTATATATATAAGTCTAACGCTACCGAATGCTATTAGATGCAAGGATAAGGTGCTAAGGTAAAAGATTTAGTTTCCTAAGCTAGATATAAATAACTACTATTAAGGGTCTATAATAGATAGACGCGGCCTCTACTTTAAAATATTCTCTACGCCTTTCTCTTTAATATAGTTCTCTAAGCCTTAGAGATTCCCCTAAATTGTAGTCTACAATTTAATTAGAATAGATACCGCATAAGAGATATTAAACATACTTAAAACGTATGCGCGTTAGAGTGGTTATATATTAATTTAAGGAAAGTAGGTAAATAGATAACATCCTATATTTATCACCCTCTAGTTTTTCTATAAAGAGCACTAAGGAACTCCCGTTAAGACTTAAAAAAGGAATTAATTAAGGAGTAAAAGAGTTTATCCGTAGTCTTCTTATCTAAGTAGATGCAGAGAATTTCACTTAATATTAAATCATTAAGTGTTCAAGCAACTTGTCAGTATTTTAGGCGGTTAGGATTTCCCAGACCTACACCTGCCATTTATTAGTCTTTTAGGCCTATAGTGATTTAATCCCCTAATAGGCCGGTACTAGGACGCGACTTTAGGGATTCCGTTTACTAGCCTTACATACCCTTAAGTTAGTAAGTGCTAGAACGTAAAGAAGTTTTAAGCCTAGTAGTTAATCTAGGACAACTTTCTAATATAATCAAAGACCCCTTTTCCAGATCTATATCGGCGTGTAATAAGGCACTTGCTTCTAGGCCAGGGTCGGTAATTAATACACTATAGCTCAAATCTTAATCCTAGCTACTAGTGATAGTTATAAGAGGCTGCTAAATATACTAGTCTAAGACTAGTAGGGTCTAGCGAATTACGGCTTAAAAGAGCGAGCCAATTGTTAAAGAAGTAGCATCTATATCAAAGAATAAAGTGGCTGTAAATAGCTAGCAGAAACAGGGGAGACTAGGGAATGGTTTAAAAGGAGCGGTAAAAATAGTGAAGTTAAAGAAGTAACAAATAAAAGCTGTAGAAGAAGGTAATAAGGTAACCGGTAAAGTGGACGGTAAAGGCAATTATATATCCCCAGTATAATGGGGCGAAATCAGCTTTATATATCACTTATCTCTATCCTACACCTTTAAGATTTAAAGCATTCTTAGGTTTATTAAGGCGTTTTAGCCTTTAATTCTTACGGGACGTATTATCGTATTATTGAAAAGAAATTAACAAAAGCTTCTAGACTTTACGGCAGTAGGTAGGCTACGTTTAATTAACCGGGGAGACGGCTGCATATCCTTACTTTAATTAGCTATTTAGTTTTCCATTATAAATCTTTAGAGGAGCATAAGTCGTAATAGTGGAGTTTGGCACAGTATGGCGTCTTAGAGGTAATAAGGCGAGGGGCCAATATACGCCAAGCTAAAATTGCAGGGGTATTATCGTTGCGATCGCAACGATAATCCCCTGCAACGTTTCCTGCTTCTCTCACTCTTGCACCCCATTACCTTCTTTTTTTAGTTTAGCCAACCTATAGGATTATAAATGCCTCTCTGCTTCAGCAGTGTAGTGAAATAGATTTTAGCGCCACAGTAATTCTATTCTATAGCCTTTCCCTTCCTAAAGCTAATTATTATCCGCTATAGGACGGAGAAGCAGTCCTTCCTAGTGCACTATTATAGCTCGCTCGCACCGTCCGTCCTTATTACACCGTAGGTTTACCTTCTATTACTTCTCTCCTAAGGGATACTTATAGATAATAGTTATTGTTAAATAAGATTAAGCTGTTTGCGCAATTTCTACGCTCTACTAATAAAGGCGAAGCGGTAAAAGTTTATAAAAGAGTAGTAGACAAAATTCTAAAGGCCTTACCCACCAACTGTAGAGAGGCGCTTAGCTTAAATAAAACCCTAACGGTCTTAGGCCCCTAGAACACCCTAGCAATCCCAAAAGCCGCGAAAGCCGTAAAAGCCCCAAAAGCCGCGAAAGCCCTAAAAGCCCTAAAAGCCTCAAAAGCCCTAAAAGCCCTAGAGGCCTTAATAACCCCTATAGATCTAGAGACCAGAAAAGCCATAGTTGAATTTATTTTATTATTTTAGATTCTCAAAAGATAAGGAACCCTACCTCCTAATGGAAGCCTAGACCCACTTTACGGAGGAAACCCCGCCCCCAAAAAACGCTAGAATTTATCGCCGGCAGCTATAGAGCGACTAGTTACAGTTTGCACAAAAATTCAGTCTCTAGATAATCGTAAATTAGAACAGTTCCTTAAGCTTTATAATCCGGCTAAGGGCGGATCACTTAAGGCTCTTTAAGAACTATATATTAAACTAGCAGAAGCTAATAACTGGGTAATAATTCGTAACCTAGCTAATGTCCTTAACGCAGGCAAAAATGCAGTTAGTTATAGGTTAATAAAATCTATTCTGTCTAAGACGCTAAATAATAAGGTAAAGCAATTAAAGAAAAAAGGGTATAAGCCTAAAAAGGGCTAATAATTTAGAGCTTTGGCACGGGAGATGGCCTATCCATTAAGAGGAGAGCGCCTTAAACTAAACAATATTGCTAGCCAGAAATGGAGTCGTCTTAAACCTGGAGTACTTATTGGTCTCTATAACCTAGATTCTAGTATAATATTAGTTTTTAATTACCTCTATTAAATTAACGACTAACCTGTAATAGTATTGAAAGGTATATAGTACCCAAAGAATTTAATATATTTATTGCTTAGATAGAAACATAACTATAATGCTAGAAATAAACGGAATTATCTCCTTTAGCGAGGAACCTAAAGGATATATATCTCTATCATGCTAATACTAACTCTATAAGTTAGCCCAAAGCTAGCAGCGCCATCTAAAGCCCTAGGGGTATAAAAAGATTAACTACTACTAAGTAGTCTAATACTAAACATACTAGGCGCGAGTTATCTAAAATAAGTAGTCCGCAAGCCGTCCCTAATGGGAGTTCCGATTAAATATTTCTAACATCTTTAAGGGACCAATATAGCATAGCTAATCTTTATTTGGACCCTCCCGAAATGCTATTACCTTTTAGATCTACCTTAATCCCTAAGATCTACTCGTACCCTTTAGAAGTCCCTCTTAACCTAAGCCATTACTTAACCCCTAAAATATCCTTCTCTTTCAAACCTACCTTAATTCCTTAAATCTACTTAGATCTACTGTTAATTCCTTCCAATACAAACCTAGACTATTACTTAAATTCCAAAGTACCTCCCCCTTTTAAACCTCTATTAATTCCTAAAATCTATTTAGATCCTCTATTAATTCCTCTCAATTTAAATTCTAATCTCTAGCCAATTACTCCGCCAGCTACTACAGTAATAAATAACTAGCTTAATTTATATCTTACATTTCTATATATAGCAAGCCTTAACCTAAACCAGAATTCGCAATATAGCACTCCCTATACATTTTAATATTATTCCTACTCTACTTCCAGGGAACCCGCGGCCTTAAACGGCTCCTATAAGGCTGCGGCCGTACAAACCTATATAGATATATAAGCATGTCCACCCCCCTTTCCTATAAAGTATTAAGGCGTATTATTAAGTGCGCCCATTATATTGCCGCTCTAAAGTTTAGGGTATTTATATTTCATGGAAATCCTAAACCCTAGCAAACTATTATCCGAACTTAGCGGGTTAAGTACTAATATTACTATAGCCTTTACCGTGCTATCCCCGGGGTTCGCCTAGATTTCCTTATTTATATTATTATAATATACTAGATATTGGTTTTCGACAGAGACCGCGTCTTTAGTAGTGCGGAGGATTTTAGCAGCATACTACCTGGCGACTTTCTAAATATTTTTTATTAGCATACTACTGATCTACCTAGCGTTGGCAATACCTTAATATATAGTGAAATATAAAGTAACGTTGTTTTACTGTCAGGTATTTTATAAAAGGGGAAGTCCTCCTTTTAGGAGGATAAGGATTGGCTCTATGCTAATAGAAAGGCGCGTAAGTAATCTAAATATCTATTATCCATGCTAGAAGCTATCTATAGTGCGGATATAATAAGTTTAAGAAAGATGCAAGTAATGGACGCATTAGTGAATAGATATAAAGACCCTTTAAAGGGGCTAATTTTTCTTTAGCGGGGCTGATTTTTAGTAGGGCTGATTTCCGGTTAGGTAGGGCCTATATAATACCGCCCGTTCCTAAGAACCGTCATCGCACTAATACGCGCCTAAGCATTAACGCGCCTTACGGAAGAGGTACGGGCGACTTATAAAAATTATCTCAATATTTATAGGTGAAGAGGATGTGCTATATAGCGTATATAAATATATATTCTCTAGTCCTGTATAAAGAGGCCACTAAACCTTCACTCCCGTCGTTATCCTTACCTAGCACTTTTACCTTAAGAATAACATTGTAATAAAGCTGCCGGAAATTACAAAGGACGATTTAATTTTTAGACCAGATTATCCTCCCATTTCTCCTTAAGATTTCCCATAGGGCTTTTATAAACCTAGTACAGATTATAACGGTATTAAGGTAAAAGATACTACTTACCCTTTAGTTATATTAGTCTAATAGTTCTATAGGTTAAAGATATTTTTACCCTCTGCTATATACAGCAGTGCTAGCAAGATAGCTCGCACCTATATTACGGCGAACGTATCTTTTTAGAGATATTTAATTCTAATAGTTTAGTAGTTAAACGCATAGTATTCTCAGGTAATCTCATACTTATAAAAGGTAGGCTAGAAATAATTAAATAGGTAGAACGTAAGGTAGAGGATGGAAATAATTGGCTTTAGATAGAAAATGCTCTATCTTCTTAAAAATTCTTTAAATAGGTCTCCTTTAATGACCAACTTAAGCAAGTTAAGGTAAATATTATAAATAATATGGCTTTTTATATGTTAACAGTTTTATAGGTCTTAGACATAATTGGTTTCCGCCCTACTTTAAGCACTTCCCCCCTATATAGGAGACGGTTTACCCTACTTAGGATTTTTCTTTTAAATGGGTTGTAGAAGCTAGGCAAAGTGCTATTAGATATAGTTAAAAGGATGGAAAACGGAGAGGAAGCTATAGAACGGGTAAAGCGTAAGCTGCAGTGTTATAGGGATAAAGACTTAGCTAGGCAGATGTCGTCTTTAAGTTTTACTTAGCTAATATAGGAGCTACCTTTATAAGGAGGATGTCTCTCCGTTAATTTTACTCCTGTGATAATAAAGCCTATATAGTAGGCTAGAGCGCGGGCGAATTGCTTATAGATCTAAAAACAGAAGAACGGAAGCCATAAGGCATTGGTTCCCGTAGGGGAGAGGAAAACGTGGCTATAGGCTTCTGTAGGGAACTAAAAGCTATACGGGAATACAAGCCATAGGGGATTGGTTCCCATAGGGCGGTGGAATACATAGGCATTGGCACCCATAGGGGATTCGTTGGCGTAGGGGATTTATTTACATAGGGGATTTGTTAGAGTAGGGGACTAGCTCCCGTAGGGGATTTATTAGTACAGGGGATTTGTTAAAGTAGGGGACTAGCTCCTATAGGGGATTTATTAGCATAGGGGATTCGTTAAAGTAGGGGACTAAATCCTATAGGGGATTTATTAGAGTAGGGGACTAGTTCCTATAGGGCGGCGAAACACGTAGGCATTGGCTCCCGTAGGGGATTTTATTTAAGTAGGAGACTTATTTAAGTAGGGGATTGGTTAGAGTAGGGGATTAATTCTCCTACGGCCTCTATTTAGGCGGCATAAGGCGGCTTCTAATAGGCTAGCGAGTGGATTACGTGTTTTGTAGAAAAATAAAGCCTATACAGGATGGTAGGGTATAGGGACCTGATAATCTGGCGGAAGATTAGGTTATCCACTTTCCTAGGTTTATTTAGCCTACCCTACGCTATTTTATATACGTTTCGACCAAGGCTACTACCTGGCCTTAGCCGCCCGAATCTTTAGTTGTGCTATGGAAGAGTATAAAATAATAAAATATTATTCTATCTACTCTGCTAACACCTTCAGATCCTTCTATGCTTGCTAGAGTATCTTCTTTATCCTAGAATATAGCTCTAGATTATCCTTTTCCTACCTCCTACTATTTAGAAATACTACTTTCCAGAGCCTATTAACCCAGGGGACTAATAACTAATAGTATAGCGTAAAGTACTCCTCCGCTGTTTTAATAAAATTACCTTTATAAGCTACCTCTCCTTTTTTTAACTTAGCTAGCTCTTTAGTGTCCATATAATTCCACTTCTTAAACCTTAGGATAGGCTTACGCTCCTTATTTGGACCCTTATAATAAATGCATATCTAAAAAAGCACCTAAAAAAACAACTCCAAATCATGCCTAAAGGAGTGTTTCTCGCCTAGAAGCACTCCTATAGCCATAAACGCTCTTATACCGGTCTTGCCCCGTGCTCCCAAAGGTCCTTCTTGCTTCTCTTTAATCGCGAGATTAAGATCGATTAAGAATGACTTCTAGAAGGGATTGTCGTCTTCCTTGTTTATTAAGAGGTTGCCTATTAAAATGTCACGTTAAAGGATGCTAGCCTACGTATATAAAGACTTATATCCTTTAATGCCACCCTTTAGCGCAGTAAGTATTGCAGCTAAAGAGCTTGCCTTGTAAAGAGCCTTTCTATAGTTATAAGTAATAACGCGTTAATACACCTAATTCTGCATAATAGGGCGCTTAATCGGAGAGCTTAAACACAGGCGCTTGTTGGGCGGTAACGGGGCGTTAATACAGCTAGACGACCTCTTTCTACTAGTGCTTCGGCCTTTTCTTATACTACCTTGTACTCTAGCTACGCTTAAAGGTACCATTAAGCTTTTAGGCTTATAGTTTATCGCTTTAGTAATATCCAGCCCCTTGCGGATATTAAAGATATTATTATCTTGTCCACCTATATAAATAGTCCTATAGTGATAGTACCTGGCCACGTTAATTACTCCTTTCTCCGCTACCTTATATAGCAGTTTACCTTCTTCCTTACGCTCTAGGTACTGCCATAAGTCTTTAATAACGAGAGGTATCTTAGAGGTATCACCCTCACAGTACGCTTTTTAGTAAGTTATCGCCCGACTAGCAATGTAGGGTACCCGCTTTATAAATTCGTCAAGGATAAGACGCTTAGTCTAATCGTTGCGCATGACCTCAATATATCGTTTGCCGTTTGATATTAAAATAATAGGGTTAAACCCGAGCTGCTCTTTATTTATTAAGAGAAACCCTAATATCGCCGAGGTAAATTGTAGTCCGTCTTTATTAATATCGAATAGTGATAATACGATGCCTCCTACCCGGTTATACTCCTATAGCCATATAATAGATCTATAAAGGGTAAAACCTAGGATAAAGCAACGATTGTCCTAAGCGGCGAAGACTTCCCTTACGTATTTCCCTAAAGTAAACCATGCCTACGAGGCTATATCGGTGTTTAGATTACTCTTTAGCTCTCTTAGTATAAGTATATATAACTAATAGCATTAAGAGCTTTTGCTGGCCATTGGATTATCCATAAAACTAATATCTAGCTTTCGCTTCGCCGTAGACCCTTATAAGGGCTGCTTAGTGTATATAACAAGCTTTTATTATATCTTTAGGGCGGACCCATACTCCTCTGCAAAGCCTAAAAATGATTTAATTAGGTTATTAAACCACTCTAGGATATTATCTTACTCTGCGCTTTTAGGCCAGTCACGCTAGCCGCCCTTATCGGCGTATAGTGGATTGTCCCCTTCCTTACATTTCTTAAAAACGGCGGCGCTTGCCTCTTTAAGACCTTCTACTTCCCTAAAGAATACTTTATATAAGCTAGAAATCCCCATATAAAGAGGGCCTAGCTCCTCCTTTAAAATATCATCTACGTATTTCCTATATTTGGACAAGTTGGCGAAGCTACTTATATTACGTAGATGTGGGGTTTAAACGTAGAATGGTAGCGGTCGGGGGGGAGGCGTGGACTCTATAATAGTGGCGATAGTTTTGCTCTAAACGTCCTTATCTAATTTACAATTAAGAACTGTTTTTAGGAGAGGGGTGAACTATTTAATATTAAAGTTATCGGAATCAACCAAAGGGAGGAGTTGGAGAAGGTTACTATAAAGAGTGCCGCGGCCAGCGCTAGACGGGAGTAGTTAAGTAGCGGGAAGGTTTTGTAATGCTAGAATAAGGTTAATAACGAGATTCTTAAGCCCTATATATATTAGACGGGACCTATAGTAAACTAATTAATAATTACCTTTATTGCCTATCTAGTGCAATAAGTCTAAAGAGCTAGAGATGCCTAGATTTTAATAAGTCAAGTTAAATAAATTGTGAAAGTCATTTAGTCCTTCCCCGATAGGTTTCGCTTTAATTATCTCTAATTTAGAGAGATTTGCTATTGCGGGTAAACGCGACAAAAGCTATATTAGGGTGGCTGGCGTAGTAGGCGGATAGGCAGGCAAGAAGGGGAGATTAAAGAGGCTAGTATATAACGGACGGTATAATGGCAGAGAATTAAATAAGTGTAGGAAGGTCGAGAACACATCGGGCGCGTCTTGTAATGAGAAAATGACCAGGGAGAAAAGTATAAGGAAGAAAGCAAGGTGTAAGCAAACACGCAAAGAATTGAAGATTGGGTGCGGAAAAGTTAAGCTAATCCAATATAGCTTAGACTAAGGCTTCGCAGGGCTTAGTTAAATACTAAGCTATAATAACCCAAAGTGTAGGAAACATCGTTTGCAGTCCTAGTTGTATAGGTTAAAAATATAGTGCGTATATAGGGTTTTAGTATTATTAGAAAGTTATAGGCAGCATTTATTAGTAATCGTAGTTATTAGCTTTTAGTTTATTCCGTAACGCGTAAGGCTTAAATAGAGTAAGGCTCTAATGCAGCGATACTAAAAGGCGCTAGGTAAGGTATAGCTGGCGATAGCGGGTTAATTATTAGGTTGGTCGTATAAGCACCTATAATTAATTATGTAACTAGTCCTAAAATAAGCTAAACCTAATATGCTAAATATAGATATAGCCAACATCAGGAAATTTTTTTTTTGGCTCGTTGTTGCGGTTTGCAGCAAATTGCCGCAAATTGCTGCAAACTGTACGGTTGCGGTGGTCGTATATGGTCCTGTGCGGTTTACGGCGGTTTACAGCAACCCGCGCAAAGCCTATATTTTTTACGGCAGTTTGCAGCAACCTGCGCAAAGCCTATATTTTTTACGGCAATCCGCGCGAAGCCTATACGTAGCCCTTGTATTTCGCACATTTCGTACATTTCGTACGTTTTGTACGTTTTGCACGTTTTGTACGTTTCGTATATTTTATACGTTTCGTACATTTTACACGTTTCGTACGTTTTACACATTTTATACATTTTATATATTTTATACGTTTTCTATAGATTGCTATAATATACTTTTAAATATATTTATATTATAACTATATAAAATATAGAGCTATCTACTTAGAGCCTCTAAATCGTTAATTAGCCTAGTGCCTACCTACCTGCCTACCTGCCTGCCTACCTGCCTGCCTGCCTGCCTGCCTACCTACCTATCTATCTATCTGTCTGTCTGTCTATACCTACCTACCTATACCTACCTATCTATGCCTACTATCTGTACCTACCTGTCTATACCTACTGTCTGTACCTACCTGTCTATGCCTACTGTCTATG
>Ga0307515_10025732_pt1 | contig 10166 bp, 3 predicted proteins | sample 17_EM_MG_FD_194513 | JGI IMG/M metagenome (GOLD analysis project Ga0307515, IMG submission 194513) | Populus trichocarpa ectomycorrhiza microbial communities from riparian zone in the Pacific Northwest, United States - 17_EM | ecosystem: Host-associated > Plants > Roots > Unclassified | place...
TAGTAGAACTAGTATTATAATCTTACTCTTAGCTAATAAATACTAGAGAAAATTTTATATATTTAATCTCCTAATAGAGATAAAATTTATATAGTAGCTATATTAGTTAAAAGGGCGCAGTAAGATAGATATAGGCGTAATCGCCTAATCTACTCACGCTATCTGCCCCCTTATATTATTTATAATATCCAGCTATAGATAGGGGTAGAGGCGGGGCTTTTGTATATATTTGGGAGGCTAAGTAGTAGCTATAAACTCTATAAAGTATAACTAAGGAAGTTCCTTAAATTTAGGGGAGAGATTTAAGGATACCCTTATTATTTAAAGTGTCTTTTAATACTTATAGCAGAATTATGGTATACCCCCTACTTATCTAACCCTAGAAACTATAGTTTTATAAAGGATCTAATACGAAAGATCTAATTTACTAGTATAATCGGGTTAGAAAATAGATACGTTAATACTAGCCCTAACTCTAAGGAATAAGGGTAGAGAAGGCACTTTGCTACTAACCTCCTTAATAAGGAAGCTTATTGCGATACCCCTACTAGAGGCTAAATATGCCAGCTTAGTTAGTTTGGTCTTAATTATAATTTCCTAATAGGCGTTAATTTTATAATAGAGTTTAAGCCTATATAAACCTTTATATATTATAAATAGTAATCACTAATAGAACGTAGATTATATGTTTTAATTTGCTATTAAGCTAGTAAGGTTATTTTAGTATAAATACTGCGGATATAAGCTAGTGGCGAAAAGGGACTAGCGCAGACTTAAAAGCCTAGCGTAACCTATCCTTTAGGGCTATTAGAAAGGTATAAGGCAATAATAGTTCTAATAATAATAGTGGCAGCAATAGTAGCATCTTCTTAACCCCTTCGTTTTTATTTAGGAATTTTACTTAATAATATTAATTTCTATACTATACCCCTTAAAAAACCGAAGAAAACTAAAGGCTTCTTAATATTATACAATTACGGCTTTTAAAGTAAATATATGCAATATACTTAAAAAGAGGATAAAAAAGGGGGGAGTACCTCGCTTTCTGTAAGGGATATTATTGCGGACACCTTGGGTTGCCCTTAGGACAACCCCTAGACGCCCCTTAGATAGTCGCCAGTTATATATTAGAGATACGTGCCCGTAGTATATAGTCTCCACAATCCTAGAGGCCTTGCCTCCTTAAGGATTCGTCTCTCTTACCAATCTATCCTATTCCTATAATTGTGCCTTATAGCCCCCTGTCTATAAAGCCCCCTTACACTTTCCTCTAAAAGATAATCCTATAAAATATTTAGCCTAGTTATGCTTAAGCAAGTTATTTTATATTGCCTTTTTTTTTTAAAAATTCTACCTAATAAGGTACTTGTAAATTCTAAAGCCTTTAATAAGTATAATGATATTTATAAAAATATAAGTAACAGCCAGGGCGCTAGAGAAAGTAATTAAAGTAATTTAGTAATTATCCTCCTTGTTTTTTCCTAATAACTATATATATTTTTATTATTTTTACATATATAAATATAGGATTTGTTTCTAGGATAGCTTATATCTTTAACAGCTACTCCTCTCCAATTATAAGGTAATAAGCTTCGCACTACTTAACTATATAAACCTGTAAAATGTAGGTAAGTAACTAGCTTAACGCCAAGTACGGCTATGTGGAATAATATATATAGGTAAGGTAACAAATTACCTAACCCCAATTACATTTAGAGGTAATATAACAATAGTAATAGAAGTTTAAATTAGTAATAAAATTACCTATATTATTTTACTTTTACTCTACAATATCTTCGCTATTAAGAACAAGCCCTTTTACCTATATATTACCTATTTTAACACTTTAATTTAACTAAATTATCTACTATACAAATATAAAAGCTTAATAGTTTTATCTATCGCGCTTAACTGTTTATTTTTACTTACTTTTATAAGGCTAAAAATATATCTTACATATCCTATAACTGTCTTTTTATTAGGGATATAAGATCTTTTTATATATAATTATCTAGCTTTTATAAGTTCTATAAGACCTACTAGCATTTTTATTTAATTATAGGCTTTTAGCCCCTATATTTAGTGATTTTCTTTAGAGCTATAGTGGGTTTTTTTATACGGATATAACACCTAATAGTAGTAGAGGCACTTTAGGCTAAGGAGGATATTTTTAAAGAAGGACCTAATTATAATACCTACTAGGTATTATAATAGCTTTAAATAATAAATATCTGTATATTTATATAGTTTTATTAATATTAGCAAACTGTTTAATAAAATATAATATATATTTACACTTAGTCCTTAAAATTAAACTCTGTACCTATATGTAGTAAGGCTTATAAACCTGCTAGTCTTTAGACTTAGCGAAGCCAACGCGGAGACGTCGCACGGCTGCGGGTAGGAGGTCGTGGTGGTAGTTGAAATGTTATAGGGGGTAGTGAAAAGTTTTCACATAGGATAGTAAGATCTCGAAAACCACTACTAATAGTAACCCCCTTTATAGTAAACAACTGCCATATTCTCTTATTTAACCCTATATAATCCTCGCGAATATAATACAGAATCTAACGTCCCTTAACCCCCAATTAAAAGCATTAACGACCTCACATTAATAAACGAATAAACGCGAATAAATAAATAAACAAATGAGTAAATATACGGCCCCTTCTAACCTTTAGGGCAATCGCCCGCGGAGCATGCGGTTACTTACCGTCTTACTACCGTACTGCCTGGCAGCCGGATTACAACCTATGGTTTTCCTTATCTCCTCTTAATAGAGTAGTAACCCTTAGAGAGGGCCTAGCGACTAGGGCCTAGGTATAAAAGATACCTAAAGCATATATAACACATATCCTGCTCACTTTTTAGTATTAATTAGTTAGAATGGATAAATCCCCCTTACGCCTTTAATAGGCCTTAGGGGGGAGGTATAGCGTATATAGTAATGGTTAATAAGAGATAGTATATAGGGGACAGTTAAAATATGGGAAACAACAATAAGATACGGTAATTAATCGGCAAGGCCTAGCTGGGACGTAGTAAACCCTAGCTTAGAATAAGCTAAAGAAGGAAGTAATGGTTCTTAAGGAGTTTAAAACATCTAAGGAGGAGGATATAGCTATAGGCCTATAGGGCCGCTGCTACGTACAAACATGGCAATTTGGGGTTTTTTTTATCCGACTGAGGTAGCTTATAGGGGGTTTCCTCCCCCAACTACAGTGGTTTTCTTCCTATAAATATATAAGTTTTTCCCCCTATAACGGAGAAGTCTATATAGGCCACATAGGATCTATATTAGATGTTAAGCAATAAACAATTAAATATATATATTTACACTTTTAATAACACATTTTTAACTTCAATAAAATTAATATTAAAACTAAGTAATAGCTATATTATAAAATTTATACCATTTAAAAGCCTTAAGTCTTAAAAATAATATATAAACTTTTAGTAATAATAACGCGTTATATAAATAAACGAATTAGATATCCATAATATCCATCTTATAGATTTTATTTACGCTTTTAATAAAACTTACCAAAGTGCATTAGACGTGATTTTGCAATTTAGAAGACGGTATAGGTTGTTCTAATACTAGCTAAAAAAAATTACGTCTAAACTGTATAACTAACGGCTTATATAGTCCTTCCTTTAAGCTAAAGGCTACTTTCTATTTATCTCTTTCTTTAATCCTAATTTAATAATATACCTATCTTAGATCTATTTTTATAAAGATTTACGCATTACCTACTCTATTTTAGATTTCACTAATTAAGGGTAAAGGGTATCTATCTTTTCTTATAATACTGTTTAACTATCTATAGTTAATACATATCCTAAGTTTTCTACTCTTCTTTAGTATAAACAGTACTAGATATTCTGCTAATAACTGCAATAGTTTAATATATCCCTAATATAAGTTTTCCTAGACAAACTCCTTAAGCGCTACTAACTTGGTTTTAGTAAGCTTATAGTTTAAAAGAACTTTAGACTTATTTCTAGTTCTAATTCTATTATATAATTTTATACTATATACTTTAACAGCTTTTTACTTTCTAGGCTCTATAACTTTTTACTATACTTATAGTATCTTTTTAGTATATAACTTAAGCCTTACTTAGTTTCTTTATATATTACTCTAACTTAGTACTATACTATCTTAGTCTATTATTATACTTTACGCCGCTAAGTATCCCTAATATTAACCTAACCTATAACCTAATTAATCTTTAGATTATACTCCTATAACTAAGGCATTCCTAATATTACCTTATCCTTTCCTAATAGTAGGATATTAAAAAACATCTTAACTTTTCTTCCTTTAATAGTTAGCTAAATAGGTCCTATTTTAAGATTAATAATACCTCTATTATAGGCTATTAGATCTTTTAAAATTATTATTAATAGGTATAAGTGTTTTTTCTGTCTGTATAGTAACCCCATTTTTTTTAACTGCTGCTAGTAATATATAGTTTCTTATTACTCCACTATCTACTAATACTTTAAATTTTTAATTTTACTAACTAACTTATAAGTTTAGATATTATTCTATAACTCCTTTAAGAGTCTAAGGCTCTACTACTAGCTCCTTCTAGTCCTATAGGCCTCCACTTTTTCTAACTATTAACTATTAAATCTTAACTATACTTAGTCCCTCTAAAGCCAATACTTAGTTTATTTCTTATCCTTAATATACTATAAATAAGTATTCTTTAGGCACTCCTACTACTATTATATATTTAGGCACTCTTCTATAAAGAATCTTTTAGGTTAAAATATTAAGTCTCCTAGTTCTTAAACTTCTACTAGGTACTAATTATATATATACTTAGCGTCTCTATATCGCCTTTTATCTATTATCTAATATATTCTTATTAGGTACTTATAATATTTATCCTTAGGTATCCTATATATATTACACTTATTATCTATATATATAATTTATGCCAATATATAATATACTAGGTATTTTAGGTTAACTCTTAGTTTATCTTTATCCTTAAGTTTAAACCTTTCCTATATTAATCTAAATACTACTATATTACTTACTAGTACTAATATTTATATTATCTCTCTTTAGTCTATAGCCTATTCTTCTAGGTTCTTTAATATTATAATTAATACTCCTTTAATATAACTTATTTGTCTTTTTAATATAGCTTAATTTAGTATAACTTTTTTATCTAACTATATACAGAAGCATTCCTACTTATTATTTCCTTGCTACTAATACTACTTTTAGTATAGTTTTATAAGTGTATACAATTTATCTATAAAGAAGTATCTCTTTATTACTATATTGTTATAACCTTTAGTATATTATTCTATAAACCTAGTTAGAATCCCTAGATCCTTTTCTTATTCTAAGTTATCTAACTATTTAGCTCTTAGTATTCCTACCCTTAGCCTATTTATAACTTTTTATATAAATGCTCTATTCTTTATACATTCTAGTATAATTAATCTCTAGTCTAGCTTTTATTCTTACTATATAATAATTTATTATCTAAACTTATTTATATTTTCTTTTAGTTTTCTTCTTTTAAAGAAATCTTTAAAGTCGTCTTATATTTTAATCTCTATATTAACTTTTTAACCTTTAGGCAGAATACTGCGTTCCCCTTAAATTACTATAGACCTTATTTATTCTTTAAAATTTTAGTTCCCTAAAAACTGCTATCCTATGCTTATTTATTTATCTTTAAACTAAGCTATTGCCCTTTCCTATTAGTTTTTATCTGTTATAGGTTCTTAGGTGCATCTTATCTTATTTTAAGAATCTTAAGTATCTCTTATCTCCCCCTAAGAATCTTAAGCCTATAGCCTTTTACCTTTATTAAGTAGTAAGCTAGCACTAGCAGTTATCTACTTACTTAATTATCTTTAAATATTACTCCTTCCATCTTATAAAGTAATAGATGTTATATCTAATAGTATTATAATACCTATTACTAAACTGCGTCCTATAATAGTCTTGGTCTCTATTTCTATTACATTATTAAGGTTTAAGCGCCCCTAGTTAGCCTCTTTTTCTTCCTTATTGCTATTAATTAATAAGTACTCTAACTCTATTATTATAGTTACTAATCTCTATCTGTATATTACTATAATATCTTAATCCAGCTTATAGAGTTAATCTAACTCTTTAGTTTCTTTAAGTTCTCTTAACTCTAGCTCTTATAGCTAATAGCTTATATTATACTTAGCGTCCTTATAAATTTAGTATACGTTATTATAATAAAACGTAAAGTGCTTAATCAAATACTCCTTAGTCCTATGTAATACCCCTATATCCGCGTTATTATACTCTAATAACCTTATACCCCTTACTATATAGCTAATCTAACCCCCTCTATAGTCTTTAGTAAAATAACCTTATTTCCTATAATTTATATAAGCTCCTTTTTTAAACTATTTTTATTATTATAGAGTCCGCCTAAATGTCTTCTACTACTAAAATCCCTAATTTAGCCTCTACTCCTTAGTCCTATAATTACTTAATCCTTAACCTCTAGGTTTTTATAGTTTCTTACTCCATCTTTTAGATTCTTTAGTACTCCTTAGGTCTATTAGCTCTGGTCCACCATTTTATAGTTTATAACTCTATATCTGTTACTATATACTATATATCTTATATAAATATAGAATTCTATCTTGCCCTTTCTTAGCTTGTTCCCTCTAATGGATCCTATTATTAATTTTAATTAACTAATCTATTAACTTTCTTAGAGTATCCGCATCTTCTATTAGGATAATTACGTCCTAGACTTTAGCCTTAAATCCCTATTTATACTATGCTATAAGCGCCTTATTATTCCACTTAACCTATATTATAAGCGTCTAAAACTACATTGTATACTTAATTACTAAAATGCACTATACTAAGTTTTGAAGTTTTTATTCCGCTATAGTTATTGCCTTTAGGTTACTAAATATCTATATTAACCTTTCTGTAAACCCATTCTAGTTAGTAAACATATACTATACTTCTTAGTTAGTAGTTATTATTCCATTTATTTAGATTTTAGTAAGGTAAAGTTTAAACTATTTAAGTACTCTTCCTATTAAGAACAATCCTATATACACTACTTAATCTATAAATATTACCAACTTTACTCCTTTTTATATAACTTTAAAATATATTTATATAAGGAACCCTTTAAGTTTTAACTTTTCTCCTAAAAATCATTTAATAGATAGTAACTTAACGTTAGCTGCTTTAATTCTACTAATTTAGTCTTTAAGTCTAATTATTGTCTATTAATTAATTAACTATTTCTTATAACTAACCCACTGTAACTAGCTGTAAATTAGTATCTCTTATACTAGTATCTCCTCCTAACCCTAAGGTTATAGCTGCCGTAAATAGCGTTATAACTAGTGCTTTTAGTAGCATATTATTTAACTTTATTAATACTATAACTGGGTAGTAAATGTATAACAAAGTCTTATAGAAAATACTACGGTAGACTTATTATTAGGCTAGGTTATATAGGTAAACAGGAAGTTAATAATATAATAAGTATAAATAATAACTAGTGGAGTAGTTACCTAATAGATTAACTCTAATTATATTTTAAGATTTACTTAAAGGAAAAGAAACTATCTAGGTAGGAACTGTAGTCCTTACTCTATCTACTCTATCTACTCTATCTACTCTATATACTCCGTTATAGATCCTATAAATTATATAGATTATATAGATTATATTATATAACCTCGCTTACCATTCCTTGTCACATAGCTCCACTAGTTCTATCTTAGACTATGCCCTTATTAACTAACTAGCTTCCTCTAACTCTTCTCTAAGTAGTTATAACATCGTACTTAAAGCGTCCGTAACACTGGCATTGGGCCTGGTTATAAAAATATTAGAATAAATTAAAAAACCACTTACGTTACTGCTAAAACTATACTACTTACAATCTAACGGTGTAAGACGTAAACTTACCATTCTATTAAAAGCTTTATAAGGAAGTAAGGCTATAAGACCCTACTAAGGTGCTAGATATATAGATAGAAGGAGGTAAAGAAGCTTATAATAAAGATTAGGTAAATAGTATATAAATATAAGGCCTATAGGCTTCCTTTGTGCCTTTAGTGCTTTAATAACTTTTATTTAGTAGGCGACGACTAGGTAACTATTTTAGGTCCTTTACTTCCTTACGCCTCTAATATTAAGACTCTAGAGCTAATTAAACCTTTACTATAGTGTCCTTTTTAGCGTCCTTTAAGCTCTTCTCTACTATAGATAATAGATATAATAAAAACGATTTAAATAGGAAAATAACAGCATAAGGATATTATACCTGCTAAATACGAGATTTAAAATAACCAATTATACTATTAATAGAAAATAGTAGTTCCAAATTCTAAACCTTTATAATTTAAAATACTTAAATTTATACACAACTCCCCTATAGTAGGGCATCCTAGCCATATAAAGACTTATAAAATTATTTAATAAGTATACTACTGGCCTATAATGCACAACTATATATAAAAATACGTTTAAGTATATAGGATATGCGTATATAGAAAGACCTCTTATATAAAGAAGTAAGGAGTACTTTAACTACTACCAATTCTAATATAAAGATGCCGCGATATCTTAATTAACTTTATAGTTAACTTACCTAGTAATAATAGGTTTATAAATATTATAGTAGTAATAAACTCTTATAGTTCTTCTATCTTCTTTATAAATTTATTTACTTCTATAACTTATAAGGCCTAATAAGCTAGGCAAGAAACGTTGCTAAAGGGTTTAAAACCCATTTATAGATACTAGCCGTAATTAGCCAGGAATGGGGAGACCTTTATAGTTTCCAAAACGGAGTTATTTATAGTAAACTTAGCAAATATAAGCTAGTTTATCTAATCGTCCTGTAAATATAACATGTATATCTAAACATACTGTTCTATTATAGCATTTATACGTTTTATTTAACTATCCGTTTCTAGGTAGTATACTATAAATAATAGAGCCTTAATGCGGAGTTGGGTAGTTAGTTTTTTCTAAAATATAGAGATAAACTAGCTGCCTTTATTAGAGATAATTGTTTTAGGGAGTCTGTAGAGTTTTTATACGTAATTTAAGAACAGTTAGGCAATAGCAGATACTAATATATTAGGGTAGGTGATTAGGTATTTTATCTTAGATGGTTGGTCTATAACTACTATAATATTTATATTATAATAAAGCCTTATAGGAAATACTATGGTAGGCTCGCTAATAGGCTAAGTATATAGATATTCGAACAAAGTCAACAATATAATAATAACTGGTGGAGTGGTTGCCTAACAGATTAACTCTAATTATATTCTGAGATTTACTATAAGGAAAAGGAACTATCTAGATAGAGACTGTAGTCCTTTAAATACACATCCGTACTCCTAAGAAAGTTATTACTCTATCTACTCTACCTACTCTATTATAGATTACGTAGATTATATAGATTATATAGATTATATAGATTATATTATATGACCTTACTTACTATTTCTTATTATATAGTTCCATAGGTTCCATTTTAGACCGTGCCCTTATTAACTAATTAGCTTCCTCTAACTCTTTTCTAAGTAGTTATAGCATTATACTTAAAGCGTTTATAATACTATCTCCCTCCTCTTTATCTTTGTCCTTAAAGATTTCTAATATCTTTAAGTTATCTACTAGAGGTATAATATCCATCTAATTAATTTAGTTAATATTATTACTTATTATGCCTAAAGCTTCTTTATCTTCTTTTATAGCTTATTAGTCTTATACCATTATTACAATATTATCTCTAGGTAAGATAATGCCGTCTCTATATTCTTGTTATATAAAAGAGGGGTTAGTATATATCGCGTTAGTAAGCCCTTTGTCTTAGCAACCATCCTCTTACTTAAAGTGCACCAAAGCAAATATTTAATTATCCTATAATGTTCGCTTAGTCTTTAACGCTAAGTATATACATCCTATTATTCTTAATAGTCTTTAAGTACCCTTATTAATAGCTGCTAGGGTCCTAGGTTTAATCTACTACTATAAAACTTAATAATAAGCTGTTGGTAGCGCTAGCTAAACTTTATTATTCTCGCAACGCTAAAAAAGAGGCTACTAATACTTAGCAACGTGCTCTTACCTCTTATTTAGCTGCGTCTGATCAGTTAAT
>Ga0307515_10025733_pt1 | contig 10165 bp, 13 predicted proteins | sample 17_EM_MG_FD_194513 | JGI IMG/M metagenome (GOLD analysis project Ga0307515, IMG submission 194513) | Populus trichocarpa ectomycorrhiza microbial communities from riparian zone in the Pacific Northwest, United States - 17_EM | ecosystem: Host-associated > Plants > Roots > Unclassified | place...
CCCGAACATCGTCCCCCTCCTGGGTGTCACCATCGATCCCATCCAACTCATTTCGGGCTGGATGCCAGATACGGATCTGACGGGGTACATCAGGAACCATCTAGATGCCGACAGATTAAGTCTCGTGGGTGTCCCTTCCACCGTACCGCGCGACGTGCTTACGCCTTCCCTAGTTATCCGACGTCGCAAAAGGCATCAATTACCTGCACTCCTGCAACGTCATTTACGGGGATCTCAGGGGGGTACGCGGTTGTTCTTGACCGGGTTACCACTGACATATTGACATCCACCGACCAGCCGAACATCCTTGTGGACGCCACCGGCCATGCGATGATCACGGATTGTGGTCTGGCCATCGTCACTCAGAACCTGGATTCGATCCGGGGCGCTCCTGATGAGCACAGGGACAGTACACGGTGGATTGCACCAGAGATCTTGGACAATCGGGGGACATATAGCAAGGAGGCGGATGTCTTCTCGCTCGCGATGGTCATGATTGAGGTCTGTTGCAGATTCAATTGACATCTAGAGAACTTCACTCATCTGAACAAAGGTTTTCACTGGCGTTGTTCCGTTTAACGACAAACCACCCCGCGCGGCTATGTCGGCGACCATTAGCGGTGAGCGTCCGCCGCGGCCGATCCACCCGACTTTCACGGACGCGTTATGGACGGTGACTCAGCAGTGCTGGGATCAGGAACCTAGTCGGCGTCCACAAGTGTTGCAAATATTGTGCAGCTTGTAAGTTTCGACCTCTCTGGAACCGCACATCTTTGGCCTGAAAAGTTCACGGGTTACAGAATCTCAGCGTGGAAACGCTCGGTTGATCAGCCCATTGTTATAGATCAGCGCATCTCCTTGATCACGGCCATATTTTCCAACCACCGTGTGGCTGAGGCAGTCAAGAGTCTATCCACGGAGGATGCTCAGGCCTTTGTCGACGTGATAGACGAGGTACTTCCACAATCTTTCGTCCAAGGAAAATGGCTCACTGACCTGACCTCATGCCCGAGTAGACACTGGAGAGCCTGGGATCGCAGCTGAAGAGGAAGTGCCTGAACACGCTGTGCAAGATATGCGGTCGCCGTGCCCTGCTTCCGAGTCCATTTCAAATCCCGCTTTGTTTTGACCGATCGGAGCAAGCACTGCACAGCGGCGGGTATGCTGATGTGTGGATGGGTGAGCATCGAGGGCGCAAGGTCGCAGTCAAGGTTCTGAAAGTATACTTGACAAGTGATTTCAATAAGATTACGAGTGTGAGTCACCACCTAAGGGTTGCCGAAAGTGTGTATCGAAGAATTGATGATCACCGCGATTGCGCAGATGTTCTGCAAGGAGGTTGTGACATGGAAGACCCTTCGCCATCCGAATGTGCTCCCGCTGTTGGGAGTGACGATGGGGGAAAGGCTCTTTGCGATGGTCTCGGAATGGATGGCCAATGGGAATATCATCGAGTTCATCGAGGCACATCGGGAGGCAAATCGGTTCGAGCTTGTAGGGTCTCGCTCTCACACTGGCCCCACTCATCGCTGATGAAATCACCCCTGACAGCTCGAAGGCGTTGCACGGGGGTTGATGTATATGCACGGCGAGGGAATGATACATGGGGATCTGAAGGGGGTATGAATTCAAGTGCTAATTACTACTCCCCCGTCTAAAGCGCTTTTTATCAAGCTCAACATTCTGATCGATCAAGACGGCCGTGCTCGCCTCGCAGACTTTGGACTGCTCATCATTGTCTCAGACTCTACATACCACACGAGCTCGAGCACACCTAAGAGTGCCGGCACGACAAGATGGATGAGTCCAGAACTGCTCGATCCAGTCCGGTTTGGCCGTGAGGACGGTCGAGCGACAAAGGAGTCGGATTGCTATGCACTAGGGATGGTGATACTTGAGGTGCTGAGCGGCAAGCCTCCTTTCTCAGGCGATGGTGGCTTGATTGTCATGAGGAAGGTGATCGAAGGCGAACGTCCAGAGAGACCACAGGGGAAAGAGGAGGTGTGGTTCACTGGCGATCTCTGGGAAATTCTGGAGCAGTGTTGGTTACCCCAACCGGAGAGGCGCCCCGCAATCGAGGCCGTATTTCAATGCATAGAACGGGGTTCAACGACTTGGCAGCCGCTACCCCCTGATTCAGATGATCACGCTCAGTCAGACAGCGATGATCAGTCGGATTTCACATCAAGCCATGGCTCAAGTATCGACCCAAGTATGTTTCTTGACGTTGTCGTAAACCTCGCTCACCCTTGAACGTCTTTGCAGCGGACCAGATAGATACAGAGGATGATGACCGAACTCCAGCCCCATCAAAAACTCAGCCTCATAGTGTGTATGCAGGCCAAGGTTCATACCAACCGGCTCCAGGGAATCAACCAAGGCTGGCCGAGCTGCCTGTGAGTGTGATATCCGACATAGCAGACATGTTTGTTTTATATGATAACCCGTGACACACTCCAGGTGCTCCCCGATTCCACCAATGTTGAACAAGCTGAACCAGCGCATCCCCAGGGTCTTCCTGACCCTCCATTCCCAGGTCCTTCCATGGAATTGACCACAAGTTGAATATCACCACCTACAACGAACCATGTTCTCGATTGCTGATTTGCTGTATTCCTGTAGCCGAACCCAGTGGAAGCATGCCCCCCCTGTTTCTTGCAGATCTTGACCGATCCACGTTGCCTCAAGAATTTAAAAAGGAAGGTAGCGGTTGGTTCACAACATTCAATCCTAAAGTCAAACGAGTGCTGGATGTCAACTTGGTTCACACCCTACCCCACGACAGGTTGGTGGTGTCATTCGTTCGGTCACCTCTATAACAGGAATCACCGGGCTGACGATGTGTTTTCCGCGTTTAGTTATGTTTACTGCGCCCGATTTTCTGTGGACAGCAAGTACTTGGCAACGGGATGCAAAGAGACAGCCCAGATCTATGATACAAGAACTGGGGCTAAAATTTGGTTCGGGCCCTTCTTAGTGGATGGGGCCCCTGGGTCTGACACCGCCATTGTTGTACAGTGTCCTGGTACATGAAACTACGAGCAAAGACATTAATAGCGTATGTTTCAGCCCAGATGGCAAATTGCTCGCAACTGGGGCCGACGACGGGGTGATCCGAGTAAGTTCTAGAATTTTCATGTCAGCGATCGTTATTGTCGTCATCATAGTTTTCGAGGCGAATGCTCAACATAGGCTGATTTTTGGCGCTCTAGATTTGGGATATCGCCAAGAGGCAAAACTGCAAAACATTCCAGGGTCACACCGATATGGTCCGCTCAGTCACTTTCTCGCCGGATGGGGGGTTGGTTTTCTCTGGGTCGGATGATTCTACGACAAGGATTTGGGATATGACGGGCGGGTCGTCGAAGACCCTTACAATCACCAACAATGTTGGCACCGGTGTAAACAGCGTGGCTATCAGCTCTAATGGACAACTGGTAGCCGCCGGTGGCGATGACGCGGTACGTGTCCTATAATCGTTTGTTGGGATGTATTCCAAATACAATTCCTATAGGTAGTACGTATCTGGGACGCTCGCACTGGTGAATTGCTAGAGACGCTACTGGGACACACATATCGCGTGTGGAATGTGGCGTTCACCCCTGATGGGTGTGGATTGGTGAGCGGCAGTGGGGACAAGACACTGAAGTACTGGGACGTTTCCCGTTTGGCGAACGGACCTAGCGGCCAACAGAACCCGCGGGGGGCGTCGGAGCGCGGCACTTTGGATGGGAAGCAGGATGTTGGCACTCACGAGGACAACAGCGCGTGCACGATGGACTTTATCGGTCACAAGGTACGCGTTGAATTGGCTGACCAGGGATGTATCTAATCGTCGGGTGCAGAGCACTGTATATTCTGTCGCTGTCTCGCACGATGGCCGATGGGTGGCGAGCGGATCGCTCGACCACACAGTTCAGTTCTGGGACGCAAAGTCTGGGATCGTCCAATTGATGTTGACAACGTTGAAAGGTCACAGAAGTCCAGGTCCGTTATCCCCGAGGTCAATCTGAGCACCTTGGGCTGACAGTTCTTCCGTTCTAGTCCGATCAATTGATCTCAGCCCCGCCGGAAGCCTTTTGGCGACCGGTTCATTCGATGGCCAGGTCCGTATCTGTAAGTATCGTTACTCTCCGGAATTTCCATTAGCCTCGATTCGTTGACTCGTTGACCGATTTAGGGAAATACACTACTGTTTCCTGACGGCTGTGGACTTTTCTCTGGCCTGCTCTCTTTCACTTTTTGTTTTGGCTCTGTACGCGTATCTTTCTCCTTTCCGTCTTGATGTCGTCCACACCCCATACAACCTTCTGCTTCCTGGCGGTTCCGTTCGTTTTGGTGTTGAAGGTACTTCTGCCCGAAACCGTCGCTCTGTCTCATCGGTATTCCGGTCTCCGTAGGCGGCGTCTATCGTCAAGAAAGCGGCAGCTGGGTTATTCTGCAACTCCTTCGCCTTCTGTTCACCGTTGAGTTCTGCATCGTCCGCGCGTCTCGAGGACCCCTCGTCTCTCCCGCTCCATCTCTCCCCTCCATATACCTTCCGATCTCTTCGATGACGCCACGCCTGAACCAAGTATGCCTTGTCCAACTCTTAAGATCCTCGAGATGCGACATCCGACCTGTCTGGGTAGCGTCACAACATTTCCGTGAGGCGCCGAGACCGACCGAGGCTAGGAGGTGCGCGGAGGACCCTTTCGAGAGGTCTTCTCCTGCTCATCCAGCATGCCTTTGTACGTGAGCGATATTGACATCGAAAAGTGTGGCGGTTACGAGTAAACGGTTACCGGTTAAGGGTTACGCGCATGATAAGCTCTATCTGCGATGCTGGCAGAGTACATGCGGAACTCCCCTGCTTTGGATTGCCTCGGAACAGCTACAAACAAGGGTCTTGGAAACACCGTGGGGCTGTGAGATCTTTCCTCTTCTCGTATCGCCACCCGGAGTCCGGATTTGGTGGCGTGGGCAGACCTACTACATGGATTACGATCCGGTTTCTGTACTTTGAACAGCATACGCACAAAAAGTCGTCTATTAAAAGCCACTAGGATATTCGCGCTAATTGTCGTTGTCAACGCGTTCTAGGCGGGAGACTCAGTCGCAGGCTGTAGAGACGGAGAGTACGTCTGCTGTTCATTGGATGACGGAGTTCCATGGCACAGAAGGTAAATCTTGAAGCTCGGGCCATCGCAAAATTTGCTTCGAGATCATGAGGCGTTATGATTCATCGCCGGAGATCATGAGGCGATCATGAGGCAGATTTAACGCATCTGAAAGATCATAACTGGATCGTGACGTCCGCGATTCGTCATGATCTCCCGTTGTTTTTTGCGATGGGAGCTCGAAGGGTTAAGGTGTCGGTGGTTGCCGCCACGCGGCAACGTCTGAGGGTACAAAAGATATTGTCTGCCGGATGACTTTAAATCTTGTTCCTTGTTCCTCTGGGATTTTGTACGACGTCATACATGCCAAGACTTTCCTGCGACTTGGCCCGATTCCATCCGCTGAAACGGGTTTCTCTTCTGGTTTATGTCGGGCCCGGGTTCCATCCGAGGTTATGTGAAACTTCTACCACGCAATTTTCGGGTCGTTGCGTTCCACTCACAAGGCAAATCAGCTCGAAGGTGCATCACCAAGGTTGATCGACATCTGCCTCCCGCCATCGCACAAACGATGATATCCTTTGCGGCAGTGGTTACAATACGAACCCTGATATACCCCGGAACAAACCTATATCCCGTCGGTAAGTTCCTGGCACTACAAGCCTAGGGTCTTACAGCTTTTCGGATTGCCTCTGCTGTACAAGGCTCAAGTTGATGGCTTGGTTTACATTCACGGGCGTCGCCTGGCAGGACAGAATACAGGTACAAAAATTTTCATTGTCCGGCACAAATTTTAATCTCACCGCACTCCTCCCTTTCGACCTACCCCTGTTTCTCAACAATCCCCTTACATCCTTCATCCCAACACTTTTTAATCCGGTCTCTCGTCTCCACCGACCCTGGGTTGTTGTCCGTACTCTCCAGGATAGCCTTCACCTCTAGAATCTCATGTCGGAGGTCACTTACAGATCGTTCTTCGTGGGGTCCCGGCGAGGATGGGGAGAGTTTCTTCCGAAGTGCAATCGTTTTCTTAAGGAGTTTGCTGAAGGGTTTATTAGGCCCCTGATGTAACGTGCAATAAATGCCGTCGTACCTGTGTTGGGTGAGAGCCTCCGTCAGCTCTTGATAACACTTCTTGTCTTCGGTCACCATCCGGCGTTTCTTGGCCTCCTTCTTCTCGGACTCGGCGAACGCCTTAATCATATCCAACCATTCGAGCACATATTCCAGTGGGTCTCGGGTTTCGATGTGTCCTTCTCCATCGTGATTGCGATTGGACCGCACTCTCGTTACCACCTCAATATATGGCCGCTGCTTGCGAGCGGAGGTAGTGTCACTCCCCAGAGCGCTCGGATCCAGGGAGAGCAGCTTGGGTACCTCGTCCAGTTTCTCATAAGATACTAGACTGACGTACTTCGGCCGCTGCTCGTATTGACCGGGAATACCGGTGCGCACCAACAGGATGATCTCATCGAGAGGTGAGTGGTTCAGCGACTCGGTGAACGCATGTACAAGATCATCCCAGTCATTGGCATCGGCGTAACTGTTGAGTTTCAGTAATAATATTTTCTCCCACGAACAATGCCTACCGCTGATAGATCCGCGGTGTGGGTTGACCATCTCCTTTGCGCAGCGATTGGACACCGGTCAAAATCTTGTTCTTAATGTCGTCATCCCTCGTATTGTATCCAACTGTGGGAGGTTAAATTCAGGCTCCGATGAAAATGGAACGATGCGACTGACTAAGACACAGGCACAAGCAGCTAACATTCAGGCTGTCAGCATCATATTTTGACGCCCTTGCTTGGGTTGACCTACATCCGAGCATTGCAAAGCGGCCCCGTCAGGTTCGTCACCCGGCTACCATCGACGATGAATTGTTCCTCAATATCAGAGGTAGACGTGGGATATTGCTGGACTTGCGCATTGATTCGCTGCATAAGCTCGATGATGGTCGACACGAGCGCGAACAAGTTTGACGTGTCCTTTTTCAAGTCCATGTCTGGGAGGATGAGATTGGTGAACCAGCTCCGAGGCAAGGTAACATCGTGCAGTACACCTCCTCGGGAGTTAGCTCGGTGGGCCATGATGTACAGTCCGGAGAGCCTTTCAGCGAGATCGCACAACGCGTTCAGGTCAACACGTAGTTGACTGTAAAGGATCCCACTGGGAGGATACATCAGAATGGATGCACGAGGACCCACATATCCTACCGTGATACCTACCGTAGATACGATAAACCGGAGTCCAACGAATGATACGCTTTGGCGGTTAAAAACTCGACGAAATCCTGTACGACGAGAACCCCCACCTCACTAGACGGGGATTGCGGCCACAGTGTCGACTCGTACATCGGCGCACAAGGAACAAAAGTCTGGGCGTTTTCCCTATCAAGGTCGAAGGCCAGCGTGCATGCAACTGTGAACCATTGTCTGAAGCGGTCCACCGGTTCCGACGGGATGTCCTGAAGGTCATGACAGGTGTATTGAACCCATTCTCGTACGATCCTGAAGCCATCAGCACCCTCGGGTATTCCGCCAATGTCGAGGTTGGCGAACGATCCGAGGGTCTGAAAGGGTGGATGAAGCGCTGAGTAAAATATCCTAAGCCAGTAGCTTTACATTCAGTGAGTCTCCCCACGAATTTCCCGCAGAATGGGCCAGGACATACTTTACGACGTCTGGATCGTGATACCGAGCCGCATCTAGGATTTGGAATTGTAGAAGTATCAGGTCAAGCCGAGCGTGATACCAATCGACTGTAAGTTGTTCCGGCTGGATGTGTTGGAAAGTACATGGATTCTCTCCCTCCAGAGAACCGCACTTCCCCTCGAAAAGCAAGGATAAGCAGGGGGAGAATCCATGAACGTCGCAACAGGCTTTGTTCTGGACCTCCGTACGATCAGAGATCCGATTTTTGATGAGTTGGACGATACCCCCGCTGAGTTCATCATAGCCACACCCACACCCGTCCGCATTCTTTCCACTCGGGCCAGATCCATCGGTGAGCTTCTCGTGTAAAACAGTGTGTGTTGGCACTAGGTAGTGGTCGTCCCCAAGTACTTGAAATCCAAATAACTTCTGGTGGTTCGAGCCCTCAACCAGCGACTCGTCATTGCAAAACTCGTTCAGCAGGTGAATGTAGTCGAGATAAAGGGAGAGCAGTGCCTGGACCTCGACAAGTGGGAGATTTCGTAGCTTGAGAGGGGATGAGAAGGCGTGGTCCAGACACAGCAAAGCAGCAGGGTGATTCTGGGCTCCAATGAAAGCCTTTGCAAGAGTGCGGAGACTCGCGTGGTCAGCACTCTGGATCGCTTTGAACGTTGCAAGCTGGAGGTACGACAATGTAAGCCCACCGATTGGACGAATGGGAAGGACTGACCTCGTCGATTTCTCCTTCCGTCATAGCGCTTTTGTCCAGCTGGTCTGCGATCACCAATAACCTTGAAGCGATGGAGCCAGGCGTTGGAAGTATCCCAAAGGTTAAACTTTGCCGGAGCCCGGTCAAGAGGTACTCGATCGTCGGTCGCACATGGTCGACACCGTGGGCAGACGCGGTCAGGGTCTCAACCGCCTCCAACAGATTGCCACTCCTAGCGTGAATCTCTGCAGCTTCACGGATCCTGCCCGAGTCTATCAGCAGTGTGACATGCGCATCGTCCGGACTGATCACACGATGCGTGAGTTGTGGGAGGAGCTGTGGCATCGAGAACGTACACAGGGATGTTTGCATCGAACACATCTTGAGACAAGGGACGACCTGGTGGCATGGTGTTGGTGCAGGACCAAGAGTGGCCGCCACACTTTACTGAGTTTAAACGTGGTTTCGGCAACAACGGCGCTTACGCTGCGCAAGATCGAAATGAACTGTACGTGAGCTCATCGGTAGGAAAAAACGACCAATATCTTACCCCCTCCCCTATTCCTCCTCCCTCCGAGCTTGAAGCTGGACTCCAGCCGAAGCCCCGATTGCTACCAATCTCTAACGAGCACCTCTGGTTTCAGCGATTCCTTCTGGTTGTGACTCCAAATGCTCGCACCGCCAGCTAGAGTTCATACTGGCCGTTAAGTATGCTCATCCTCGTTCCATCGGTCGCGACGATCGCAGTTTTCAGGCGTGGCGTCGGAATCTAGGAGGTCGGCAAGATGTGTAGGAGGCAGAGGCGGGGTGAGATTCATGGGGATGGGCACTGGGCAGTGCCAACCCTCCGCCAAAAAAAAATAGCGCGCGTCATTTTCCCACCCGCCAAAAGTAGGGTCGCTCGCGGCCACAACTCCTACACGGTCACTTTTTTTGGTGAGGCTGCCCATCCCCAGTGAGATCTGGTTGGGCTGCCTCCCGAATTCTGAGTGAAGTCCGTACCAAACCCCGACATTCTCCTCTCCCCCGGCAACGCGCTGTGGGAACCACTCGCACAACCCGGTCGCATGTATCCAGCACTCACTGTATTTACTAGCAGCGATCACAAACAAAACGCCAGCGGCCATTCCCAGCTCTTAAGATCTTCGAAATGCGACCTCCTTGCTTAGATAGATCCCATGGAGAGTTGCGACACCGCAGTGTAGCTCGGCCCTCGTCATCACCAACTGCTCACAAGCGCATAAGCTCTATATATCGGTACGGTAGATCTATCACAACGGCTACACAATCCAATTTTTTAGTACTCCGAACAAGATACACGCGTACAAACTAGTTCCTAAGTTTTTATGTCCATGCTTCAAGTGCAACGCGTGTACAGTAGATAGAGGTTTTTAACGTTTAACGTTTATCACTATAGATCCGCATGGGGGTGGGTGGGGGTTACAGTAAACGCGTGTACAAAAGCCAGATGTCAGTCGCCCAGACAAAACACACACATCAAAAAAGCAAGAGAGATAGAAAAAAACTCAAGGCATATTCCAATACTTCAACCATTTCCCAACCTCTCCAACGATCTCCCTCATCTCGCTCAACCTCGGCAAATACTCAATCGACCTCTTCGTACTCAACCTCGGCAACCCCATTATTTCCGACGACACGCACGGACTCTCCGACGATCCATCTAAATTCGCCTTTTGGAAGAAATC
>Ga0307515_10025734_pt1 | contig 10165 bp, 15 predicted proteins | sample 17_EM_MG_FD_194513 | JGI IMG/M metagenome (GOLD analysis project Ga0307515, IMG submission 194513) | Populus trichocarpa ectomycorrhiza microbial communities from riparian zone in the Pacific Northwest, United States - 17_EM | ecosystem: Host-associated > Plants > Roots > Unclassified | place...
AACGGAGGTGGACAGGGTGACGGGGAGTATATATTCGGCAGACCGCAGTCAGTCCAGATATAGCGTGTGTAGATGGGTAGCTATATAGATACATAGATACATAGATGAGAATACAAACTGAATACATGACTGTGATTTGAGGTGCTCCCAGACATGTCGCCGGCACTCCCAGGTGCTCCCAGGCTTGTCGTGGATCGCCAGGCGTTGTGTAAACGGCTTCAGCATAACTGCAGCCCCAGCGATGAGTGTAACACACGTGTCGTTCTGATGATGTGTATACGTCACCACAAAGTAAAGGAGGTACGTATGCAACGCGACCCGTCGCCTGGGCGACGGGTAGCGTGTAATTCTCCGTCAGGGCGTACGAGGTTCCGTCAGAGCCGTCAGAGCCATCCGCAACACCCGGGTGTTTCAGACAGAAATTAGGGTCGTTGCTGATGATCCTCTTTCCATGGCGAGTGTGCACTGTCAACCATGATGGCTGCTGCGTCGATGGCCGATCTTTTCTTTCCGCTGCCAAACTGGCCGTCGCTGAATAGTGCTCTTGTCTCGGCCTCGTCGGACAGCAGCTCGGCGACTACTTTCTGGACGACTTGTCCCATGCAGCTGAGCAAAGAAACAGTTCGGTATGATTTTAGCTTCGTATAGTCCTTTCTCCCTGGTTTTCGAATCACCTCCCCACTAGCGTGCTTCAAAACTGTTGGATGACGTCCTGTGCGGACCCTCGCTTTTGTTAATCCTATGATTCTCGTTTTACTCCACCTCCAGAGCAGGCATATGGCTCCGAAGGACAGCTTGTCTGGGCCTGGGGCAATCTTGACCGAGTGCGAGAATAAGGCTCATTGGACTAATTGCTCAGTTATGCGCTCATGGGCTTGGCCTGCTGGGGGTAGTTTGTAGTACTGGTCGCCATCGTTCACTGGTAAGGACTCTCCTCTGAGCATTGTCTCCTTTTCGGCCATGGTGTTTGCTCGCTTTCCCGCTCTATCGGTCAACGCTTCCATGGTGGCTCCCGCTCGAGGGTTGGCGAACTGTGCTGCCCGCCAGACCTCGCCCCCTCAGAGGTTCAGCAAGTATTTGTTCCACATGCGGCTCTTGGACTGGCAAATCCACCTCTGCAGCTCCGCATTTGAGTGCGCTGCCGCTTCTGACCTCGTTCCACTCCTTTTCTCTCTCCCTAATGCGCTTCTCCTCTCGTTTATCTCACCGTTCCACCACCGCTTCAACTGGGCGCAGATTCTCATTTTCTTTGCCTTGGCATCCAGGACCTTGCTCAGCGTTTCCTGACACCACTCTGCCTCCTGCTCTACCTTGTCCCCTGTACACTCCTCATCTAGGCGGGCTCTCCGTCCCTCCAGCTCCTTCCACAGCTTTTCTGCTGCTTTCTCGTCATCTTTTGACATGGCAGCCAAGTTCCATCGTATGACCTGCACGTGGTCCGCCTCTTCCCGCGTATCGACGTTCAACTCTCACTCGATTACCTTGTGGGCAGAGCCTGTAGCATGCCTCCCATCCAGGATGGTCCATCGCGTGATCGGATGGCTGGCTTAGGTCAGGTCTATTGTCGACTCACCTTCCTCACCATTCCTCGCCCAATGATCAGTGCGCTGGTCGTCATTCCCAATCTCCAATCGGTGCTCGTCTATAATTTTCTCCCAGACAGTCGCATCGCGTTGCTCCTTGCATCTTGGATCCCACCTGCGGCTGTGTACATTGAAGTCGCCCGCAAGTATTGTGCCGCCTCTGTGTCGGATGATTCTACTCCGGTGAATCTTCCTCGCTTGTTTCTCCCTGGTCTGCACGTCTCTTTGATCATAAATATTGATAATCCTTGTCATCTTCACTCCTCTTCTTTTGACATCAGTCACAATGAGATCGTCGTTCGTGCCCCCGCTCAGGTCTGTTCGTTCGTCTGTTGCCAGGCCGCTCCCCTTGCGCACTGCTGTCCACACTTTCTTTCGTTTCCTAATCTCGTATGCTGAATGGCTGACTCCAATTCCTCCTCTTTCCTCCGGCGGCTACAGCAACATTACCAAAGCTGCTTTTCGTTCCACTCCCGTCTCCCGCGCTGCCATGGTCCAAGCATAGGACCTGGCGCAATTATGCTGGACTGCTCTTATCATTGGAGGAGGCGGCTCCCATTTCGATCTCGATCTCCCCTGCGGTCTCGGCCATTACTTCGTCTCTCTCTCCTTTCGCCCCCTCCGTCTCCCTTGTATCATCTGCCTCTTCATCGGCCATTGGCTCTCCTTTATCGTCAGTTATACCTCTCGCCTGTCTGGTGCCCAGTGCTAGTCTGTTGGCCCCAGTCACTCCCCTCGCGGATGCTTGTCCTGCTAGTCTTGTTTCCTGCTCTGCCGCGCTGCCCTGGCGGCTTCAGTCTCCTTCGCGCATCAGTTACTGAACGCAATATGATTTCCTTTGCAATTGGGGCACTTCTCCAGCGTGTGACCGCAGAGTGATCCCTGCTTCACTGTGAACCCCACCACGTTGCAGCTGTGGTCGCTTGGCCGGCGATGACCTGAGCAGTAGCCACATGTGGGCTTACTGCTGCATCTGTTGTTGATGTGACTCCATCCACAGCAGAGTTCACATCTGCTGTCAGGGCCCGCATTCGTGTATCTTTCGACTCGGTACCATATTCCGCCCGCCTTGATGCGTTTCTTGACCAAGCGCTGTGCCACCTGATTCCCCTTTACGACAAAGACTACCGATGATGCGGCAATTCCTCTGTTCTGCCTCCTCTCCCTGACGGTGCGGGGGTTCGCCCGCCACTGTACTTGGGCGGGGATTGCTACGCCTTCGTTCTCCGCTTCGAACTCCTCTCACATCTTCTGCAGGCCTTCTGTGCCTTTTCCTATGTACCGTAACAGAGGCACTGCATGGATCTCAAGTCTTTCCCAGGACTCATTTTCTTCGACGTCGACGACTCCTTTGTCGACAGTCCTTGCTGCCGTGATGATGATATCGCGGTACTGCATGGCAATCTCTGCTGTCGCGTTCTGGAGCGTGATTGCCGTGATCGCACCCTTAGCATTCCTTCTTGCGTTCATGATCCTAATGTGGGCCGGAGCCTCCTGATGGCAAAGTGCTCTGTTGATCCCTGACGCGATTTCTTGGTCCATCTTATTGGGGAGTTGTACATTTGTGTCTCTCCATAGGATTATACGTCTGTCTGCTAAGCTCAAGGCTGTCGTCGGGGCTGGGGCTGGGCTGGCCAGTTTCTTTTGGTTTCGTGGTGGGACTGTCTCCCACCGTTTGACCGGTGTCGGTTCTGATGTTGTCACCGCAATCGGCGTCGATGTGGTTCTCGGCATTGGTGTCGGTGCTGGGATCGGTTTTGGCTTTGGCTTTGGCTTGAGCTGCTTTCCGGGCTGCGATTGCTGGCGCTCCTCTCGCTCCGCCGGTCGTCCTGTCTGCGATGTCTCTGCGTGCATTGAGGTCTCCAGACCAGTGCCATTGGTGTCTGCATCGTATTCCTCTCTCTGGCCCCCCTCTGTTGCGGCCACCACCCTTGTGACCATGTCTGTGATGCCCTTTGCCTACAGGACGTCATCCTGGTGGTACGCGTCCCACTTTTCCTCTGTTTTCTCCGGCCACGTTTTCATCCCTCGCCACTGTGCTTCCTGAAGTGCTGTTTGCGTGTCCAGCATGGTTGCTATCTTCGTGATAGTTCGGTGTAGCTGCGCTATTTTGCGGGCGTGCTGCTGAGTGGCTCACTCCATGCGGCTCCTCCAGTCCCCGGTGGTTGCCGGGGCCTTGCTCATCCTTCTCCGCTCTCCGTTCTCGTTTCTCTCCATCGGTTCAAATATGGCAGCGCCTGCAGTCTCTGCGGCGATGGGTGTCGCCATCGTCGCCATCTCCATGGCCACATCCATAGGTGCATCACTCCTCCTGTCTCCGGCTTCTCCCGTGTCCAGGTCGCTCCTCTTGCTCCCTCTGACCTCGGTGATCACCCCTGTGAGCCGATCCTCTCTTCTAGGGTAGTCCTGTTGTGGCTTGCTCGCTGGCCGGCACGTCGTGTCAATGGCATTTTCTGCCAAGACTGTACCCGAATCCACTCTGTTGCGTGGACTTCACCACTGGCGGTCAAGGAGGTGTTGGAAAGCTCGTTCCGGGGTCAATTCGACGTTAGAAATCGATTGCCGCAGTCCATTTTCCAATTGCTATCATTGCTGTTGACTTAATGTGCTGTTTCTGCTTTGCCACGACTTTTGGAGTAGTTACTAACTAAACGTATTGCATCGCTACATGTATGCAGGTGGGGAGTCGGTTGCCATGCCCAAACCGGCCGGGAATGCGAAAGTTACGATTCAAGGGATCCAGTGTAGCCGCCATGTCATCTTGCCGCCATCCTTTCTTCATTTACCTCCAAACTGATGCGGGATAGTGCCGGGAGCTAGGGGTTTCTCCATTCACCATTAGTGCAGCTATCTCCACTGCGGTAGCCCGTGCAAGGTCCCGCCGCTTCTTCAAAAATGGTGCAAAGTATTTGAGGGCAGGGGGTGAGGCTGATGATGCCAAGCGCAGAGAGTGGGAGAAACGATTAGACTGGCGTATTCAAATCAAACCTTCTTTCTCAATATCTGTATTCGATTCTGACTTTTTCTTTCTGCATATTAGTTTGCTCATATCACTTCCACTGCTCTCTGTCTTGCTTTGGCTGGAGTTTTGGCAATGGTGCACAAGTTGAGCAAAATTGTTTGCTTGCTAATTGTTGTCTGTGTTCACAAGCGGCCAAACAAGCGCTGCTTGACGGGAGCCATGTCGGCTTATGAATTTCTGACATGCTGTCGGGCTGGTTTACGGATTACACGCTTTGACATGGAATTTAGAGATGCTGCAAATATCAGCTGGTACCAGGCCTGCAATTACTGCATGCCAAACAATACATCAAAGTAATCCATCACTTATCAGTGCTGCCATCAGATACCATTTATACTGATTCTGACCCCATAATCCTCCTGGATCCTGTACCATTTACTTTTGCTCTAAAATATACAGCATTTCCTTCATCATTCATCTTTTGTAGCTCATCGATGATGATATGGCAGCATTTGTAAATCTTCCCTCGTAGGGGGGCAACAAATGATATTCTCAAACAAGTCTTGGCAAAAAAATGGTGCATTGAGTCAGTCGCAACGATAGCAACTGAACAATGGACAGCGGCAATCAATTTCTAACGTTGCATTGACCCCGCAAAGAGCTTCCCAGCACCTCCTGGACCGCCGGAGGAGGGTGCGCATGAGAATCCACGAGGTTGAGTGGAAATGCGTAGAGTCTTGGCAGAAAATGCGACTGATGCAACACGTCGGCCAACGAGCAAGCAATGACAAGGAGTACCCTAGAAAATGGGCATGCCTCACAGAAGTAATGAGCGAAGCCAGAGTGAGCGACAGAAGTTCCCTGGAAATGGGAGATACGGGAGACAGGCGGAGCGACGCTCCTATGGATTTGGCGATGGACATGACGACCACAGCGACACCCACCGCCTTGGAGACTACCGGCGCAACCATATTTGAGCCGGTGGAGAGAAATGAGAACAGCAAGCGGAGAAGGAGGAGGGACACCCTGGCAACCCCCTGCAATTGGAGGAGCCGCATAGAGAGAACAATTCGACAGCAAGCGCGGGCCCGGACTGCCTCTGAGAGCTCTGCTGTGGATGGGGCCACATCGAGAGCAAGTGCAGCCACCATCAACGGAAGTGCGGCAACTGCGCCGGACCACACCAACCGAGCGAGCACAGGTGCAATGTTGTCAGGTACGCATCAAAAGATGGGGCAGTATGCAGCCACACACCAGAAAAATGCCCGAACTGCAAGGGGAGTCATATTGCATTCAGCGGACAGTGTGCGAAGACAATCTAGGCCATCACAATCGCGTGACAGAGCAGGAAAGTGCAACCGAATGGATGAGAGACGAGGCAGGTAATGAGGGCCAACAGAACAGTGCTCGGCACCAGGCAGGCTAGGAATACAAGAAACAGAGAAGAAGAGCTGATTGTAAAGGCGAATACCGGCACGTACGGCCGTGTACCGCTCGAGATAGTGATTAGGTGGATACGGTTGCACACGAGGATCTGAGTGATTATTTGTGTAGATGTGTAGTCAAGATTATTGCTAAAGATCTGAGGCTCTTGGAAAGCCGACTACATAAAACGGAGTTTACCCGGCACTGGACATGTCACGCGCAGCTGTGCCGTTACACTGATGGCCGACGAAGTGCAAGGCAATACCGAGGAGATGGAGGGGGCGGAGGTGGAGAATAACGTGTCAAGGAGGGAGACCACTGGCGAGATCGAGATGGGAGCCGCCGTTTGCATTGATTCGAGCAATCATACACACTTGCACCAGGTCTCACGCATCGACCATAGCTGCGCTGGAGACGGGTGTGGATCGAAATGCAGATTTAGTACTTTTGCAGACGCCGCCGGGGGATGAAGTGAGAATCGGAATCAGTCACCCGGCGTATGAAATTCGCAAATGAAGGAGAGTTTGGATGGTGGTGCGCAAGGGAAGTGACCTTGCAATGGACGCATGGACAGACCTGAGCAGAGGCGCAAACAACGATGGCATGGTGACTGACATAAACAGAACAGGAGAAAAGATGACGAGGATTATCAATGTTTATGATCAAAGAGACGGTCAGACTGGAGAGAGACGGCCGAGGAATCTGAACTGGCACAGAGCAATCTGACAGGGAGATGGCACAATAATTGCGGGCATCATAAATGCACACAGCCGAAGGTGGGACCCGGCAAGCAGGGAGCAACTTGATGCGACGTTTCGGGATGAGATTATAGATGAATATGGGCTAGAGGTTAGAAATGACGACCGGCCCACTCAGAACTGGGCGAGAAACAGAGAAGAAGGCGAATCGACCATAGACCTGACCATGGCCTCCCGAGCAATCAGCTGATGGACCATACTGGATGGGAGCCACACTACAGGCTCCAACCACGAGGTGATCGAGTGGGAGTTGATCGTTGACAAACAGGAAGAGGCAGACCACGTGCAGGTCATAGGATGGAATCTGGCTGCCATGTCCAAAGAGGACGAAGAAGCAGGAGAGAAACTTTGGAATGAGCTGGAGAGAGAAAGAGCCCACCTAGGCGCGGAATGCATGAGAGACGATGTAGAGGGAGAGGCCAAATGGTGTCAAGAAACGAGCAAAGTTCTAGATGCCAAAGCGAGGAAAATAGCAATCTGCGCTCGATTCAAGAGGTGGTGGAACAGCGAGATCAGGGAGAGGAGAAGCACACTGGGGAGAGAAAAGAGCAGGGGAAAGAGGTCAGAGGAGGCAGCACATGCGAAAGCAGAACTGCAGAAGTCAATTTCACAGTCCAAGAGCCGGATGTGGAATAACTCCATGCAGAACCTTAGGGGGGCAAGGTCTGGAGGGCAGCAAAGTTCACCAACCCCTGAGTGGGGGCCACCGTGGATGCGCTGACTGACATTGAGGGGAAGCAAGCAAATGCCATTGCCAAAAAGGAGGAAATGCTCAGAGGAGAGTCTTTCCCCCTGAATGATGGGGACCAGTATTATGAACTACCTCCTGCAGGCCAAGCCCACGAACGCATAACTGAGCAGTCAGTCGAACGCGCTCTGTTCTCGCAGTCAGTTAGGAAAGCCCCAGGCCCAGGCACGCTGTCGTTCGGAGCCATACGGTGACTCTGGAAGTGGAACACAATGAGATTTGTAGGACTGATGAAGTGGATGGAGGAGGGAGTGCAAGCAGAGGGCCTCTCCCTCGTAGAAAACCTCGGATGGGTGGCAACCAGGAATGACGTGGACCAGGTGGTCGAAAAACTTGAAACCTGCGCAGCACAGATCATCGAGTGGCCCAGCAGACGAAATCTCCTGTTCGACACTACAAAGACGGAGGCAGCACTTTTCACATGCAGGAGAGGCCAAAAGACACATCTCCGGCCGAAACTCACAGCCAAAATCAAAGTAGGAAATGGCTTTGCCCGATTCAACAAAGAGGCGACACAATGACTGGGAGTCTGGATGGACGTCCACCTGATGTTCAAACAGCATCACAACCGATGCATGAAGAAGGCCCACGCAGCAGAAGCCCGATGGCGCGTACTCACGATGATGCAACGAATCATCCCACAGCGAGTAAGAGCTGTGCAGATAGCCTGTGTTCAAGCCGTCACGTTATATGGCAGCGAGCTCTGGTGGGACCCGAGTGAGATTAGCAGATGAGAGGATCTTCAACTCCTGCTCAATCAGCAAGCTAGATCAACCCTGAGCGCCCTCCCCATGACGCCAATGGGCGCACTTATGAGACAGTCAGGGCCCACACCTGCGCCAGTAGCCCTGGACGCCAGGCAGCAACGATTCACAGTGAGGCTCGCAAGCACATGCGAAGGCTCCAAACTCAAGGCAGTGCACGACCACCCCACATTTTGCGCACCGATATGCAGAGATATCACAAAGGAGCACAAGCGAGGCCGGGAAGCAGAGACCATGCACTGGCCTAACCCTGATGAAGAGCTGGGTGTCCAGACGGTCACACTGACCGAATATACAGCGGCTAAGAGAGAGGCAATTCACTGGGCGAGAGAAAGAGAGGCCAAAGTAGGTGCAGGGGTCTGGATGCGGTGGACGGACGGGTCGCAATCTGATGATGGCAGAGTAGGAGCCGCTGCAGTGTGCAAGCACAAAGACCGCTGGGAAGCTTTCCGCAGCCACTTGGGCACCGGACAAATGGAGGTCTATTATGCAGAGCTGAGGGCAATCAGACTCGCTCTCTGGGACTCAGAAAGGACGAGGGACACACTTCAGACATTCTTCAGCGACGCACAAGCAGCGATTTGACGAACGGAGCACCTGGGACCGGGGCCAGGGCAGCCTCCAGCCCGATGGATTGACTGGGGCACGAGGACTCTTCACAAAGCCAGTAATGAAATAGAGCTTCACAGGGTCCCGGGACACACTGGCATCCCAGGAGATAGGAAAGCAGACCGCCAACTGAATCTAGTGTGAGAGGGCCGCAGGACAGGCACAGTGAGAGAAAAAGTGTACACCTCAGTGGTGAACAGGACGAGACAAATCTCAGAAGCAAAGACCGCGCCGAAGGCTGAGTGGGAGGCCGACAAATGCAGCAAACATCATGGCTACAGGTTGAAACGCAGAGCTGGGAGCAAGAGACCCATCCCAATGGACAGCGTGAAGCCTCTAGCAGCCAGATACTACCGACTGAAGGCTGCACACCTGGCATTTGGGACGTAGCTAAAACGGTTCAGACACCGAGACGATGACAAATGATGGTGGTGCAGCGGTGTCAGCTGGACGACCCAGACGCGGGAACATCTCTTCCGCCACTGCAGCCGATGAAAAGAGCAGCAGAAGATGCTCTGGAAAGAGGTGGGAAAAGCGACGGGATGGCGAGCAGCCAGATGCCAGCACATCAATGTCTCTGAGCTTCTCTCCAATGGGAAATGCGACCATGTGGTGATGGACATTCTGGCGGCCACTGGTGTTGGGAAATTCCCGCCCAAAACAGACGGAGGAGCAAAAGCCGGCGGGCAACAGGTGGAGGAGTAAAGGCCGGCGGGCTCTCCTTGATTTCATCCCTTTTCCTTTGTATTATATATCTACCACTTTTAGATGCTTTCTTTCTTTTGTCAGCAGGGGACGACGGGTAGTAGGATTGGAGCTCCGCCATCTAGCCGGCCAGCCCGGCAGCGGAGGGGACTAAGGGGCTGTCATCCTCTAAGTAGAGTGAATACAGTATGATTAAAACAAACAAACAAAAATATTCACTAGTATTTGTAAATATTCACCGGTATTTATAAATACCTGCAGGCATTGGCCGCATTTGTAAATATTCTCCGTTATTTGTAAATATCGCCGGCATTTGTAGGCGTGGGCCGGGCCGTTTGAGAACACTGATTGTTATGGCGAGATGGGATGGGTTGGCAGTTATGTGTCTGCTTATATGAATTCCCCGCATTGCGACGATCAGTTGGATAAGATTATCAAAGCAGATTAGATAGTAACAAAGCTTGGCTAGCTCAGTGGGACTATTGTATGAGCTACAAATTGTGTAAAGCTGGCTAATGAATTTTTAAGAATTCATGCGTCGTTTTACCAATCATGCCTCACCCAGTCCAATAGCTACCCTGGAACCTTCAAGGTTGCTATCCTAGTTGTGC
>Ga0307515_10025735_pt1 | contig 10165 bp, 7 predicted proteins | sample 17_EM_MG_FD_194513 | JGI IMG/M metagenome (GOLD analysis project Ga0307515, IMG submission 194513) | Populus trichocarpa ectomycorrhiza microbial communities from riparian zone in the Pacific Northwest, United States - 17_EM | ecosystem: Host-associated > Plants > Roots > Unclassified | place...
ACCGTCCGGAATTCAGAGCCTAGTGGTGGTAAATGTTTTGCCCGCCCTTCAACATAAGCTTTAAGGTTTTTCGCTGTTCGAGTAAGGTAGTATAAACTACCTTTCCGCAAGATATGCTCGATCCATGTCAGAACATTTGTTTTCAAGAAACGCTCTAGTAACACGAGGATGTCGTTTTTCTCAGAGTGTGCCGCAAAAATATGTTCGGAGAATGAGGTGCCTGTTCCGTGAGCCTTTCAAATCCCATTTAAACTTGGGTAACTTAGGTTCCTTACAGGCATAGTCGCAGAGAGCCGAATGTTCAGCAGGACGAGTGCTCAATTGTCTTCGATTCCTAGGAGGCTTCATTTCATCGCTGCAAAGGAACTTCAAACAAGTAATCGCTGCTTTTTCGTGTTCAGCTCCTAGATCGATCCGAAATTCCGAAAGTTGATTTCTTAAAAGATAGTCCCTTGCCGTTGGGTGAACCATTTGAACCGATTTGTTCTTGTCCACAAATACCAGTTGACCACATAGACCTTCAATTGACTTTTCAATGCTCCGCACATTCGCTCCAATATCAAGGTGCAGGGCTTGTTCGAACTCTGGCGTTTTGAGTGGCCGCGTGCATACAACGGACCATCGGAGAATGGCCTTTGCGATATCCTTTTCCCGCAAGGTTTTTGACATAAGCTTAACTGTTCTGTCATAGAATTCAGTCATCTCTTCTGGGATTTCCTCGAGAACGGTTTCAATGGTCGTCTCATCATAAATATTCTCGAGAACTTGAAGGACGAGTCGTACCCATAGAAAGCAACCGCCAGATTTAGACAGAATTCTCTTTGCTAGCTCTTGTCGCTCAGCGCTGCTGTCCACTGGTAAGTCGTCAATTCTTGATTTGAGGTAGAGCTCGATGTCTTTACTGTTATCCAAAGGCGATATTTCTGCCGCAATTACATCATGGCCTAGTCGGACGAATTGCTTCTCTATGTCTGGTTGGATCCTGCTGGTGATAAAAACGCGCAACGGAAACGCCGTCTCCAGTTTGGTCAAGAAAGGGAAGAGCACAGGGTAATTTATGCACTCATCCAAGGCATCAATGACCCAGTACTGTGGTCTATGAGTTTCAGCCTTCAAGATGCCGTTAATAAATAACTTCCGCCAAATTGCTCGCTCATCATCTTTGTCAAATTGAACTCCATCATCCACCAACTCAAGGAGTTTCTGTCTGACAATTGCGTTCGAGATGGCCATTTGATAAGCCAAAGACCGAAGTAGCCCGTTAAGTTTTTGATAAGACTTATTGCCGTGATGAAAAAAATAATAAGAGCAATCAAGCTCAAGCTGTTGCAGGTGTGTAATCACGTGACCGGCCAGGACAGATTTTCCGTTAGCAGGCTTTGCGCTGATCCAATAATACCGAGAATTATGGACGACTTTCCCACTGAGAGGGTCTCGGAAAGCATCACGCCATTCCTCGAAGTCTTCTTTGACATCAATCCACTCACAACTTCCCTTGACCGCGACGTCCAAATCATCATCTGGTTTCTCGTATACGTCGAGATATGCCTGAAGCACTTTCGTTTGTGACCTGGAATTTTCGCCTTTGGACGCATGACCGACTCTGGAAATTTCGTCGATGGCAGTCGCAAGTGCATTTTTCACTGTGATGTAGTTGGGATCTAGAGGACTTTCATATTTGCAGATATCCCTGTGATTTGCATTCAGGTATTGCACTTGCTCATGTTTGTAGCCCAAAACCGCAGAGTCCCGCTCGACAATCATGGCCGATGAGACCCCGAGATTCGTTTTTGTGGTTTCGTAGAATGAATACAGCATAAGCTCGTCAGCAAAATTCCGAAATTCATCGTTGATCGTTTGCGTGGAGGCGGAGTTCTTCTCAAGATCGGTGATATATTGCCTACCAGACAAAGCTCCTGACGCTCTCAGGATGTTGTTGAGAAGTTTTGCCGAGTCGGATCCGCGGTGAGGTGTTGCTAAGAAGAATATGCAACGAATACGTTGCGCAAAGTCCTGATTCGCAAGGTCTTGGCGGGCAAGAATATAAGCCTTTTTGATCACCAGCCCTCCCATCGAGTGGCCAATTAACACAATAGGATTTCGTCCACCAGAACGGATATGGGGCGAAATCTTCATTTCTGCCAGTAAAGTCCTCCCAAAGTCGTGCACGTTCAAGAAGCTATCCTTGGTATCCCCCCAATCCGCATTGTATCCGAAGGTGTGGATGCTGACGTTCCTGAAAGCTGGTTCGAGAGGAAGCCAATCCTGAGGCCAGAATTGTTTCGGGTCACTGCCCTTCCTCCACGTCTTGATGGACCCACCTCGTAGACCATGGACGAAAATGAAGTCCACCAAAGGCTCTGCCGCCAAATGCAACAAGTGTAGCCCCAGAGGACCTCTCACATCATCGATAGCGTCGCTTGCGCGGCGTCGTAAGCCCCAAACGTGGAATCTTCGCCCGGGGAGGGCGACATCGTTCACATCTCCGAGTCCTGGGGTGTTTGTGATCGCCGTGTCGGGTCTGGAGCGCACTTTCGAATCGCGCTGTTGAACAAGGCTCCGTCAGTCTTCCGGCTTTGCGCAGGAGCATGACCATCGCAGGATGTTTTGGCTTACCGACATAGCGATAGGTTGTTACAGAATACACTCCATGATATAGGAATCGCCATGAATCAGCAGCGTTTGACTATAATATCGATCCTGGAGATGTGTGTGGAGGATTAAGCACGAATGCGGCTCATTCTTCCCGCAGATTGACAGCCACCCAATGCTCGCTTACGCACGTGACCTTCGCAACCTATTACCCCACCACTGGGCAAGCACCAAAATCCGGTATGGGTTGTGAAGGTTGATTGATTCCTATCTAAGAGAGAAATCAGTATCGTTACACTCTCTAAATGCCATTATGTGTTGTTTTACCTCTCGGTCAGTATCCAACAGCTGCCAGTTGAAGGGCGTGAAGGGTTGGTAGACCCCCAACGCCCAAGACCCTGCTTGTCTCCCCTTTCGCTTCTTTTGCCACCATGTCTTCAGTATCCTCGTGCAGATCACGACCAGGATGCCCCAAGTTCTGCCACGGACGTGGCATTAAAGTGAAATTGAGCCTTGTGGGGTCAACCCTTTTTAATGTCTTCGCGAGCGTGCTACACACAAGACTTAATTCACATGAGGCCCGTATGCATATGAGTAATAGATAAGAGCTACAGGTGATGAAACGTTACACGCCAACTACACCTGAACCTCTTTCGATAATTTGTAAGTAGCGAGTGAAACCTAATATAGTTGTAAGTTTGTTGTAACATAAAGGGGCCTAGCCACGTGCGATTTGCAGAATTATTTTTCCCGGGATAGTATTTATGCGGGGTCCGCATCGGCGTCTATAAATATCACCGAAAGGTACTCGTACCCCCTGTAGGAACGAAATGCGGAGATAGATTGCTGCACGTCTACCTCATCAAGCACTGATCCTAATATTTCTCTTTCCTTCAATCAACCCACAAGACTTGCTGGGTAGTATAGTCCAACAAGAGGCAGCTTGAGAAAGAACATCAACCGTGCCGTCCTCATCGCAGAGCCTACAAAACAATGGAGTGCAGATTCTGCCAGAAGACCTTCTCCAAAGGAGAGCATTTGCGGGTATTTGCCTCGAAACCCTACCTCCCGTTACAAAAACTTACGCATTGTTCAGAGACACGAACGCAGTCGTATGTAGTAGGCCTGCGCAATGATTGATTGCACTCAATTGACTGTGAGAACACCATAGACACCGGATGCAGGCCATACCGATGCAAAGAGTGCCAGCGAACATTCTCGAGACAGGACTCACTGGCACGTCATGAAAAGCTACACACGCGAAAAGATGCACACAATTACCCTTCTCCACCTTCCCCGTCCTCCAGTCTCGTATCTCAATCAAGCCTCGCGACTTCGTTTTCTCCCTTCAGAGGCACCATCCTCAATGGTCAATCTCCAGCGACAATCGGGAATGAAATGGACATCCACACTTCGCATAGCGGACAAAATACACCTATTGGCAATATATTTAATATTCCACAATCGGCAGACCTAGATTTCGATTTAATATGGCCTGACTCTGAGGATTTATTTGAGACGCTGATGGCCTCGGAAAATTCAAATCAGTGGCAAATACCCTTCGCCACTTTACCGATAACATCTCATACATTTCAAATGAACAATTCTGGTATGGAAATAGGAAATGCTTTCGCAGACGAAGTGAAGAGTCCCTCCATTGGAACTATTCCGACTGGAGAGAGTCACAGAGCTGTGCACAACGTCAGTGAGATGGTCTCATCGCTGGTGAGTGGAAAGTCGCATTTCTCGACAGAGATCTCATGGCTGACTCCTTGCTCAGTCATCATCTGTCACAGCAGCAGTCGAAGCTACTTCACTCACTTCGGTCTTTTTGGATGAGTGTTTACACATGTTTTTTGGTCGATTTATGCCTACTTTTCCTGTTCTCCATCGAGGAACATTCGTTTTCAGAGAATGTACACAGCCATTGTTGCTCAATGCAATGGCGATTGGTTCACTATATCTGGGCCCAAAGAATTCGATTGCAAAGGTGCCGACTCAGTTCTTCTCTAAACAACTCGGTATGCTAAATACGTATTTAGGGCGAGGCATTATGGAGACTTGCCCACGTAGCTGTGACCACTTCTGTGAGTAGGGTGTGGAGTTATGTAAATGGACTGAAACTCACGGCCTCGCAGTGGGAAACTTTAATAACACATCGTGGCCCTTATGACTCGTGCCAGGGAGTTCAATTGGTCGTCACTGCACTCTTAGCGCAAGTGTATGGAGCTCTTTCAAAAGTAAGCACTTTAAAAATCAAGCAAACCTCGATATCCTAACTGACAGTCCAACACAGAATCGCCATATTCGCACAGCAAGCCAGGCTTTCCATGCTCTCGGATTTTTCTGGGCTCGGCAATGTGCCTTGTCCGATAGCGAGCCCTTCTCCTTCGACGATCTACCCTCCATAGATGCGTCCGATGACGAAAAGGACATATGTTGGAGACGTTGGGCCGCTAGGGAAATTCAGCAACGTGCCTTGCTTGGGCACTATTTGGTGGACGGCCTCATCTCACGGATGTCTGGAGAGCTGCCCTCAGTCCGCCACGCAGCGAACCAACTCGATCTCCCTAGCACGGAGCTAGCATTTGAGGCTCGCAGTGCTGGTGACTGGCTCACGCAGATGCAATGTCAAGAATGTCCTCCACCGTCGTACACGTTCCGAAAAATCATCAGCTCACTCTTCTCACCACAACCCCAAATCGACATGCCACCACAACTCTCGGCTTTTTCACTCCGAGTAATTCTAGAGGGACTGGGGTCGCTGGTTTCGGATTGTGATAACGATGCTGGTGCCTTGATAGGTGTTCCCACGAAATTCGAGCTTCGTCGAGCACTCGCACAAATCCACGTCATGATCTCAGACAGCACAAGTATGTCTGAACCGGAGAGGCTCGAGATATTTCTCCGGTGGCATACCCTTTGCCTCGATGCATGCAAAGATTCTTCCCTGCTGTGCAGATCCGTGTGCTCACGCTACAGCGTCACGCAGCATGTCTGTCCCGGTCGAGGTTCCAAGAAGACGGAGCTTGATCTCGTGAGCTGGGCAAACACCGAGGATGCTAGAAGGGCATTGCTTCATGCCACTGCTATCCAGGAAATTGTAGAAGGGTTGCCCAGGGGGAGAGCACATGTGATCCATATCCCGAACTCGTTGTTTGCTTCTGCGGCTGTATATTGTGCCTTCTCACTCGCGGGGCTCACGACTGTGAATCTGCCTTTGAGTGTGGACTGGCAGTCCGTCCTTTCTTCGGGATATGAATCCGTACCGGTTATTGGAACTCCGGATGGCGATGCATCGGAGACGAGACGGTATATAAGGGGAGAGTTGGGGGGTTTGGTGGGCAGCGTGGGTGTTGCGGAGAACTTGTTGTATGAGCTGAACTCGATGCAGAAGCTCTTTTGGTGCCTTTCGAGTCAGTGGGGAATTGCCTATGATATGGAGGACGTCATTGACCAGTGGATGTCTCTCTGTCATTGAAAATATATGATAATACGCCCCATGCCTTCCCGAAGATTCTCACAGTTTACAAATTCGTCTAGTGAAGCTTGGTAAATTCCGAAATCAGTGGTTAACCATTCTTGTAAAACCTAACGCCTCCCTCAAAATCAGCGTTTCCGAGCAGCGTAAATCTCTCGAGCATCCCCCCGAATCCGACACCTAAATTCGGACATTTCCCAGCTTCTCTTTCGGCGCTTCAAAAATAGAACCGATCCCTCAAACTAGATGCGCTCCACTCAAGCACACCCAATTCTTTCCTCACATAGATTTGCGTACCTTCGGTTCTTTGTAATTTGTTTTATCCTGTTCATTGAATCTTTTGAAGTGTTCCGGAGGGACAAACGACACTCAATCATCCAGCCCAATGGGATAATCACTCAACAAGAAAGTAAAACTGCTTCCCTAAATAAAAACCTATCGATTTCTCCTCTTGGCTCGCTGGAGATCTGTTTACCTTTGTGATGCGGAAGAAAACCCCGTCACAGCCCGCCCTGGAGATTCCTAGTGCACAAATATACCATAAGGACAGGGGGAGCTAGTGCCCCACCGCTTAAGGATAGTGCCCCTCCTGCCCCACACCAGATGACGACCGCTGTCCCGCATCATACTCTTGTACTGTACACCCACGGTCTTGCCACATTTGGGGTCGTCGACGATCGAAGATTGTTCAACCCACGAGGAAACCACGGAGTAGTGTGCCAGACATGTCTGTCAATATTCAATAAGGCTCTTCGGCATTGTTAGGCCTACCCCGCAATTACACGGGACTTTTCCTTCCCTGTACACCCACAGCTCTCCCGTTGTGGTGGCTTTCCAAGGAGCCACACCGTTCCCTTGTTCTCAGGACACTTCCAAGACTTGTGCCTGGAACTAAACTGCGTTCAGTAAGAGAATTAGACTACTTGATCGACACAGGAAGTGGTTCCCACATTTCCCCCCTTCACGACCCCGCCACATCAACCGCTTCCTAATCAAACATTCGAGCGTCAAGGTTCTATATTCCCTTTCCTGGGTCCCCATGTTGAAAAGATGGAGGATAATATTAAGAAAGAGTTGAAAATATGTGTAATTGGCGCGGGTATGTTCACTTGCCAATCTCGGTCCAAGCCCGCCCCAAGCTCACGAGGATCCAGGGATGGGTGGCTTATGCTGCGCACTTGCCCTTGCACATTACGGATTCGAAAATATCGAGGTGTTTGAGACAGCATCCAACCTGGGGTTCGTCGGTGCCGGCATCCAGCTCGCGCCAAATATGTCACGGAACCTTGACCGGCTTGGTGTTTGGAAGGATATTGAGAAAGAAGCTGTTTTGGTTAAAGAAACAAGTATAAGAGGCATGTTGCATCTTCAAACATCATTAGTGTCGAATCTGACTAATCTTTAGACGGAGCAAGTGACGGAGAGCTGGCCCACGTTGATCTAGACTACGTCTACGAGACTTATGGATATCCTCATATGGTTGGCCACAGAGCTTCGTTGGCCAATGGGTTGTATAATGGTTGCAAAGCTCATAAAGCCATCAAGTTCAACTTTTCGACAGGCTTGAAGGATGTAATATCGTTTGCACCAAAAGTCACATTTACAGCTGTCCCACGACAAGGAGAACCGTATGAAGTTGAATGCGACATCTTACTGGCCGCAGACGGCATCAAGAGCAAAACTCGTAGAGACATGCTCAAGTTACTCGATGTTTCAGCTGATATTCAAGATACAGACCAAGCAGCGTACCGCATCGTGCTGAATCGAACGCAATTAGAGCATGACCCTGAATTGCTCGAGCTTATCGATAGTGAGCGTGTAGTACGATGGATCGGAGAACGGCGGCACATCATTGCCTACCCGGTCTCAAACAATACCGTCTACAATCTTTCAACAACCCAACCGGACGTCAATTTTGCCGCCGCACCGACAGAAACTTACATCACCAAAGCTTCGAAACCAGCAATGCTTGAAGTCTTTGCAGACTTCTGCCCAAAGGTGCAGCGAATGCTCAACCTGGTCCCAGAAGGTGAGGTTTGCGAATGGAAACTCCGTGTCCACGCCCCGTTGCCAACTTGGGTTCATGGATCCGTGGCCCTAGTCGGGGATGCGTGTCACCCAACGCTTCCACATCTCGCTCAAGGTGCAGCACAGGCTATCGAGGATGCCGCCGTTCTTGCTGTTGTCCTTACTAAACTACCGGATTCCTCACCCGAAACGATTAATAAAACGCTGAGAGTATATGAAAGTGTCAGGAAAGAGCGAGCGGAGATGCTGGTTGAGTGGGCCGCAGCTTCGGCAAGGGAACTGCATTTGGGGAAGGGAGCTGCGAAGGAGGAGAGGGATAGGCAGTTTGCAGAGCTGAAGGCTAAGGGTGGGAAAGCAAGGGTTCCTGATAAGTGGGCGGATGCGGACGTACAGAAAGTTGTTTATGGTGTTGACTGTATGAAAGTTGCCGAGGAAAAGTTTGATGAACTGTATAAGAGCATGTAGTTGTGAATTTCGGTGCTTTTGGTAATCCCTCATGACTCACGGTCAGGCCACCAGGGGTTTCATGCTTTACATGTGCTGCAGTCCTTCAACTTCAACACATGTCCTGTGATTTGCTTCAAACAGAAAGTCTGTTAGGGTTCTTGGATTGTATCTCTAAACGTTCTAGTCACCTCTGGGATCCTTCAATTACCTGGAATTCTAATGGGCATTTGAAATCCCAGTCAGGGACAATAAGTAAACTGGATCCGAATTATAGCCGAGATCGACAGATGGGCAAGGGGTAATGGGCAGAGCTTAGCATGGGGATGACGTTTCCCGTACCCGCAATGATTGCCTCCCCGTGTTTTGAAAGTTATTTATGGATTATCATGCCCGTGATCGGGATTGCGATTGTAGGCGTTGAAAACCAGGTTGTGACGACGGTGCTGATTACTTATGGTGTGGATTGTCACCAGGAGGAGTCGGCGAGTGTTGGGTCTTTACCACGTTTGTAAGGCAGGTTTGGGGGTTTATTGGTCAGTTTTGGTAGGTGTTTGATGTGCTTTGGGAACTGATTAAGTTCCTGACTGATAGGTTTTATAGGTTTCCAGATATGTTTACCAGTGTCGGAGTTGCTGCGAGTGCGGCGGTGACAGCTGCTCTGATTGTCGGAGTCAGTATTCTGTCAACGATGTTACTTCAGTCAGAGCAACCGGAAGTCGAATGACCGCAAGAAGTGCACCAACCAGCATCGGGAACGCTAGCTCCTTCATGGGTCGCAGAACATTGGCAGCAGCACCACATATTGTAAGACTGCTGTGAAAGTGTGTGGATATTGGGGGGTTGAATAAGTGACTACAAGGGTGCGGTGGAATGGAGAGCTCTGGTTATACGTCAGTCAAGTGGTTGACTTGTCCTATTTCTATAAACTTTGATCACAGGTTATTTTGAGCTTTTCTTTATAACCGTCTGGATAAAAGAACAGCATGCGAGTAAAGGGTTCACAAAGAGCATAGGTCAAGAAATCAAAGGATGTCGATTTGGATTCCAAATTGTTTGTCTATTTGCGGAGACAAGGACACAATCAGCCGCCGGATTTGGAGATTTGAAATGAAGGGACAAAGGATCGGGAGGCAATTCAACGTCCGTTCTTCTCCGAGTTTCGATTACTTCTCTCGAGTCCAATGTTCGATGACGTCGATTTTAGCCACGTCTAAATGGCCGGGAAAGTTTGACACCTGTGCAGGGAATCGATCATTAGTTTAAAGCGGAAGGAACGCTGAAAGAACAAGCCGTGAGCCCCGTAGACCCAAGAGACACTTACAGCATTGAGCTTCCCAATACTTCTAAGGTCAATGAATTATTGATAGGCTCCAAAGCCATTGACTGGAGATATATTGGCGGCGGGAATTGCGGGGCACCCTCTTCAAAGCCTCCAACCTCTGCCACTCAGTGCATTCGCAAATTCTAAGAGCGAAGGGGCATCTTGGCTCGCACATACATTAAGATGTAGTGTCCGTCCCTGGGTAGCGAGACGCCCTCCGTGACGAGACAAACCGTAGGTACTTTGACTTCAAGCGAGCCAGACTTCACGAACACTCCGATATTCCTCATGGTTCT
>Ga0307515_10025736_pt1 | contig 10165 bp, 2 predicted proteins | sample 17_EM_MG_FD_194513 | JGI IMG/M metagenome (GOLD analysis project Ga0307515, IMG submission 194513) | Populus trichocarpa ectomycorrhiza microbial communities from riparian zone in the Pacific Northwest, United States - 17_EM | ecosystem: Host-associated > Plants > Roots > Unclassified | place...
TCATGGGCCTCTTCGACACCGTTGGCGAACTCGGAATCCCTACCTTCACCGGCGGAGTCGGTCTCGACTGGCCGAAATTCTACGACGAGAACGTTTCCTCTGTCGTTGAGCACGTCTACCAAGCCGTTTCTCTGCATGATCGCCTCTACATCTTCCAGCCCTGTCTTGCTCGCCGAGACACCAAGTCAGGAAAGTTCAAAGACAAGGATCCAAAAGAGTGGAAGATCACCGAGAAGTGGTTCCCAGGTGTGCATTATGATCTTGGGAGACAGAGATTTAAGTTCTTGAGGGATGCGGGAGGTGCGCCGTTGGAGAGGTTTCTGAGTAAGGTGGGGTTTGCGAGTAAGGTTATTGAACCGAATCATGTGCTTGCGGATTTGGCTTTGAGGTGGATGTTGGAGGCTATCAGGGAACATGATCGTGAGTCGCTCGTTATCGAAAATGTCAGCGAGGAAAAGAATATCAAAAAAGAAATCGAGAAGCTTGGAGAGAGTATCGTCGCCGGTAATGGGAAGATTGGAGATGGAGATGTCTACAACAGGATTGTGGAGTATGCCCCGTTTGGAGAGCTTGGACTGAAGATTTGGATGACGATTACGGGGACGGGAAGTCAGGTCAATGTTATCTATGAGGTGCTGTTTGCGCGGAGAAATAGGCATATTCCGGATAATTCCGCGGAGGTGTATAATTACAAGATTGTGGACCCGGAGGTTTCGACGAATATATCGATTAAGGAGCTCGCTGGGATTGATGATACTAGCGGGGATAAGGTGGAGAATGAGAAGAAAAGATATCCGAGCAGGACACTTGATGCTTGGACGTTGAGGAAAGATGTCAGTCAGTAGATATTTGTATGGTAACAATGCGCTCTAAAATTACGATCAGAAGTAGCTGTTGATTGAAACTCTCCAACTACCAAGTCTGCATGCTATCCAACTCCAAGTCGTGATGTCGGAGTTAGATCGATGGCTTCAATCAAAGCCATTAGACTAGGATACAACTGTCAATAACGACCCCGACTTTTTGCGCAAATGATGGAAAGAACACGCGTCTCAATGGCCTCATCTTGCAGAGGCCGCGCGCGATCTCTTGCCCTGTTCAGCATCTGAAGTCGATATAGAACGCCTCTTCTCTGGATGTCGCGACGAATATAGTATCCGCCGGCATGCTTTGAAAGCAGAGACAGTGAGGGTAATGACACTCTTACGGAGTTCATATGGCACAGAAGACAATACCGACAAGCAGAGAATTCAAAAGGCCTACGAGCTCTCATTAGGGACTCTACGATACCATGTGCTTTACCGTCCAGATCAGATCGACGGTCGCATTGAAAATAATGGCAAGCTCTCTAACCAGGGCGTCGAGAATGCGTGCTAATTTGCTCTTCTATAGATGATAATGACGACTACGAGACCACTCCTCCCGGTTGATCATCACAATCGACTCCCTGTCCGATTGGGACGACTATATAACTTATAAGTGGCAGGAGGGTGTGTGCGAAGGGTTTGGCCGGGGGGCTACAACACCACGACTTGGGACCGAGGGGTGGATTTGCAAATAAATAGTAATCTCGTTTTCTTTAATATATATCTGGGCCATTAAGATTTCACAAAAACACTCGATTTCGGGGCAAAATATAGATATCTTGGTAATATTATAATGAAATCTACGTTCTTTATAAATTCGGCGAATTAGGCCACAAAACACCAAAATCTGACGAATTAGAGGCCAGGGATCTTGAATTAAAGACTCTAAAATTCGTCGAATTCGAGTTCAAATTTCAGCCATACGCCTAGCAGGGTCCATAGAAGCTGCGGCGGCATGCAGGTCTCAGGAACCTCAACTGTCTGCTGCCACACTGAGTATCGAAGAAGACGAGTTGCACATCCTGGATCAAATAGTGGATTCGGAGACTATCGAGCTACGATGATCAGCTACAGATTTTCTGCTGTCCTAGATAGAGCGACTAACCCATATAGAAGAACCGGGGGAGGCCATAGCAGATAGTAACTCGCGCCCGTCGTTATCGCTTGCCTAGGTAGTTGAGCACGTACAAGGTGCTAATATTCCAGACGTCTTGGCTCAACTAGCTCTATTAGATTAGCCGTACGGACAAGACACTAATTAGGAAAGACTACTCATAGGCGGGGAGCGAGTACCGATACTTGAGATAGCGGAGTCTCACAAATAAGCATTACTTATCCAGGTGATCTGAGATGTGGATAGTATCTTAACTCCGTTAAACTGTTTCTTAGCCTATAACGGGATCCGATTTTCTTTGTATCCTAAAATTATATGGAATATGAATAGTGACCTATATATATTAATCTAGGGTAGCGTGCTTCATGAAACGCCATATCTTTGCCTTAGTTATCTGCTTGACGGAGATACATCTAGAATATATGTCTTCTTTCTATACCTTGATGATGAATGTACTAGACGTATCACCTTCTTACGTACAGAGGAGCACAGATCTGGATCGATGAGATCTTGTTACCCTCCATTTACGAACACTGCCCGCTTGACGTGACCTAGCATTTCCCCCGGAGATGGCAAGAGGCAGCCGACAAGATAAATGCTCGGAAGAAGGAGGACGTCTGGCAGAGAAAGACCTACGACCTCAATCTCTACTACACGCTCCCTGCACAGTACCTCGCTGATATCTGGCAACCGATTCAACGACGGACGTCACTCGACGAATTTCAGTAGTTCAGGGATATCTTCTTAGTACTTAGTGGCAAAGATCCTCAGTCGACTGGCAGTTGCTGAACTTTGTGTACGTAAGAATGGTCAAGGCGGTATTAATTGGTACAGATATCAAAAGAAGACCCTCGTTGAGAAGCTCTTACCCTTTGCAAGAGAATACCAGAAGGATCGACCTAATACGATAGTTCGGGAGGATAATACGCCGGCGCATAAGTAAGTCTCACTATTAGGGAGCGGTTTATAGCTGGTGGAGGATTATGAAGATGCTTTGGCCAGGGAACTCACCTGATCTAATGCAATTGAAAAGGCTTGGTTTTATGTAAAGAAGGAAACTACGAAGCGAGGGCCGACGACTGATAGAAAGAAGCTTAGAGCAAGGTGGGAGAGGTGCTGGCAAGATCTATCTCAAAGCAAGATTCAAGAGTGGATTGTTAGCAATGCAGGTTTTAGGTAAGCGGTCTTGACGCGCTTTGTGGCACATATGTCGATTCATGAATTTGGTTTGAATTATTATATTGAGACTACAGCTATTAACGCTTTATAGAGAGCATCTGAACGACAGGCAGCAGTAGGTCACAGTACTACAAATTAGGTAGAAATGCCACCTCCTTATGTGATTCATCATGTGACTCACTAGTCACACCTCACATGCTAACATGGATTGAGGCAACGCCTTATCACGTGAAGGAGATAATTCGTCTAAAAGGGGGTAATGAGTATAAAGAAGGAAGGAATAAGGGGCAAGGGAAGGTTACGGTATACTAGATTTAGAGGTTTTTGTGTATACTAGCGAATTCGTTAAAAAAACAGTCGAAATCAGAGCTCTTTAGATGCTTAATTTACCCCTACATAAGGATAGAGGGGTAAGCCACACTTCAGGGGCCTCTAGGCGCCTTCAAGGGACCCCTACAGGGCTTACGGGAGACTGGGCATAGCTTCAGGCACATTGAAGTGAGACCTTACTGGCCCTTTAGTGGCCTACATAAAATATATTATGGAAAACACCCTGTATCCTCGATACTTTATGCCGCTATCTCCGTACACGTGATTTTCCTCCAGTTCCGTAACACCTCAAACGCATAGAGATCGGAGGAGACAGTTTACAACCAGGAATTTGTCGAGAGTGATGGTCTCTCCTCACGTGATATTGGTCAGAATGGCGCTATGTCTTCAAGCTATAGAGCTCTCTTTGTAGATCAATTCAAGACCATTTGACAGAATTCAGCTTGAAGCATCTTCTCGAGCTCAACCAAACCGCGATGAACGGACCAGGCTGAAGTTCCTTGTCTCAGATTGCGGCACCACTACGCCGGAGGGGGCAAAAAGCAGCACCCTTGTGCGCATTGCAAACCGGGCGGTTTGCAATCGGCTAGGGTATTACAGAGATCCCCGGTAGCAAAGACCGAGAGCAACAGACAATGTTCCTTCGTATCTGGCGGAGGAACTGCGCACACTCCGTCCAAACATGCCGTTCCAGCTCCACAACAGACGCCATTGCAACACAAAGTAGACTTGCAGCACAAACCATTATAATCAATCTCATTAGTAACACAACACAAACTTCGTGCGGCGTTCGCACAGAAAGCTAAGTTGATGAACCCCGGCAGGGGGTTATCGGGCTCACAACAAGCTGTACCACACTTCTTGTCTGGGCTGCAGCATTTCCCGGTAATCTCGTTTATGTAGTTTCTGCCCTCGGCGCAGCAATGAAGGCCGCACTCTCGCTGCTTGGTACAGCATATTGAATCGCGGTTACTATACCATTCCCCCAATTTGCAGCAGATCACCTTTGTGGGAGTAAGGCAAATATGCTGAAGTGTGTTACAACAAATGCCGTTCCTGCAGTCTTCCCCTACTTCGTAGCAGGTCGGCTACAGGTGGCAAATGAGCTTTTTAAGCTCGAATTAAACAAAACCCTTTAAGTTAAGTTAAAGTCGAATTAATAGAACTCTTCATATTTAATAAATAAAATAATTAGAGCTTAATTCAGGCTTTATTCAATATATTCTAAAATGTTATATGTGACGCGAGTTAATATTAAGCCGGCCCGGAATTATTTCTGAGTTATAATAATACTAGAATTCTACCCTATTATAAATCTACTTAATTATCTGATTTAACTATAACTTAACTTCGGACATTAATATTAAGTTTATGATCTTAGGGTTAGGAGTTCATATTTACTATCTATATCACTAACAACTAGCTATAATATTAAAGGTTACTATATTTATATTACTAGTAGGACTCTATTCTCTTATTTAGGTAATAAGAATTACCTTATATAAGCTCGCTATTTCTATTAATACTTCCTGAAGTTCACTTATAGCTTACTATTATCTAATATAAGTATATTATTACTAGCTTATAATTATCTAAGTCTATATACTAGTAATAATAATAACTATTTCTTAATATATAGCCTTAAATCTATAAAGGGTACTATCTAATACTACTTATAGATTCGTTTATTACTATGCCCGAGAGTTAGTTAAGAGAAGCTATACTCTTAATTAGCTAATATAAAGAGGAGTATTAACTATTTACCTAGGAATTCACTTAGTTATATCTAGTATCCTACCTAATACACGTAAAGATTACAGAGTAGGGAGTAGCATTTCTCATAGAAAAGAGTTGATTTAAAGCTAGCTAGAAAAGACTATAGTGAAGCGTGAGATCTCCAGGAATAAGTCCCTCAGATCCTGACTAAGCGAACCGATCGCACTAGACTATATACAGAGATCCCAGGCCTATGGCTATATAACACACCCCCTAGGAAAGTACGATTTTAGTGTTTTCCTGATTAGAATAGTCGATTTTTCGTAAAATCACTTGAAAAATCGTCCGAAAATGTGATAATTAACGATTTTTCGGATTTTTCGACGATTTTTGGAGCCGTATCCGTATTAGGACTAGCGTAGTCGCTTCCCCCAGATTAACTAGTTTCCCGGGAATAGGCATAAAAAGAGCCTCATTCTACTACTTTATAGCTTCTATATTAATACGAACTCTACTATACGCTTATAGAGCTCTTCTCTAACACGTTTAATTATTATAAACATAGCTCATAAGCGTGGATCATTAACCTAACCCCTTCCCTTAGTAAAGAAGGTTTATAGATCTTAGGTATAGTATTCTAGACACGCTTTTCGCTATATTTACTAACTTTATAGCGTGGAAATATAGCTCGCAAGACTACTATAAGTAGATCTCTAGATCTATAGATATATAGCTTATATTCTATAGTTTACTAAGTCCCCTACTACTCCTAGTACTCCTCTACCTAAAGCTCCTACTAAAGGTGAACCGAAATTAAGAACTCCTTATCTTACTTATAGCCCGGTTCGAGAGGTTCCTTGCCTTAGTTACTATAAGTGCTATATACTATTCCAAAGCTCGACTAACTTGAAATAGTATCCTTTACTCTTAAGGGAAAGAGTAATAGTACTTACTATAACACTATTAGTAAAGGTTCTCATTACTAGAAGTACGCTTCTAGTTATTCTTATATTCCTATTCCGCTCTCTTATATCTCTATTATATAGCTCTTCCTCGTTAAGTATACTAATAAGTCTACTACTAAGAAGGTAAGCTCTTTCCCCTTTATTAGTACTACTAATTCTAATCTCTTAGAGTATATCTCTTATCTCAGGTACTCTATTCGTACTATACTTGAGATCACTAACACTAATAAAGAGGGCTTAAATAATAATAAGGATAATTAGGAGCTTAGTTCTAATAATAAAGAGATCTCTACTATTACTAAAGGTAAAGGTAAAAGTAAGAGTAAAGTAGTTAAAGAGAGCCTTAAGGAATAGTCTAATTGAGTAAAGGGCCTTTTATATAAGCTTATTAATACTATTATTAAGTGTCTTTAGATCTCTTCCCCTTTAGCTTTATACTCTATTATTTATTAGATTCTATAAATAAAAGGCATAAAAGAAAGCCTTAATTCTTATTAATTAATTATTTTAATCTTTGCTCTAATATCTTAAAGGTTTAATAAAGCCCTAAAGCTCTCGAACTTATAATAAGGTAGATTTTTCGTAAGTCTATCTACTAGTATACTACTCGTTTCTAGGTATATAATCTTAAATACGCCCTTACTATACTCTTAATATAGCTATATATTCTAGATATTAATATAATAGAGCTTTATAGTAATCCTCTCATTCTACCTTATAATTAGTTAAATAGTTTATTAATTATCGTAAAAGATTATCTAGAGCTCTCTAAGATCTAAGCATAGATCCTTAAATAGCCTCTAAAGAGCTATAGTCTCTTTTACTATATAAGTAACTCCGAGTATTTCCGATTTAGTTAAAGAGGTTATTACTATATTTTAGTAAGTAGCTTTCTATATAATAAGCCTACCAAATAAGGAAATCATATAGCTATAGCTCGATTAATATATATCGGGATTATCTATATATAATGAATTAGATATAATCTATAATTATATCTCTCTATACTCTCTATTATACTAAATAGCTAAAAACCTAGTTCTAAATAAATATCTAAGAGCCTAGTATATAGCTATAAAGTATTCTAGAGCTGAGTTCGTAAGAAATTAAGAGAATACTATAGCTATAAAAGCTATATCTAGCCTAATTATAATTGCTATATATAGTAGTAATCTCACTTTCTCTTAATATACCTTAATTTAATATAGATAAGCTTAACTAGTATATTTCTATAGCTTAATTCTAGGTAAAGGAATACTAGGGTACTTCTTATCTACTATATTAAACCTTTTAGTAATCTTCTTAATATAAATATCATGGACTAGCTAGAGCTTTCTAGCTTTATAATCCCTAATTACTCGAACTCTTAGAAACTACTCTATATCCCGTATATTATAAAGTTCATAAACCTCCTTAATTCGAGTAATTATTAATTTAGTATACGCTTCATTATCCTTATAGTAGAGTACTTAAAAGTCATTTATATAGAAAATAATAAAGACCTTATAATCTATATTCACATATATATAAGGCTCTTCATTAAGCTAAGAGAGGCCAATTCTCTTAAGAGTATTAGTCTAGTACTTATACTATAAAGTAAGTGAGTCCCTAAGCTTATATAGAGCTTATTCTACCTCTATTATATATCTAAACTACTTGAAACTATCTAGTAGCTTAACTACTACTTTAGGTCTATTAGAATCGCGCTCTATATTAATAAATATATTTACTATATTAAACTACTTTATTTCTAGATTAAAATGAGCTATAATTACACTAGTTACTCTAAAAGACCTTACTATAAGTATAGTAGTATATATAGATAAGACTAAAGTATCCTCTTAAAGATCTCTATATATAACTAGCCTTAAGTAGTAGTAAGTAATATACTTATCTAAATCTATCTTATATATAAATACTTATTTTAAGGGAATTAGTAGTAAGCTTACTTCGTTAATAGGAATAATCCTCTAGTATTTATAAGCTTAGAGGTTATTTATTTCTAGCTTTATATCTACTATAAAGTACTCTTTATATAGGTGTTTCTTTAGATCCTTCTATATCTTTAGAAGCTTTAGGAGATTACTAATATAGAGTTTTCTCGTTATTATACTCCCTAGAGCTCTATACTCTAGGGGTACTTTTAATTAAACTACTACTATAATTATAGTATATATAGTTTAATAATTAAACCCCTTCTTATAATCCTCTAGCTAATTAGGTTAGAGAGATCCTAGAAGAAATTCTAGGTAATTGTTTTAATCCGAACCTCCTATTAAGTATAGTAATATACTTATAATAGCTATTATACTACTACTAGCTCTACCTAAATCACTATTCTAATCGTCTTTCTTATATAAGTATATTCTGAATACTATATCCCTAGTTTTATTAATCTTTAGTTATCGCTTTCTAGGCTTTAGTCTAGGTTTCACTCTTTTATTATCTACTTTAATTAAGCTTTAAGCTCCTTCTATAGATACTTCTCCCTTTTTAGAGGAGCTATTTACTCCCTTATTAGGAGTTCCTCTTACTATAGTAGTAGGAGTATTTAGTAGATCTTATAATTAATTATAAGGAGATCCTTCCCTACTTTTATTAGTTTAGTATACTTCCCTAATAATTCCGGTATACTCTATTATATTATCCTCTATTATATTAGGGCTATTTAAGAGCCTAGTACCTTTAATTCCATTACTCCTTAGCTCTAGTATACTTTCAGGTTCTAGAGTACTCTATAGAGTTATAAGCCCTATTCCTAGTAAGGCTTCTAAGTTATTTATCCCCGAGTTATAGTTCTCTTATATACTCTTAAGCTCTTCTAATAGTTAATTTAACTACTCTATACCCCCTAGTTTAGGCTCCTTCTCATTCTACTCTAATAAGCTCTTATACTATAATTCCTTATTTTTAAAGATTAATTTAGTATCCTAAATCTCATCCTCTAGGAGTAGTTTAACTATCTCCTTTATAATCTCTATATAGTAGCTTTCTATATTCTCACGCTCTTTTTTATAGAGGATATTCTTATTAAATACTATATTACGTGTAATAATTACTTAATTAAGTATAGGGATCTAAATCTTATATATATTAGATATAATATATTTAACTAAGTATCTAATATACCTATATAGTATAACCTTAAATACTCTCTTATTCCGCCCTACTTCGCGGTCCTTAATTAGTAGATATGCCCTAGAGCTATATATATAGATCCTATTCTAATTAGGCCTAAGATCTATTATTATTCTCGTAATAAGCTCTAGATTATATTACCTAAAGTAGTTCCTAAACTACGAATTAAGTTCTTTATTTAGTATTTTCTAGTTATATATATACGAGAGGCTTTAATTATAGAAGTAGATTACAGCTATAGAGCTCTCTAGCTATAGCTTTTCCGGTAATCTAACTATTATATATATTATAATCGCTTTATTAATAATCTCTTACCCTACTCTCTCTACTCCTCTATTCGGCTCATATATATATAATAGAGAAAGCTCGATTACTATCCCTTATTCCTTCGCTTAGAGCTAATAAGCTAATTATCCCTAGATTAGAATAACTACTTTCTCTTAATTATACTTTATATAAGTAATTAATAGATTATATTATCTATATACCTATAGCTTAAACTCTCTAATTATATTAAATGCTCTTATATTATCTTTACTTAATAATAAGTATCTAAAGAGCTTTTTACTAAATTCGTCTTTTATAATTAGAATCTAGCTTAAACTATTATAGTTACTTAAATAATTAAATAAGTCCTATAGGACTCTCTAGAATAATTAAGGAGATTATCTCTTAATAAGCTTATATAAGATTACTTACCTAATATACACCTAAATATAATACTCGTATATAAGTCTCATTAGACTATATATTTTCATATTTCTTATATATTTAATAAGCTTCTAAAGAGCTTTATAGGCTAGATATCTCACTCTTATATACTACTTTTCCTCTAAATTACTCCTTGGCTTAAGATA
>Ga0307515_10025737_pt1 | contig 10164 bp, 5 predicted proteins | sample 17_EM_MG_FD_194513 | JGI IMG/M metagenome (GOLD analysis project Ga0307515, IMG submission 194513) | Populus trichocarpa ectomycorrhiza microbial communities from riparian zone in the Pacific Northwest, United States - 17_EM | ecosystem: Host-associated > Plants > Roots > Unclassified | place...
GTAATTTTACTACATTATTGCATGATTTGTGTTTAATTATTTGCATTAATTTTAATTGTTAGTCTAGAGTTTTTTTTTTAATTTATTGAATATTTTTTATTGTTTGTATTTATATAATGATTGAATATGTTGTTAATGTTGAATTTACTTTGTAATTAGAATGAATGTTATATGTATAAATGTTATGTTATATACAATATTAGTATAAATGGAGTCAATTAGTTGTGGCTTTTGTCAATATTGCAGGTCTGTGGATTTGGGTAGTATCCAGTGTAGGGGAGGTGTTGTCGAATTTTTTTTAACATTCGAATTTAATTATATAATTATTCGTATACAATTGTGTAGATGCGTAGAACGAAAACCAAAGCTGGTTGCATCTAGTTCTTCTAGCAGCGAGGATGACGTATCCTTAGGTGCCTCTCAAGAAGAGGCACCTACACCACCTACATCGTCAACCGATGCTGCCTCTTCTAGTCGGGTTCACAGCGCAGAAGTGGCTTGCCTTCGCAGCGGAATCAGTTCACCCGCAAGTACGAGGCACAGTGGAAGGACGACCTTTCAATGTAAATTTGTTAAAGTTTTAGTTTTTTCTTTTAAATTATAATATAATTTATGAACAACTAATCAATATTTCATGAATTTAATTTATTTTCAGGTTCACAAACATTGAGGCCACCCGAGTAATATCATCGGCGTTTAAATCGTCGATGGAGATTCCATTATTTCAATGGAGTCAGGTATCCACACATCCTGAATGGATACCTTAAATCGATACATGGTTTAACAAATTTGAGGTTAGTGTTAATTTCTAATTTCCAGCTTATTTCTAATAATTTATTAATATAATTGTAAATAAATTATTATTTTTATTTATCTAATTATTTATACACAACACAAATTCACCTAGGACAGGGCGCATGACAAAGTTGTGAGGAGGGTGTGGGAAAATCACGCGGCAACTAGGTAACATCGAAAACAATACAAGATTTTTTTAGAAAAAAAATTTATGTTTCAACTTCTAATTCCTCGCTATGGAAGTAGGTTACGAGATTTTTGGTATGAATCACAAAAAAAGGCAAAAAAAACCATGAGAGATAGGGGTCTCCAAGGCTGGAACGACGTGGCGGTTTGGAGGGATTTCAAACCGATATACATCCCGGAAGATATATGGTTGTACTATCTTGAGCACGTGATGTCAGAGCGGTTCACACAATGCTCATAGTCCGGTGCTGGCAACCAAAATTGGCTAATTCATGGCTTGGTGACAACGCACATCGGCAGCTCCGTTCCGTTTGCTGCACATGCGAAACGGATGGTAAGCTTAATTTAAATGAAATATATCGTTAAATTAATTTTTTGTTAATTAATATTTTTTCATTATAGGCTATGTCTCTTGGACGTGAGCCGAGCCCGATGGAGCTGTTTGTAGAGACGCACGTGCGGAGTCAAGATCGCCAAAAGGGGCGCAACAGTTCGTTGACAACCATGCTCAACACTTCGTGGTATGTTTGTTCAACTATTTTATTTTGTAAGTTATTATTTTTATTGAATTGAATATGATGATTACTTTTTTTTTATTTTCAGGAGACCTATAATAGCCGGTTGAGGGAGAGATATAGGGACGATCCTTTGACCCATCCAGAATTCGATCCGGATTTGTGGATGAAGGTTCGATCGTCTAGTGGACCCGATAAAAATCAGGTTTAGTCCAATATTGTCAGAAACAATTAAGGGTGATCATTTTCGGTTCGGTTCGGTTTTTACCCAAAAATAACAACCAAACCGATAAAAAAAAGACCCGAAACCGGCCCAAACCGACCGGTTTTGGTCCGATTTTTTATCCAAAAAACCAGAAAACCCATATGCATTTTTTTGGGCTTTTTTGGCTTTATAATGGGCTTTGTAACGGGCTTTTAATGGATTTCTGATAGGCTTGCAATTAATGTTGATATTGTCTCATTTTCTTTGAAGATTCCAAAGTATATCTAATTTTCCCCCCCTAAATATTCATTTGTATTAAATTTTTATTGTCAATCTTATGTTCATTAAGTTTCATATTCATGTATATAAAATTATTAAAGTCAATCTTGTATTCAGTATAGTTTTTACCTTCCTAATATTTTTCTGCTTCCGAAAAGTTAAAATAACACACTCACAATCACACACCAATAAGTTAAAATCCAAATTATAAACCATTGCCTTCAAAGGGCTTAAAGAAAAAACAACAAATAACATTATTATAAAACACTCCAAGCAAAAAAAAAAAAAATTCTTCATTTGCACATCGTCTCAATAAAAAAGCACTTCAAGAACATTGCACTTTGATTCCTGAAATTCATAATTTAGAATTATAACATGATATATTAAATTAAAAGATATAAAAATAAAAAATAGTATTTTTACCATACGTTTTCAATAAATGCATCACAATTTGTAAACTAATTATCATCCATTGCTAGATGCTACTTTCCACTAAATTCTACAAAATAAAAAATTAAACATGTTAGAATAAAAATGTGTTAATTAATAAATTATAAAATAAAAGGTGTAAGTATTTAAGAAACATTACTTGATTCAAGGTTTTCGTGGGTTTTACAATCATTCATCTAAAATAGGGAAACACCCTCCTAAGAACAGCTAAAAAACAAAAGATATCTAATAAGTCTTTGCTATCATGCTATCAGTTGTTCCCAATAAGTTGTATATTAGTACACCAAGAAAACCCAACAAAAGACATGGCATGCCCACATAGCTTCAATTATAAGGTACAACTGATCAATTATAAGGTACAACTGATCAGTTGCCTCAAGGTAGCTGTAACTTCCATGTGAAGACACGAAATTGTCAGAATCTAACATTTTGTGCAGGCATGCAGTTGCTACCTTGAGGCTCTACGGATACAACCAACTTTTGCTATTGCGTGGTCAAATCTAGCTGGTCTCTTTATGGAGTCTGGTGATCTTAACAGAGCTCTTCAATATTAAAAGGACTTTAATTTAGGAAGTATATTGAAAAATAATCTAATTATATTTTAGAGTTTATTTTAATAGTTTAAAATTTTAGAAGAATAGTTTTTTTTTACAAGTAAAAGATATAGTTTTACGATAAAATGCATTTTTTGAAATGAAATTATATTAAATTAAGCATGCTCGAGATTGTTCGAATTATTAATTAATTATAATTAACTTTATGTTTTTAGAGGAAACAAAAGGGAAGGACAAAATTATCTACCCCAAACGATAGACCTAGCCCACTTTTCAAACCAGTCCCCTGGTAAATAGAATGATGGTCCCATAAGTTGCTTTTTTTCTTTCCAGCCCGCCAAGCAGTTTGGTCTCCCTCACTGGACCACTTTAGCACAAGAATCACACTAGAGGATTTAAAAGTAGTTTGAAGTATCATTAAACCTGATAAAAATGAATAACTGATAATAACATAGTTGGGATTTAAAAAAAAATCATAAAAAAACTATATAAAAAGCAATTAAAACCAATTAATCTTAAAAACACCAAAATGATACATGCCATGAAAAACAAATTCAAAATAAACAAAATACTTGAAAAACATTAATTCAACCCTTTTTTCATATAAAAAAAGTAATTGGGTATTAATTTACGGTTAAAAGAGTACAATAATGCAAAAAAAAAAAAAGAGTTTTAGGGTATTGAATTTTTTTTTTATTAATGTAGGTGTCTAGGTCAGCTTACACGCACCTCGATTAATCACACGAGCTGTGAAGTTAATGATCATGTAAGCCTCCAGTAGCCCTTAAGTTTGTAAGACTCAAATCAGTGATCTCTAAAAAGCAAACTCAGTGTCTCATTAGTTGAGCTATCATATTTTATTATTTCTTTGGTAACTATGTAATCTAATTTGTTGATATGGAAAATAGCACAAAGTTTTTGGCAATCCATCAGGGTCATCACCGTCCTATCGCTTTGCCGTACTGTTTGGCTTCTTGGCATTGTTCAAAGGAACGCAGAAAGACATTCCAAGTGTGAAAGTGTATTATTGTCATAAAGTTTTTGAAAATAGAGAGAGAAATAAATAAAAAGTGCGAAGGAAATTATACTAAAGGTCAGTTTTTCACTCTGTGAAAAATTCTTAAAAAATCTTTTTTAGTTTATTAGTAATTCCATTAAAGAAAAATATTAATTAGTAATTTTATATTTTTTTCTATAATATAATTATCAAATAACCCTTAAAAAAATTCTTTTTGGTTCAGGGGCTTTACAAATTTTTCATTTTTTTATGCATGTCAATTAATTAAATGTCTCTAAAAAATAAACTCTCTTTACGATGTAAGGTTATTTTAGATTTTTTGCTATATTATTTTTTGAAATCCTCATGTGGGGTTAAGGGTGATTTGGTATTTTAATATATAAATTAATATTAAAATTCAAAAGTGGCTGGCGTCGCCCGCACCCTTCGGGTGGCGCATGCGTCGTCCACACAGAACCAAATGCAGCCGTCCGGGGCAGTGTTCGATCCACCTCACCACCGCCATTACGGTAGTGACACACATGTTCTCCGATGGCATGCAGAGGGGCATGCGGAGGAGCTCCTTCCTATTTTCCCTTTCTCCACCTAGAAAATCATGTTGGCCAATGCCAAAAAAAAAAAAAAAAACAGAATGTCTAGCTATTTATTTGTTAAGTTAAATTAGGTCCTCATTCTTTTGATAGTAATGTATTTGGTCTTGAGTTATTTATTAAGTTAATTGTTTTTTCAATTTCATCCCTTTACACTTTGTTTTTATATTAAATTTGGTCCTTGTTCTTTTAACTGTGATGTTTTTTTTATCTTAAGTCTTTTATTGAATTAATTTGTCTTTGAATTTTATCCCTTGACATTTTATTTTTATATTTTTAGTTTTTCTTATTATTTTCTTAATTGAAATTTTTTTCAATTTCATCCCTTATGATTTGGTTTTATGTTCTTTTTGTATTAAATTTAGTTCTCTTCCTTTTCAAATCTACATTTTCTAAATCATTATTTTATTTTATTTTTTCAAGTTTATCCCAAATTATTTTAGTTGGTTTAGAATTTTACGTTGTTATTTTTTTGGATTTGTCTTTTACATTGTGACCTGCCCATATGATTGTGTCACAAATTTTGAAAGTTGGACCGGGTTGACTTCAGTTATTTTTATTGTTGTAAAAAAGTTCATCCATCATCGTTGAGTTAGTTAGAAATTGGTTTTAGTTATTTATTTATTTTTGGTTTTTTTATGAATTTGATTTTTCTTTTTAATTGTGCCTTCAAATTCAATATTTTTTTATATATATATTTAAGGTTTGACCCTCAATGTTTTGATTTCTAATTTTGATTCTTAGCCTTTTTATCAAATTTTGATTTGCTTTCAATTTTATCCTTCGATCCATAATCTTGATTTAAAAAAAAAAATTAGTCCTCATTCTCTTTATTTTTTTTCAATCCATTTTGTAATTTGATTTTTTTTTCAATTTTACTGTTCAATTCAAAATTTTAGTTTATCCTCTCAATTCTTTTTTTAAAATGATGTTCTTATTTTCTTAATTGTTGTTTTTTTATCCTTCAATTTTTTTAAAAATTTTATTATTCAACATTTCATTAATTAGGATTTGGTCTCATTAAGCCCTACCCAGGAGTCAATCCGGGACAATTATTGAGTCACAAGTCGAGTAAGTTGACTCGAGTTAATCTAAGTCAACCAAATCTTTTTGTTTTATAAAAAGCCAAAATGATGCCAATTTGTTTTTTTTTTTAATAGTAAACGAGTTTTGACCCTGTTTCTGCTATGTTTTCTCAAGATTAACTGAAACATTGGTCTGATCGTATTACACAGGATCAATTTTCCCTTAATTGTTTTTGAAACTCGGGCCGATTTCAGCCAAGGGTCACATGGAACACAGGTCAACCCATCGAGTCAAGCTAAATTTTTAAATAGTTGCTTTACAAATATGGTTCTTTCAATTTAGTTACCACCTAAGATTATAATTTAAAAAATTATTATTTTCAAGTAGAAAAAATTATAAAAATTTAATAATATTGAATAGAAATAAATAAAATTTCTAAACTAAATAAAAATATTTATTATCCCAAAAGTTCTTATATCAAAATCTCATTTATCATATTTTATATCTATAAAAAACTAATTTGTCACAAGAACTGAGTCTGTGCTAAAACCAGAAAAACAAATGTAACAAAAACAAAATTAATTCCACACAAGGCTTTGATTAACAAACTAATTTGTCGCATTGTGGGCATACATGGGATGCCAGGAATAGGAAAGACGACTACAGCAAAAGTAGTATTTAATCAACTCTGCTATGGATTCGTGGGACGCTGTTTTCTTTCGAATATCAATGAAACATCAAAACAATTTAATGGTCTGGCTCTTTTACAAAAGCAACTTCTTCATGATATTTTAAAACAAGATGCTGCGAACATCAATTGTGATGATAGAGGAAAGGTTCTGATCAAAGAGCGACTTTGTCGCAAAAGAGTTCTTGTTGTTGCTGATGATGTTGCTCATCAGGACCAGCTAAAAGCTTTGATGGGAGAGCGAAGTTGGTTTGGTCCCGGAAGTAGAGTAATTATTACAATAAGAGATTCAAATCTTCTTCGTGAAGCAGATCAAACATATCGGATAGAAGAATTGACACGAGATCAGTCCCTTCGGCTTTTCAGCTGGCATGCCTTTAAGGACACCAAGCCAGCAGAAGATTGTATTGAGCTTTCGAAGGATGCAGTTGATTACTGTGGAGGACTTCCTTTAGCTCTTGAGGTTATAGGAGCTTGTCTGTACGGGAAAAACAAAGATAGATGGAAAAGTGAAATTGACAACTTGAGCAGAATTCCAGAAAACAATATTCAAGGAAAGCTTCTAAGAAGTTTTGACGCACTGGATGGTGAGCTACAAAATGCTTTCCTTGATATTTCATGCTTCTTTACTGATATAGAGAAAGAATACGTCGCAAAAGTTCTAGGAGCCCGTTGCCGTTATAATCCAGATGTTGTTTTGGAAACTCTCCGTGAAAGGTCTCTGATTAAAGTTAATGCCATTGGAAAGATAACCATGCATGATCTATTACGAGACATGGGAAGGGAGGTCGTTCGTGAAACGTCTCCAAAAGAACATGGAAAGAGGACCATAATTTGGAATCAAGAGGATGCATGGAATGTACTTGAGCAGCAGAAGGTACGTAAGAGCTCAATGCATACACGAAAGCATAGCCATGCGTATTTTCTAGTCATACTTATTACAAATAATCATACGAAAGTTCTATTGTTTTTTTTCCTAGTGTACGGTTGTTGTAGAGGGTCTTGCACTGGATATGAGAGCATCAGAAGCGAAATCACTCAGCACAGGATCATTTGCGAAAATAAAATGCTTAAATTTACTCCAAATCAATGGAGCAAATCTCACCGGATCCTTCAAACTGCTTTCTAAAGAGTTGATGTGGATTTGGTGGCTTAAATGTCCTTTGAAATATTTGCCATCTGATTTTACACTGGACAATCTAGTTGTTCTTGATATGCAGTACAGTAACCTCAAAGAACTATGGAAGGGAAAAAGGTGCGAAACACGCTACAATCCCCAAAATTTCTCCAGTATGTAATTTATATTTACATGTTACGACTTCTTATGATTAATTTTCATCATTTTGCGCTCTATTATACAGATTCTCAAAAGACTAAAAATCATTAATCTCAATCATTCTTAGCACCTTATTAAAACACCAAACTTGCACAGTTCAAGTCTAGAGAAACTAATTCTAAAAGGTTGCTTGAGTTTAGTTGAGGTGCATCAATCTATTGTAAATTTGACGAGCGTCGTTTACTTGAATCTGGAGGGATGTTGGAGTCTGAAGATTCTCCCTGAAAGCATTGGCAATGTAAAGTCTCTTGAAACTCTGAATATTTCTGGGTGTTCACAACTTAAAAAATTGTCAGAACGCATGGGTGATATGGAATCCCTAACTGAGCTGCTAGCCGATGGGATTGAGAATGAGCAATTTCTCTCTTTAATTGGACAATTAAAGCATGTCAAAAGGTTATCATTGTGTCAAAACAGTTCAGCTCCACCAAGTTCTTCTTTGATTTCAGCAGGAGTTTTGAATTGGAAACGTTGGCTGCCAACATCTTTCATTGAATGGATATTGTCACACGTGTGCGGTGTCGCGGCAATTACCCTACCACCCTCATCAGGGTGTAGTCGTGTCTATCTTGGCAGATGTGGGAAGACAATGAGTTCTTGTCTTTTATCAGTGGAAAAAATAGAATGAGAATCGCCACCTAGTATTTTGGTCACTAGAAACCCTAACTGGTCTCAGAGATCGGGTATGGAGATTAGTTGCGTAAAGGAAAGGTATTAGCACCCCAAGTACGCCCTACCTAAGGTAAGCTGCATTGTTTTATTGTCTGATAAAAATCTAAGGTCTTATCATGTTGGTTCGTCTATGGTTCCAGAAAAGCCCTCCTCAATAAAGAGGTTCTTATCTTATGGGGTAAAACCTAACCGGTCTAATGTCTACAAAAGAACTATCTTTTTAATATCAGGAATACGTTATACGTATAAATTCGTAATCCCAGATATTAAAACAAAACAAAATATTTTTGAATTTTTTGAAATATTGGTCAAGTTCTCATGACTTTAATAAACTGGTTATTAAAGCCAAAATGCATGCTAAAATATAATATATATTTTTTGAAGTTTTCTTTGTTGTATAAAAATACAATATGATTTTTTTTAGCTTTGAGAGACTTGGCCGTATGCACAAAAAATAAAAAAATTCTTTTTTTTATGTTTTCAAAGTTTTGACAAAAACCAGGTATTTTAATACCGGATTTGTATCTTTATGATAAAAAATACAGACCGATATCAATCAAAATGGCGTAAAACTAATACGCGGGAAAATCGCAATTTCTTCGAAAATATATATATTTTTTAAACAAAAAAAAAGAAATGAACTGGGCCGGGCCCGACCCAATTGTGGGGGGCTGGGCCTGTGCTACGGGGCTGGACTCAGCTCAGCCGCGTGGGCTGATGATCCGGCCCGTGGCCACCATGGGCTGAGCACAGTAACCCGTTAAATAATTAGCCGGTTACTGTGCTCCTGCACAGTAACCGGGTAATTATTTTTCCTTGACTGCAGAAACGTGCACAGTGCACGTTCTGCATGCAAGGAAAAGAAATGAGAAACAAAGACGAGAGGGAGCGGAGAGTTACCTGTAATGGAGGCGCTCTATAAGCTGGGATGGTGGCGGCTTGTAGCTGGGGCGGCGGTGGCTGGGAACCCCGGTGGTGTTGCTGCAGTGGCAGACGGTGGCTGTTGTAAGGGGCTACTTCTGCTTCTTCCTGCTGCCTTCTACTGCCTCTACCCCTCTCCTGTGTTTATCCTATTCTTCGCCGTTTATTCTCTGGCGGTGGCGGTGCTGTCGGTGGTGGCGGAGCAACGGTGGCTCTTCTCTTTCCTCTTCTTTTTCTTTTGTCTTTCTCCTCCTTTCTACTCTCACTCCCCTGTCTCTCTCTTTCGGTTTCTTCTTTTTTTCCGCTGCTCCCCTCCCCCTTCTGTTTCTGTTTTTACTTCCCCCTCCCCCTGTTCTGTTCCTCTTCTCCCTCTCTGGTTCTGCTGGCGTTGGCAGCGTTGATGGTGGCAGAATGGCGGTGCTGTTGTGGTGGTGGAGAGGAAGCACAACGGTGGTGTCCAGGTGGTGAGGAACGGTCCTTCTTCTCTGTGCAGTGACCCCCCAGTCTCTATTCTTCTCTTCCCCACGTATGCTTTCGCTTTCTCTCCTTTGTCTCTCAAAAAAAAAATCCCATGTCCGGTTTCCCTTTCCCCTCTGCTTTCTCTCTATCTCTCCTCCTCGGTCTCTTCCTCTTCTCTACCCTTCTCTTCCTTTTTCTTCTATTTTGGCCGAGCTTCTCTGATCTCAAAAACAAACTCCCCCTCTCTGTTTTCTGTTCTTCTGTAAACCCCCCTGTCTTCTTTCTCAAATCGTTCCTCCCTTCTCTATTTTTTTTCTTTTTCTTCCCTCTCTGTTCTGTTCGGTTTGTTGCAGATAGTAAGAGACTGACAAAGAAGATGTTTTTATTAAGCTGTAGCCTTGGCTATTAATAGCCTTACACCGTGATAAAGAATGAATAACAAAACCCACGATTTTACAGGAAACCAAACG
>Ga0307515_10025738_pt1 | contig 10164 bp, 7 predicted proteins | sample 17_EM_MG_FD_194513 | JGI IMG/M metagenome (GOLD analysis project Ga0307515, IMG submission 194513) | Populus trichocarpa ectomycorrhiza microbial communities from riparian zone in the Pacific Northwest, United States - 17_EM | ecosystem: Host-associated > Plants > Roots > Unclassified | place...
TTTTTGTAATAATGGTATGCCCTTGGATTTTTTTTTTTGGTAATTGGTCTTATTAAAATATTAATAAATTGGTAAAACATGTTGACGCGTGCCATTTAGCACGTCAGAGTCTTCTGCGCTATTTCGAAGGCGTGTGTGGACAATTATGGTGGCAAAAAAAAAAAAAACGATTGTCGTCTCATCCAATGCGCAAGGATGTGATGCAATAGCTAGAGTGGAGTGGCGTGTTCACTAAGGAGGGCGGTGGTTCAACGACGATGGAGTTTTTTTCTTCTACCCTTCATTTCTCTATCTTGGGTCTTGGTTTTCGTGCCAGGCCTTGAAACATTTTGTTTTGTCCTTCATTTTGTTTTTTTTTTGTTTGGTCCTCATTCTTTTGATTTTTATTTGCTTTCATTTTGATGTTTCTTGAAGTTTATTTTTTTTAATTTCATCTCTCTCCGCGTTTAATTTAATTTGTTTTTTTGTTTACAATCTGGTCCTCATTTTTTTATTGATGTTTTTTTTCATCATTGCATTTATTTTAATTTTTTGATTTTGTCATTTAGAATTTTAATTCATTTTTTTTTTAAATTTTAGTCCTCATTTTTTTCATTACTCTTTTTCTATCCTTTTCTTCATTTATTTTATTTTCAATTTAGTCCTTGATTAGTTTCTTTCAATTATTTTTGGTGCAAGATTTGGTCATCATTGTTTATTTTTTTTTATTTTTTTTATAATTAAGGAATTTTCTTTGTGATTATTTATGTATTTTATAGGGTTGTTATATTCTCATGACCCAATTCACTAGTTTCAATGATCTACCTGGTTTGAGTTCGGTATTTTTTAAAATTCACTTGCCACATGGATAAAGTTTTGTCCATAAAATTCCAACCCCTATGCAGTTGTCTAGTCCTTCTAGACTCAACAATTCTTTACTTGTTTGTTCGTGTTTGCCTACAACTATGTGTTTTCTTCATCCTAAAAGGTTTCCACACTTAAACTTTTTACAAGCAAACACAATTAACACAAGCAAAGTAAAGTACACAATAAGATTTATAGGAACTTTTTTTCAACCTCTTATTAACTCTTAAAAAAAAATATACATAAATTCATATATGTATGCCATGCACAAAACTTTCATCAAGCTTGCATGCTACATGACAAAGGCTCTTAACCCTATTTATAAACAATTTTGTGGAAGTTACAAAACAAAGTTGTCACCCCTATTTTTCAGAACATAATGGAGCAGTTTCTCCCCTATGTTTTTTATGAACTTAGTAGCCTCATTCCAATAAGTGTTGGGCAGTCTCCCTCATCGTCCTGTAAACTTAATGACCTTGTAGAGCATCTTCAGTCATGCTTAATGTTTGATGACCTATAACCCATGATCTGGACAATCTTTCTCTTAACTAGTCATGCTTGAAAACTACCAAAACTTCTCACAACTCTACTACCACTTTTCCCATAAAATGAATGTCTAACTACCCAGCCCTTTACTGCTAGTTATGTTGTGTTTCATGCATGACTTGGACTGTCCAACATCCAAGTCCCAGCTTGCATCAACCAATGCTACTGATTTTTATCGATGTTGGTAATTTCATTGACGCTATCGATTTTAACACTATACAATCAGCTACCACTGTCATTGTGTCTTTCTAACAGTGTTTTTGTTAATGTACCCCTGGCAAATTTAACCATGTAACAAACCTCTCCAACCAAAAGAACTTGATTTCCTCATCGAAACAAACCTGAAATACATCTCACTAAATGTGTCCATTGTCATAGTTTTGTGCCACATATATAAAGCCTCTCGATTTTGCCTATATTCAACCAGAACTCAATCCATCAAATCCATAATAATAAAGACATCGACAATCCCATCGTCAATGTTTTTCCAAGTCAAAGATGTAACTATATTATTCTAAGGTCCTCCTTTCTAAACAGAGTCAAACTAGATGCTTTGAGACCATCCCAAAATTGTTAAGACCAATCCCATCAATCTCATTTTGACAAAGCTAAAGTTGTAACACCATATTGTTACATGATGCCATGTCTACCAAAAGTCATATGCAACTCTCCCAATTCACACACAAATAATACTCATCTTCTTGGCAATCCCACATGCCAAATCATTCACTCACAAGTCTATTTTGCAAAGTTGGACACTCTTATAGCATCCCTTAAAGATACCATCATTTTCTTCACAACCACATAGAGTTTTAAACACTCACAATAAACCCCTTTAAGTTTACTACCTAACTCTCCAGTCCCCACATGAAACCTATAAGTATAGAAATGAGCAACTCAATTTTAGTGATCAACATCATCTTGTGTTGAAGTCCTTTCAGAAAGTCATAAACCTGCACATGCATACATACAAAATAACATTCCATCATGAAACCCGTCTGACCTAGTCTTCCATCCACTGTTGTACCCAAGACACTTTATCACAAGACACAAAGTTTTATTAACACAATAACTCTAATGTCCTAACCTTTGTCATATGTTTCAACCACTAAAAATCCGGAATTTATTAACCCAAAAAAGACATTAATACTATTTTCTTCACCAAGGTATATCCATTCATCAAGATGTACAAAACTCTATTTCTGCCTTACCAAAGGTAGTATGACCAAGCTACATCCTCGTCAATTAGGCTAACTTTTCCCATGAATGAATTTTTGATAAAAATCAAGAAATTCCACCACTTTCTTGTTGGCCTTGACATTGATTTTTTCTTTGTTTTGTTAATGTTTTTATCCTTTTAATTTAACTCTCAAATTGAAGATTTGTTGTTTCCCTTTAATTTATTTTTTATTTTGATTTTAACCCTTTTTATTTTAATCGCTATTTTTTTATTTTTAGATTTTTTGTTTATTTTTTTTTATTTCATCCTTCAACATTTAATTTCTTAGGAATTGGGTTTCATGATTTTTCATGTATAACTTTTGGTTTGATGACCCAGGTCATGAATTTGAAAAGTTAATTGGAGTTGACATCTTTTTTTTCTTATTTTCTTTTCGAATATCATCATTTGATATTGTTTTTTTCTTAAAAAAAATACTTTGTAGTTTTCTTCAAAATTTTTTTTCTATCAACTTATCATGTTCTCATAACTTAGGATGCATGATAGACATGTAATCTAGACATATCTCATGTTCAGGTCACGGGTTTCAGGAGTTAGCCTAGCTTTGCACAAGACAATATGTTTTTTTTTTAAATTGTTTATTGTTGTTGCCGCCTCATTTTTTTCCATCATATTATTAAATTAATTAAGATTTAACCTGGTCATCAAGCTTCTCTCATTTCTTTAAGAACATAATCATCTACTAATTTTTTTTAGCTTAAAATTGTTTATGATGTGACCTGAAGTATTGCGCGGGGCACCAATCTAGTAACTGCTAAAGCTTGAATTTGCTTAAAAATAACAATATATTTGTACCATATTCTTTCTATAATTTTATCATAGTAGAATCATAAAAAAAAATCACTTTCAATTAAATTAAACTTTATACTTCTATATTGTTGAAAACTAAGGGTAGTATTGAAAACTCTTAAATCACAAGAGTCAAAGCATGAGGTCGATGAAACTAGAAGGGCCAAGATGAACTTTACCCTTTTCATTTGGCCGCTGGATATCAAGAACTTGACATGCGTGCCCCCCCTTGAAGGCGACGATCGGACATGTCCTTTATTTAATGAGGAATTCATCATAACCGTTGGATCGCGGACTTTTCAACTCTCTTCAACACCACCAACCAAAGACACACACAGAAATCATTATCACGCGCGCTTAAATTCTCCCGCACCCTTTCTCCTTCGATTCTCGAAAGCAGAAGGAACCCAACCCTAACCATTTCCCAAATTCGATTACAGAAATCTAAACCTAATTCATTATAAATCCACCATGCTGCTCTCTCCAGGGCACTCACCACGCCACCTTTCATCTCCGTCGCCATCTTCAAATCCCGAAAGGACCCTTCAAATCTCCTACAATGTCTCTTCAATCAACAACACCCCGATATATCCTAGAAAACGATCCACAGTTCTCGACGAGGACAGTTATGTGGCCGCTATCGAGAAAATCATCGAGCGCGACTTCTTCCCTGATATCACGAAGCTCCGTGACCGTTTTGATTGGCTGGAAGCTATGAAAACGGGGGACCCGATCCAAATTCGAGATGCCCAGTTGAAGATTATGGAGCGCCGTGGCAAGATGGTAAAAAATATCCACTCCGATGGCAGCAATCGGGCTAGAAATCAAACCCAAACTCAAACCCCAGGTTCTGCTTTTATTGGTAATTTCACTCAATTTGATGAGTTTGATAGCCGAATGCAAACACCTAGCGTTGTTATGGATAGGGGATTATCTAGTAATGCAGAGTCTAGTGAGAATGAGAATGAGAATGAAAATGAAAATGCTGTTGATGAGAATTTGGGTTTAGATGATTTTTTTAGGAGATATACGAGTGAGGATAATGACAGTTTTTCGAAGATATTAGAGAAAGGGAATAGGAAAAGGAAAGAGAGATATGGGCACTTCTTAGAAGGTGAAAAGAAGGATGTTAAATTGATTGGGGATGCAAAGAGGGATAGGATTACGGATGGTTTTGGAACCTCCGATCAGCCTCCGAGCACATTGGAGGGGTGGAAGTACACGGCGAAGAATTTGCTAATGTATCATCCGGCAGATAGGGGTGAGGCTCCATTGACCGAGGAGGAACGGGCTGTGAGATTGAAGGGTTTGACTAGAGAAATTAACATGTCTAATACACGTTTTCATGGTAAAATGTTGGATACTAGGCCAAAAGATGATGGTGTTGTTGAGGTGATTTATACTCCAGTAGTTGGGGCTACTCCACTTCCCATGTATGATAGAGATGGGGATAAGGCGAAGAAGTATGATTTGGAGGATTTAAGGAGGATGCCAGAGAGGCTTTATGTGGAAACAGGGAAGAAGGCAGATGATGGGTATAGTTTTGTTAGGACACCCTCACCAGCTCCTGGAGTTGACGAGTCGCCATTTATTACTTGGGGTGAGATTGAAGGGACACCATTGAGGTTGGAACCTGAAGATACTCCTATTGATATTGGCGGCGGTGGCAATGGGCTGCATTTTAAAATTCCCAATCCACCTGCACGGGATGTGAAGGCCCATTCATTATTGAGGGAGGCTGCACGGAGGTTGAGGGAGAAGTCAAAGATGTTTCGAAAACCACCTTTGCCCTCTCCAAGTAGAGGGGGGAGTGCTAGTCCAAGTGCACGGACACTTTCTCCTGCTGCGCAGAAGTTTGTGAGGAAGGCAATTTCTAGGTCTTTGTCATCTGTAGATGAAACCCTCCGTGCCAGTTATAGAGGGGCAAGCCCTGGAGTTGGTACTCCTAAGAGTGGAAGGAGTATCTCGAGGTTTGGAAGAGATGGGAGCATGGGTTCCAGGTCACCTTCTGTAAGGGAGAATTCTAATCCTCCTTGGTAAACTGTAATATTTTTGTTAATGCTCTAAGCTGGCAAGCATTTGTTTAGTGGCATAATTTATTAGCTCTTATGATACCTTATGTTTTTGAGGAAACATGTACCATTGTCTTTGTGAGGAAACATGCACCATTGCCGCTGTTTTCCTTTTTCCTCTGTTTATATATGACTTGCGAGCTTAATGAAAAGAAGGAAATTATGATGTCTCATGTTGCAAATTAGTATTCAATCCTTCTAGTATTCATGTTGCAAGTTCTTTGTGTGCGTGGTTTGGAGGAAACATGTCTAGTATTCAAGTTTGCTGTGTTTGTAATACCGTCAGACATTTTCAATTCTCAGTTTTGGTGTGCTGAATAAGTTTGAGGATAGCAGAAAACAAAGAATTATTTGATGTGCAATTAAGATTTCTTGAAGACACCTAACTGGATTCACATTTTGGATCAACTTATTATTCTAGTTATTTTGTTATTTGATAGAGGCCAATACATCACATTTTCAAGTTTACGTTTCACTCATTAGAGTTTTAGTACTTACCAAACATAGTTGTGCAGATGATAAATTTAGAAATCGACTCCACCGTCAATCCACTGCAGTGCTTAATGTTTACAAACTAATAAAATTCTTAGGAGCCTGTCTTTGTGCGCCATCATTGAAATGTTAATATTTCGATTGGCATTACTTATTCTAGTGGGATCCGGAGGCAATGCACTTTCCTGGTGACCAAGGGCTAGTCATTTGTCATGTTCAGGTTCAGTTCAGACAACATGCTGCTGTCAATCTAAGCAGCATCGCCATGATGCTGTCCTTCTTCCAGAAAGTTTAGATTTTGTTGGACAAGCAAACATCAAGTAGCTGAGAGGGATAGTGAGATTTAATGTTTCGGTTCCAGGGCAATGGGCAAGCACGGGTAACCCATGAAGGAAGGGTAATGAACATGTTTGGTTCCATGTTCCAGCCCCGTTGCTTTTTACTGATAGGAAAACAAAGCTCAAAGAGGTCCAGAGTCATGGATGTAAAATAAATCACAACACGGATGTCATATGTGCCATCGGTTTAATTTGCTTTTCCGCTGGATAGCTAGCATTGCCAGCTCTCTGTTGCCAGAAAATCGGCCAATAATTGATGATTTTGATCTCTTTTTTTCCCCTGCGAGAGGCGTGGCACCTCTCAAAAATTCCAGCATGGATGTATGAAAATTTGCTTGTTTTATTTAAAATTATTGTTTTTATATTTTTAAATTTATTGATATAAAAAATAATTTTAAAATAAATATTATTTTGATGTATTTTGAAATAAAAATTATTTTAAAAAATAACCGTAAAAAACCTTGATATTTTAAACTTATTTTCAGTAATCACTCCATTTTCATCAATTTTTACTTGCAATTATTCTGTAAAGAGGCAAAAAGAGAGGTTAATGTCTTGCTAATAACAACATTAATAATATTATTATTTTGTCGTTTCATTTACGTGGCCAATTTGCTATGTAAAACGTGAAGTCGTGAACTCTTGCTCATGTCAATAAGTAGTCATGGTTCGGCGTCGTTGAAAAATCGAAACAAGAGTTAAGAACGACGTCGTTGACAAGAAAAACTGATACCCCGCGTAAACCTTTTTGCGAGTATAAATATCTGAAGCATCTTCTCGGCCTCTCCCCTCCTCCCTCCGTGTTTGATTCCTGTCACGACGAACTCAAGCAAGGTACTCTATCTAATCTCGCTCACTTAGTCACCGACCCTCTAACTCGCATTCCATGTGTTATCATCAGCAGCAGCAGAAGCGCCTGCTCAATTCAATCTCATGCATGTTCTTTTATTTTTGCTGTTTCCACCCAAACCTTAATTTGATTTAATGATTATTAATTAATTAATTGGCTTGGTCTTTGAAGATGCCGGCGGCAAGAAGCAATACATCTGATAGAGACGATGAACCTTTCGTGGAGGTTGATCCGACCGGTCGGTTCGGACGGTACAATGATTTGCTAGGTGCAGGTGCAGTGAAGAAGGTATACAGGGCATTCGACCAACACGAAGGGATTGAGGTGGCTTGGAATCAGGTGCGGTTAAGAAATTTTATAGAGGATCCTGTGCTCATCAATCGGCTTCACTCCGAGGTTCAGTTACTCAGAACATTGAAGAACAAGTACATCATTGTTTGTTATAGTGTTTGGTTGGATGAAGAGGATACCTCCCTCAATTTTATTACTGAGGTTTGTACTTCTGGGAACTTGAGGGATTACAGGAAGAAACATCGCCATGTGTCTTTGAAAGCTTTGAAGAAGTGGTCTAAGCAAGTTCTTGAGGGGCTGGAATTTCTTCATACGCATGATCCTTGTGTCATTCATAGAGATTTGAATTGCAGTAACATATTCGTCAATGGAAACAGTGGTCAGGTATTTAATTTCTTTTTAAATTGTGTTTCGGATTCTTTTCGTTGAGGTTGTTGAGTTTTTGCTATATCTTATCTGTGCAAGTTAATTAGATGTGTGCAAGCTAGGCCTTTTAAGACTAGTATAAATTCTGCGTATCAGGTGAAAATTGGGGATCTGGGGTTTGCAACAATAGTGGGGAAAAGCCATACTGCACATTCGATACTAGGCACCCCAGAGTTTATGGCACCGGAACTCTATGAAGAAGATTACACTGAAATGGTGGACATTTACTCTTTCGGAATGTGTTTGCTTGAAATGGTGACGATGGAGATACCATACAGTGAATGTGATAATGTTGCCAAGATATACAAGAAGGTTACCTCTGGAGTAAAGCCTCAAGCTTTGAACAAGGTGGCTGATCCTGAAGTCAAGGCTTTTATATTGAAGTGTATAGCTGAGCCAAGAGCAAGACCTTCAGCTTCCGATCTTCTCAAGGACACCTTCTTTTCTGAGGTCAATGACGATGAAACTGTACCAGCCACCGCTTGATGACATTTCAGATGAACCATGTGCCTTCAGTTAGCCATTAACTCCCGTCTAATCATGGGTTTCGGCCGAAGGTGAAGCTTCAAACAATCTGTATCTATCTCTCCATTTTCTTCTTGATGTTTCATGTAGCCAAGCAGTTCCAGGTTGAATTGAAAGCAACAATTGTAGTGGTTTCCGTTTAGATGGGTTAAACCATTCTGGTAACTGGCTTTCAATGTAAATCTGCTGTGCTAACTACGTACCAAGAATGATTTGCAGTCAATTTTCATATTTTTCTATCCCGAGAACACTGTACTATCTGCAGTCTGCAGAATAATGTCTGACCAAATAAATCCATTCAACCTGTCGTCAGTGGCAAGTATTTGAGCACTGCAATCTAACAGAACAACGAAACCAATTCTTAAAATCTTGCCAATCTGCTTATGGGTTTGAAGGATGAATGGCTGGAAAATGTTATCCGCTGCTCATTGAAAAGCAATGAAGGGGAGAGCTCTCACTATTGAGGTAAAAAGACTCCCAAGCATAGTTGCTTAATTGACTTTGATATTAAGCCATGGTAGTGTAAATCATCGACAATCTAAACTAAAAGAGGACGACGACCTTTACGCATGTAAAACAAAATGAAGAATTCATGGCTTGATATATACTTAAGGATCCGAGCTGCACGAGGAGCTTGTTTCAACAAGAAGCAACCGGTGCATAAACCGAAATGATCATACAGTCGTTCTCTTCAGTGTGTACGCGCGCACAGGCACTTTCTCTACGAGTATGTCCATGGGTATTTGCAATATTATTAGCCTTCAGTTAAAAACTATACTAGTGGGTTCTTGGTGTGTATAATTGACCTTGTCAAATCGTAGAAAAAATAACTTTGGGGATTGAGATTGACCGGAGGAGAGCAGGCAAGCAGAACCCCTCAACCCAAAGCACCCGAATTTTCAGAAGCCGTGCCGTCTTGGGAGTTGGCATAGAATGGTATGAAGAAGTAAACAAAACAAACTTCTTCCGCACTTCATCTCTCCTTTTGACCAGAGTTTATTCACTTCATCAATTCCCCCTTTTCTACTTCCCAACACGCTCTTCACCCTTCTCATTTCTCCACACTCCCTTATATATATATATATATATATATATATATATAACTAAACATGAAAAAATATTAGAATTATGAAGAATTTTTTTGGTAGTATTATTGAATCCAGTCAAGCAGTTTAATTTTAAAACATGTCATTTTAGCTTCATGCCTAGCTTGAGTTTCGAATTAAATTGTGTGGGAGCTGATTCAAAGTAAATTATTTAATTTAATATGTCCAAAGACAACTTGGATGAATGTTAAAAATATGATATAGTTTTTTTTAAAAAACTTTAAGATAATTTTTTTTTTATTGAGACGATACCAGATTAGATCGACTTTGATTACCTTGTGATCTGTGTTATAAACTTAAATAAGTTTAATAACTTTGTTGTTTTTGTAAATTATTTTTGTTTAATTTTGTGATAACATTATATGCTTTTAAAATCGAGCATCAATCCTAAATAAATATTTAATTGAGATCGTGATAACCCTATAAAAAGTAGAAAAAAATAAACCATGAATTCCATTTCTCAACTAATCTTATATTGAATAAGAGTGAAATAAAAAAAATAATTAGAAAAATTAAAAGATCAGAAACTAAAAAAAAAACATATCAGGTTTGATAGCTAACCCATTAAACCCGTGAATTGGGTAACCGAGTCAACATGTTAAACTCACAAACTAGGTAATGGACTCCATCGAGTTTAATAGCTTGT
>Ga0307515_10025739_pt1 | contig 10163 bp, 9 predicted proteins | sample 17_EM_MG_FD_194513 | JGI IMG/M metagenome (GOLD analysis project Ga0307515, IMG submission 194513) | Populus trichocarpa ectomycorrhiza microbial communities from riparian zone in the Pacific Northwest, United States - 17_EM | ecosystem: Host-associated > Plants > Roots > Unclassified | place...
AAATAGAAAGGAGTTGAAGAAAATAAGTTTAAAGATAAGATTTAGGTTTATAAATGTATAAATGTGTTCTTTGAATTTTAAATTTCGGTTTTGATGAATGTTAGGGTTTTGAAGATTGTGTTTTGGGTTTGATTGATGAATTAATTTGAATGTTATAGGGTTGATTGTTGTGGGTATTTGATTATTTAGTTGATTTTAAAAGATTGTAGATAAAGATGATGAATTTGAGTTATGATTTTGTTTGAATGGTGAATTTGAGTTAGAAATCTGGAAAGAACAGTAGGCTTTCTGTGGAAATTCTGGGTTTGAGGTTGAAGATGATAAAATTTCGGTTTGGTCCCTCAATTTGTGAAAATTACAATTTAGTCCCCAAACTTTGGAAAATTACAAATTGGTCCCTGGAGCATATTCCGAGATTCTGAACAGAATAAAAGATGAATTATGGGCAGAATTCCTGTATAGTTATGAAATTTTAACACTTTCAATTTGGTCCTCCAATTTGACAAAAATTACAATTTGACCCTAAAATTTTGGAAAAATTCCAGAATGGTCCCTGGAGCATAATGATATATTCTGGACAGAATTGAGGATTAATTATGGTCAGAATTTCAGTATAGTCATGGATTTATGATATTTTTAGTTTGGTCCTTCAATTTGACAAAAGTTACAATTTGACCCTTAAAAATATGATAAATTTCAGATTGGTCCCTAGCTGTAATATTAGCTTTTGCAGATTGTTTTGATGAATAATTAAGGGTTATTTAGTGAATTATTACCAATTTTATTATTTGTTTTATTATGGATTGGATTTCGGGAAAAACCGTTTAATGTTGGGTTTTTAGGAAAAATAACTAGTTTAATCTAAAAACATATAGGGTTATGGAATACACCCTTAGATAAGTGTATTAAATAGGTTATATATTCTTTTGAGTCATTCTTGAATATGTCTCCTTGGTATTCAGATAATCCTAATATTCTACCGGTGGGACATTAGTAGGATTTCCTTCTGTATCTGCTTTTGAGTGCTATTTACTTTCGAGTCAGGTGAGTCGATAATTTTCCATATGCATGAGAAATATTATAAATATTTGATTTGTTATTATGAATTGGATCATGCTTCTTGATAATATATATGTTGATTATTATCCTTATTATGATAAAGCATGATCAATTGTTGAATCTGAATTCTTGATATGAACCAGTATATATTTTGAATTGAATTCTGAATTGATAGCTCCTCATTTGATTGATGTCATGAGTTGAGCATTGAGATATGAATATGTCTGTTTGATTGTGATTATGAACCTATGGTATGTCAGTCAGAATACCCATGCTAACAGGGTAGTGTTAGTCTTTGTGCACATCGTATCTGAACTCTAGTTGGTCAGGGGAGTCACCAACCTGTGTGGACTAATCATCCCACAGTACGGAGCCTCATGCTCATTGCATTTTGATTTTCTGACGAGTTTTACCATATGATATTCTTGTTATGGCCTATTTGAGAAACCTTCCTATAAGAACCTAGAGCCATAATTGTGTATATATTCATCATTGTTATATTACCTCGTGTGTGTATATTGAACATTATCTACTCACTGAGTTGTTGAACTCACCATCTCATTATTTATCTTTTCAGGCTTATAGCTTGATAGCATGTCACTTTTGTTGGACCTTCAGAACCTGCTCTTTTGGTTGTAATTTGTACATTTTCCTTTATGTCTAGTTAGTGCTCCAAACTATGAAATTATATTAACTCTTGTATTAAGACAATTAATTATATTATGAAGTTAGTTTGTTGTTACTGTTGCGTTGAACTCTGATTGAGTTGTTTAAATGATAAGTTTATATGTAAGTTTGGGTTCGCATAGGTATGGAACCTTAGAGGGGAACCTTGTCTATGTGCCGGTCATGGATCCGGGAATCGGGTCGTGACAGCTGCCTTGCACATTGCAGCCAATCTAGTCTTTCATGAGCGAACAAGACATATTGAGATGGATTGTCATTACATTAAAGACAAGATTCAAGATGGTTCTGTTATTACAAGGCATGTACATTCTGAACATCAATTGGCCAACATCTTGACCAAGCCCTTGGGGAAAGAAATGTTTCTTCTGATGATTCACAAGTTGGGAGTGCAAGATATCCACTTCCAACTTGAGGGGGGTGTTAGGAATTCCATAACCTCTATATTAGGAATAAATAATTTGTACATATTTACTTTCCTATTGTAATGGCTACCTTATAGGAAGATAACTTATAATGTAGTAATTGATTCCAAATAGAAAGGAAAGTCTGGAATCCTACCTGTGTAAGAAATCCTGCTTGTATAAGGAATCCTGCTTGTATAAATACATGCAGAGATCAATGATAATATAGTTCCAGCAGATTCAATCTTCTTTTCCTCTCAAGTTTTATAAAAGGATCATATTGAAGATCATTTCCGGTTGTTATATCATTTGCCAATATCATCCCCACAGCGCTAGCACGCTGAGCCTCATGTGCCTTAAACTGCCTCGTAATTTGTCCTCGACAGTATAGTATGATTTTCCTAGCAACCTTTTTGCGATTAAGCGTAGTTGGCTGCATAATTGATTTCATGCTAATTATTAATATGAAAAAGCTGGTGACTTGCACACTTTAGTGATGCTCCACATTTCTCAATTCTGATATTTGTCGATAGGAGTGGTTACTTACGCATCTGTAGGTGTTGCTTCTGCAGCATTGATCAATAGAGGGGGATATATGACTGCTTTCGAGAGTTGGAAGTTAAATGATGTTGAATAGAAATACTCGACCCATAAGAAGAAAATGATGGCAATAGTGCACTACCTTTGCGAATGTAGATTTTTCTATATTTACTGTGTGCTTTGAGATTATTTACCTGTATTGGTTATTTTCTTACGACAAAAAAAATTGTGGCATCTCTTTGGGTTGAGTAAAATATATAGTTATAGATAAACATAAATGAAAAGGGATGCAAAGTTCAGTCTAGTCGAGACTAGACTGCTATATAGAACTGAATTTTGGGGTGGAAAATTTAACCCTAGTAGATTTCTGCATTTTGGATTGAAGTAGGTTTTGGAAAAGGTTGGATAGCTTTCAACCATTCTTTATGAAATTGTTGTTTTCTCTTCATACATACACAAAGGGATAACCATTAAACAAGAATGAGGGAGAATTCTTGAGCTTCATGGAGGATAAGCATCAAGAAAAAAAATAAAATGGTGAGAATTTCAAAATTGTTAAAGAGATCAGTGAAGCTGATTAAGTTTTTTTTTTATTTGACAGTAAAGGGGTATCCTGAATCCAGAGTCCTTTAAATGATCATTTTCGAACAAGAAACTACATTATTTAGATAAAAATAAATGTATTTAATTCAATTATTATTAAGATAAGAAACTATAAAATCTACGGGGGCAAAAATTCTTATGATTGTGTTAATTATTCTATTTTATCCATCAATTGGAAGCATACCAGTGAGTGAAAAATCTTTCCAGTATAATCTCTTCTTATTTAGCAGTAGAAATGTCATTTCATTGAGACATTTTTTCTTTTAGTGAAAAAATAAGCATCATTTTCGAACAAATTGATCTATCAGATTTCTACACAGAATGATGAGGGGCTGTGAGCAAAATTCACCCACTATTTCAATGACTCTAGTAATGCCTCACCACCAGAGGACTCCTGACAAAGTGCTTACCATCTCCCCATGTCAACATCCCAAATACATAATCTGTAAGCACGGCTTTTGGTGCTAGTTTGAATGTAACCTTAAACATCTTCTCTTCACCTATTTTCTGGAATCTCAAGATGGAAGGCGCAACAGAGACTGTCACTCCTGGTGGTGCCCTGATATGGATATTGTATGTGCCAGGAGATCCAACATTTTTAACTCTTCGAGTGACTGTTATGGAGTCATTGAGATTAGTAACTGTGATCGAAGGATAGTTGAAGTCTGCCAGGCTGAATGATTTTGGACAAGTGTACGGTTTATCTGAGAATAATTTGATGTTCTTCTTGGTATTGCCACGGTTGCATAAGAAGTTCAAGAAGTCATTAACAGTCAGATCATAAATTAGACCAGGATCTGCGGCACGGTTCGGCTGCACATGCCCTGCACCATCTGCAAATGGAGTTGCCTTGGTGTTGGTTGAGTCCAATATTGGCTCCCCATTGTTATCTCTTGTTGTTGCTGTGGATGAAATAGATTAGCGGGACGAAAAACAATGTCCAAAATACTTTATTTTTGCAACATTTTCTATCCCCAAAGAAAAAGAGAAGGTGGATTGTTCTTTACCAGTTGTCATTATTGCCGATCTGATAGCAGCAGGACTCCACTCTGGGTGGAGTGTTTTAAGAAGGCCAACAATACCAGAAACATGAGGGCATGACATTGAAGTGCCAGACTGAGTGTTGTAGGGAGTCCTACGCTTATCGTATTCTGCATCACTTGGTCCTATTGCTTGAGTGAAAGCAGCAATCACACTAACACCAGGAGCAGTGATATCAGGCTGAAATAAATAGACCAGGTCATTATGTTCTCTTATAATGCAAGACAAACAAAAGCACAGACAGAGTGATAATAATAATAATAAAATAAATAAAAAAACAGTAAGCAAACCTTCAGGATTGATTCTTCAATAATATTAGGCCCCCTAGATGAGAAAGAAGCCATAAATGGAGCTGGCTTTGTTGCCAATTCTGTCCTTACATTGGTTAAAAATGCCATAGGTTCCCTGCTTTATGCGCAGATGTGAGTCTCGAATAAATATCAGAATTTTCAAGTTCAAAAGTAAAATTGATATGAACTTACTTGGTAAAGTTGAGATAGGAAAAGACAGCTTCACCATCTGTAAAGTTGACGTGTGCAGCAGGAAGCACATGAGTATCGGCAATAATTTCGTTGCCAGAATTTTCATCATTAGCCAAAATCATCCCAACAGCCCCAGCAAGAAGAGCCTGATGTCCCTTGTCTACTCTTCCATTTTCCCCTCGAAGGCATACCAATATCTTCCCTTTAACCTTTTTGGGATCAAGTGCTCCAGGTTTGCAAAGCAGGCTGCAAAAGAGGTTACGGGTTCACATGTTTGGCAATGAAAATATTTGAAGCGTTCACAGATTTGAGGCGATACTCACGCATCTTCTTCAGACTGATCAGCGGCCTTTGCATCTGCAGCACTGATCAATGGGTAGAATTTTTCAGCAGGCAATCTTTTTTCTGAAAGACTTGCTCCCTAGAAATGAGAAAAAGATAAAAAAAAAAACCCAGATCGTTAGCTAGAGAAGAAACGTAGATCAATATTGCAAAAAAAATGGTGTACAACTGAAAAATACTGTAGAAGTTAAAAAGGAAAAGAAAAATACCTTGAGGTGCTTCCTGTTGCCAAGTGCAACATAGATTGTGAAGGCACGATCCATTGTGCTAGCACCAACTGTTATCAACCAAGGTGCCACATTCGATACTGTTCCTGGGCTCGGTCCTGAATTGCCAGCAGAGGCAACGACAGTAATGCCTTTTGCAACAGCATGGAAAGAACCGATTGCAATTGCATCATCCGAAAATTCAGCAGGATCCCCACCGAGGGAAACTGAGAGCACGTCAACACCATCACTTATGGCAACATCGAAGGCAGCCAAGATGTCTGCATCAAAGCACTCGTTACTCCCATTTATAGGTGGCCAGCACACCTTGTAAGCTGCTGCACGGGCGTGAGGCGATCCTCCTTTGGCAGTTCCATTGCCATAACCCAGGACATCAGCTCCTGGAACAAAATTACCTGCTGCTGTTGATAGGGTATGAGTTCCATGGCCCTCACTGTCACGGGCAGTTTGAAAGCTTGAGTTGAGATGGCCAGCATATGCAGCATAACCCTTGTTAAAGTACCTGGTTCCAATCAGCTTCCTAATTTTTGGGAAGCCATAGGAAACAAGATGGTAAGGCCAAAGATGAAAACTTGCATGCCATACGATAGAATGCAGGCACTGGTAAAATCTTGAATAATATTTGAGCCCTAACCACCAAATGCATATAGGCACGACGACATTGGATTTACAGGTTAACATTGACAAACAGATGAGAGCTTAGCTTGCCACCATGACGTTTACTGAGATACAAGACCATTTAACTTGCAGACATTCATGGAGGGATAAAAGCATTCGAAACTGAGCCCATGTATATAGCAGGCAGTCACGACTTGCAATAAAAAACACCATCCCCTAAAGAGGTCCTTGAGGTGATGTCAAAAGCCATATGGCATTTTAGAAGTGAGCCTTTTTCCGATTTCAAGATCAGTACTTTCTCATATATTATGCATAAGTGGAGGTTTGACCTGCAGTTTGTTTCACAGTTGTGACATCATGACCGACTCCTATTCCATCTAGGATGCAACGAAGTCAAGTAAAGATTTGACATAGTGAGAATTTGGAAAGAAATTTGCAAATCCAGTTATCCGACGTGTATTTGTCAACAGGCAACAGAGCCATGTGCAAATATATGTTAATGCAGATGACAGCAACGTAACAGGAAAATTCTATCCGAAGTAAACATGGTTTTATTGATTGTTTTCCAAGATTGGAAGTCAGCTAATATCATAGCAGCAGCAAGCTTCCAACAGAAATGTATCATTGCTGAGGAAAAAACCTGTGCAAGAATTTTTTACATTAAACAAGTAATTAACAAGTGTCTTAGCTAATTATCATGTGCAGGAAACAACAATTTCAACAGAGAAAAATACTACATAAAATAATGTTACATACATGTGCATGTGAGGTTAACCTCCTATACTAACCATGACCAAGTTGAATGATCAATAATGAGAACAGGGAGATTAAGATGATTTGATTGAGGCTAATCATTAATCACTTGAGCAGGATTATGCCAAATCTTGGAAAGAAAAGCAAGAAAACTTTAATCTGATAAGGCAAGACTACCATTGACTAGGCCAAATATTGTAACAGAGAATTGATAGCAAGTGGAAAAGAACATGGACCTGTTGCAAACAACACCATCTTTGTTGTCATGCTGACAGATTCCTCTCCACTTTGATGGAACTGGACCCATTCCTTCATCACTAAAGCTCTTCGATTCCGGCCAAACACCTAGCACAATTCAATTTAAAATGGCAAGACATAAAATTGCAATTGGCAAAGCAACAGTAGCACATGCATTATTATACTACGCCAAAAGGGAACAAAAGCTAGAATGGATAGTCAAGCTTTATTTTGCTACTGACCCTACCACTTACATATTCTAAATGTTTAATACTCCAAGATTAAAAAAAGAAGAAAAAGATCATAAGACTGGTAACAAGTTTCAAATTTCAAAACATCAGATTCTTATTTGCAGTGGATAAACCATGACAAAATTTATATTTTCCTTTTCACTTTTCTGATGAACATGGAGGAGTAAAGTGACAAGGGAGATTTGGTGGTTAAACAGAAACAATTATGTCATCATCCTCAATTTTATCTCATTCCATGTACTAAAATACAAAATCTGTGGTCAATCCTGTTACCCTAATAAAAATATAGGGTGGTTGGTGGTATTTCAGCATGAAAATCAGAGTGCTTGGAGGACCATGTTTTTGAAGTCTAGTCAACACAACAGTGACTATATTGCAATCAACTACAAGGCTCCCAAGGTTAAATGGGGTTATGCATAGACATGTAAACATCAAATCAAGAACAAGAACTCATGCAAGTGATAAAGTTTCAATCACTTTGACCACCCAAATGGCTAGAATTACTTATCAATAATTACAAGGATATAGTACTTACCGGTGTCGAGGTTACCAATGATTACATCTTCGCCGTATCTTGCTTTCTTCCAAAGTGAGTATGGAGGAACCATACCATCTGCCTCTAATCCAAGAAAGTTCCATGACCGTGTCGTATGAAGTTTCTTTCCTTTGTTCAAGAAAACTGACACCACATCTGGGTGTTCTGCATTGATTAAAAAAGATAAACCATTAGCAGAGATAAGTACTGTATCCTGGAATGGCAGTTACAATGAAACCAGTGACAAAAAAGAGGCAACAGAGACAAAACAGAGTCAAAAAAAGATTTGTCTCTGTTCTGCTAATGAATGATCACTAATTTAACATGAAAGACAAGAATGTACGAGTTCAAATTCTTACTGGCAAGAGATGATGCCTCTTCCTCTTCTAGGACTGCAGCGAAGCCATTTATGTTGTTAGTGTAAGAGTAAAATATTTTCTCCTTCGCCTTCTCTTTACTGTCAAGTTAGGATTGCAACAAAATGAGCAGAAGTAAGAGACAAACAAAAGAAAAGAATTCTTCAAGAAAATACGCATACCCTTCAGTGAATGATCCCAGCAACTCATAATGAGAATCTGTGACACGCTCGATATCGGACTGAGTAGGCTCCAAGCCATGTGAATGTGATCCCAAATAAACTACATAAGACTGCTCGAGAAAAATTCAACCTTAAGGCCATTGATCAAATATATACTACTTTAGTTTCCAAAATGGAAATGAGAAATTCAAAGAAGTTATCGATATCCCATGTTGAGTTTTAGTACAAAAAAAATCATTGAAAGTTCATGAAGGCATAAAAGAAGAACACCACACCATTTTGAAGAATCAAAAGCAGAGGAACGATATGATCACAAACAGAGAAAAGCAAAATATGGCTGCTCACCTTTTGTGTGGCAAAAGTTAATGGCTGCAAAAGAGAGAAGAAAAGAAAGAATGAAAGAAGTAAAGGAGAGAAGATAATTGAAAGAGCCATTGCTTTACACGAAGAGAGAAGTGTAAAGGGTGTCTGCTTTTCCTCTGTTTTTATACTCTGTATTTTGATGGATTGGTTTTAGGAAGCAAAGATCCTTTGAATTTGGATGGAGATGGACAAGAACGGAATGCGTGCATTTTGTAAGCAAAATTTGGGTGATTTAAGAGCCATAATTTAAATATTCTTCCATTCAATTTACGTTTCCCTTTAAGGATTTGCAGTTGTGATATGGTTGGATTTCATTTCATTTCATTTTATTTATTTAATTAATTAATTATTGGTCACAATCAATATTTTTTTTGTAAAATAAAAACAATATATTCTAATTTAAAGGGGAAACTGAGTAGGAGGACTTACCTTGGGTTACTATCAGTTTTTTTTTTTAAGGCTATGGTGTTTCAATGACTTGTGTTTATTACCGTACTAGTATAGATTGTTTTTTAAAAATATTTTTTATTTATAAATATATTAAAATAATTTTATTTAATTTTATTTAATTTTTGATATTAACATATTAAAATCATCAAAAAATACTAAAAACATCAATATAATATTTTTTTAAACTAAATATATTTTTGAAACATACTCAAATATAATTTTAAACACAAAAATAAACTATAATTGAAATGTCCTCTAGTGTAAATAGTTCTTCATTCGTTTTTTTTATCCCAAAGGAACTAAAAGACAAATCCTCGGGTGATATATATATATAAAAAAAGAATCAAATTCTTGATACACAATGATCCTCAACATCTCAAGTCAAAGATCCCATTTTGGCATTGAGAAAATAAATAGTGAATAATAAACCATAAATTTGTAAATTTTGAAAAAAAAAAACTATTTCTAAGGATCTCTTTGATTTATCCTCAAGGAAGCCTTTAATAACATTTATTGAATCTAATAAATGAAAAATGAGCCATATCATGAACATATCATGATTGAAAAACGATATGTCACCCCCAAACAAGCCCACATGATTAAAAAAAAAGAAAAAAAAAAAGAGCAAACCCTAGATAAGATGAACATACCATGAACCCAATATCATAGTTTCGGTCTTGAATGCAGAATTCATGCCTCAATAATCATCAACGGCTTCTCATACATTTTTGTACATGTACATTCTATAAATTTGAGCCCAAAATTCTGCCACACCTTATTTCGAAGCATGTATATTATGTATATTATGACCTTCAAGTTATTCATGTGCGATATTGCTTTGAACTTGTTCATGTTCGGATAATTAGCGATATTTTACTTGTTATTTTCTGGATTATATAAAATAACTAATATAACACTATTTATTATTTCCCGAGCATCATAAAATTCTTCATATTTAATTAGTATTCCATGATAAATATATATACATGCACAAAAAGAGATGTAAACATATTTTTATTAAAGAGATAGAAATATA
>Ga0307515_10025741_pt1 | contig 10162 bp, 3 predicted proteins | sample 17_EM_MG_FD_194513 | JGI IMG/M metagenome (GOLD analysis project Ga0307515, IMG submission 194513) | Populus trichocarpa ectomycorrhiza microbial communities from riparian zone in the Pacific Northwest, United States - 17_EM | ecosystem: Host-associated > Plants > Roots > Unclassified | place...
TTCATATTTTTTAAATTATATAAAAAAATATTCCGATGTTGTTTATGTTTTGTTTCTATAGTGAAAAGAAAATTTAAACTTTAAGGGTTTATCTGATATGATTTGAATGACTTTATGAATTAAAAAAAATTCAGATTATTTATAAAATTATAGTTTGATTAAAAAAATTACAATGATATTTTTTTTAACATTAAGACAACAACATATTGGATTGACTTGGATCAACCCGATTTAACATATTAAATCCGTGACCCGAGTTATGAGGCAATGATAACCTCTTAAAAAGCAATCAAAACAAATTATGAAGTATAATTCTCACGTTGAATTATAAAAATCAAAATCAAAATCAAAATCAAAATCAATTAAAAAAAGACATAGAAAAGCGACCTTGATTAACCTATCATACTCGTGACCTAGATCATAAGACTAAAATAACCACATAAAAAATAAATTATAAAGTTCAATTCTCAACAAGCACGATGTTGAGGGATAATATTAAAAAAAATATTAATTAAAAAAAACTTAAAATGACCTGAGTCAATCCGACAAACCTATAATCATGGTCATGGGACTGGAATCCTCATATAAAAAATATGAAAAATACATGATTTAACTCAGGTTAACCATCTGAATCCACGATTCTGATCATAAGATTATGATAAAACTTGTATAGAAAAAAAAATTATGAATCTTAATTTTCAATCAATCTTGTTAGATCCAGAGGTGAACTATGAAATTTGTAAAAACATTAATTAAAAAATGACATAAAAATAAATCGAATCAACCCGGATTAACTCGTTAAGCACTATTCTCAAGTCATGAAGTCGAGATATCCTAATAAAAACTAAATTAAAACAAATAATGAAGTCTAATTCTCAGTGAAACACGATATTAAATGATAAAATTGAGAAAAAAAACAAAAAAAATATGTCAGTTGGGTTAATTCGCTAAACCCGTGGCCCAGGTCATGAGACGAGGACATCCCAACAAAAATAAAATCCAATGCTGAAGGCCCTGTGATCCAGATCATGACACCGAGATTACCTCTTAAAAAAATGAAAAAAATGATATGATTTAGCAAGTCAAGATGACAAAACTCGTGCTCTAATCATAAGACCATATATCCTCATAAAACAATAATAAATAGATTATGAAACTTAATTCTTAACCGATCCAATATTGAATAATGGAATTTAAAAAAAAACAAAAAATAACTCGGGTCAACTCAAGTTAACCCGTTGAGCACTATTATTAGATCATGAGAATGAAATAACCTAATAAAAAACAGGTAAAACATATTATGAAGCCTAATTTCAAATCAACTCAATATTAAATAATGAAATTAAGAGAATAACAAATTAATTATGAAAAAAAAACAAGTTAACCGGCTTAACCTGTCAACCCACAATTCATGTCATGATAGTGGGATAACCCAATAAAAAATAAAATACTATATTGAAGAAAAGAATTAGAAGAAAAAAAAGCATTTATAGAAAGAAAATCAAATTAAAAAGAGTATTATTTGCTTTTCGATGATAGGTACATTTTTTTTTTTGGTTAATATTATCTTTAAGATTTTATATTAAAAAATCATTATGTTGACCAATTAAAAATAGGTTTTATGAAAAAAGTGTACAGTAACGGCTAAGTAATAAAGTTTCAGTAATGGGCATCCCTTGGATGGCATTGGCAAATAACACGAGCTGGAGCGGGGATGGAAATTTAATCCCAGGTTTATAAGTTTATGCAGACACTATATATTATCAACAGAGTTCTCTCGGTGTCCACTTGTGATCCTATCACGCCAAAACATATCAAGTGTATAGTTTTTTCTTCTTTTTTTAAAAAATAAAATTGAATCTAGCAATTTAAAGAAGAGAAAAACAAAGTATGAGAGAGATTTCCTTAAAATCCTGTTTGCTATGTACTCTCAAGTTACACCAGAAAAATGACAGCAATATAGAATCCATGTTCCTACAAACATCCTATCTAACAATCAGACACAATTTCCAGATCGACAAGGTAGTTTCACAGTGAAGAGATAATAATAACGCAACGTGTCTACAAAAGAATGGGGATAGGAACTCGCTTACTGCTATAATTCACACCAGCCATACTCTAAGAAGAACACACCCTATACCTTGACAGCAAAGATCTCCATGAGAGCATACCATGTCCCAGAAACAGCAAGAACAAGGCCTAAGGCCACAATCCCTACATCAATACTCCACCCTTTCCAGCTCATCTCCTCCTTGAACACGAGCAGGTGAAACAAAGCTGGCAAAACAAATCCCAGCCCACAGCATACACTACTCCCCACCAAGGACATGAAATCGGCAAAGTTCGGCACCATTAGAGCCACCAAAGTAACCAACAAAACGGATACCCATCTAAGCCACAAACAATACCTTCCACCCCAAAACCTTCTCTCCAGTATCTCATAAACAGGGTTCATCATCAAAGGAAATGTAAAGAACAGGTTAATACAAAGACCCAATTGAACCAAGAGGCTAATGAGTCCAGGCCCTAAATTAGCAGTGATAATATCCTGAGTATCATTTCCAAAAGCAAAGTAACCCAGCACGCCAAAAGCTCCATATATCACTGAAATAAGCCCCATGCTCAGCCCTAGGATTCTCCCAAACTTTTCCCTCTCTCTCATTTCAGATTCTATTGGCAAAACCATGCCAATCCCTTCAAACGCATAAACAGCCACACCCATCCCATAGAAAAACACAGACAAACCTCCAAATGCTCTAACTTCAGCCCTATTTTCCATCATTATAAAAACATCCTTAACAATCACCACTCCCATGGCAGCAAGATCAACAACATCGGCAAAAATACTCAGAGGAGCCAAATGGGTCAACGTTGCAATAGAATTCAACCCCAACTGAAAAGGAAAACAACCCCACATATACCAACTCTTAGCTGACATTGAAAGGGCCAGAATTTGAGAAGCCAGGCCATTAGGTGATGGCGAATTGAATAGATTAGCCAAAGTATTAGCAATGAATATCAAATAACCAATACAAAATCCAGCTTGTGACAAGACAATCATAACATCAACAACAAACCTCCCAATAGAACCACAAACAGTGAAACCCACATCACCAAAAGAGGTAATCTTTGAGAATCCACCAGAAAAAGATTGAAGCTTTCCACGAGTATTGACTAACAACATCATACAATAATGAGTTAAGCCAGCAACAGAGAAAAGCATAATAAGACTCATTAGCCAACCTGTGCGTTTGAAAGCATAAGGGAGACCAAGAACACCAGCACCGACAATAGCAATGAAGACATTTGCAAAAGTCTTCGATTGAGATGATAAAGGCGTGGACTTGGCTATGAGAGGTGTGTCTTCTCTCGGTGGAAAAGTTTTTGCTGATGAGGATGCTTTTTTCCTCCCAAATCCCATGTTTGATTGGTTGATTGTTCGTTTGTTTTGAGGTTTAGTTTGAAGAAGAGCAATAATTAGAAGAGAGATCGATCGTTGATGATGTTTTTAACAGAATTGGTATTGGCTGGTAATAAAAATAGGGAATTGCTATTGGAAGCCTAGTTATCACGCCATGATCCTTAATCCGACTTTCAATCTGTATCAGCCCTGTTACCCAACAAAGTTGAAAAGTCTACCAATTGTATAGTGACAAAAAGATTTAATAATTGTAAGAGAACGTGAATGTATTTGTCGGAATAAAAAAAAAAAAAAAGAAATCTTAACATTTTTTTTTATATCTAATCACCTTATGATTAACTTTTTAAATTTTAATAATTGAGTTATACGATAGACGCGTTTAGTTATTCCACATAGAATGGATAAAAACAGTAAAGCAAGGCATATGGTTAATGACAGAAGAACATAAGGTATTTATTATAATAAAATAATAAAAATGAGATTTAATTAAATCTCTTTATAATAACTGCTGTTGTTATTTTTTTTGGAAATTAATTAATTGAGCTATGTAATGTAAGTTAGCAAGCCAAAATAGGGTAGAATCTTGACCTTAAGAAGGACCAGGGGGAAGCAGGACGGAAAACTTCACGTGGAACTAAGCTTTGAACCCAGCCCATTCAACCGAGTCCAAGAAGCCATGCCCTTGTGGCTTGTATCAATTCCACACATTCAAGGTCATTATAGAAACGAACATCAATCTACCCCATTAGCTTGACTTCTCAAGTTATTGCCTTTTCAATGTCAGCTAAGAGCTGGTGCGTATGGGGTTGTCACTTGTTTTCCTTTTAATAGGGGTTAAATTCCATTGCAACACTGACCCGTTTGGCTCGTTCGAGTATTTTAGCTGATGTCGTCGGTGTTGCTGCCATGGGAGTGTTGATCCTTGAGAATTTACCAGAGAAACAAAGATGGAAGCTTTCTACGAGTGTGAACTAGCAACATCATACTATAATTAGTTAAACCAGTAACAGCCGATAAGCCATCCAGTGCGTTTAAAAGAACAAGGTAGACCAAGAACACCCCTGCACCGATAATAGCAATGAAGGCATTTGCAAAAGGGTTGGATTGAGAGGATAAAGGCCCGGACTTGGCTATGATAATGCCATCTCGAAAGCCCTTTTTTTTTTAAAAAAAAAAAATAGAAGCTCAGTTAGTCTTCGTGACTGACGTCTTCGTGACTGACTTATATTTGTTTACAAGTCGAAACAGACGTTGGCGTTTTAATCAACGTTGGAAAACGTGGCAATGGCTTATTGGGTGGTTGATTTGGGTCCACCGGAATATTCGAAAACGGAAATTGCTAGGAGACTACTGCGAGTTAAAAGAAAATCAAACCCTCTTATTGAGCAACAGAGAGCAGAGAGAATGGTGAAGAATTAATTAATAAAAGAAGAAGAAGAAAAGGATTGAAATGAGGAGAGTGGGATGCGATTATCGATGCCTTCTGATACCAGCCGCACTCGCATTCTTCTATATCCAGGTAGGCCACTCACTGGCAGTCTTCTTATCCTCTCTCGCAGATCCAATGAAAACAATTGGAACTTTTGTGTAATTTTCAGATGCGGTTATTTGTTACGCAATCAAAGTACGAGGATCGGCTTGCTGCTGCCATTGAATCAGAGAATCATTGTACAAGTCAATCACGTTTGCTTATTGATCAGATTAGTATCCAGCAAGGCACTATCGTTTCTCTTCAAGGTGCTGCTGCTCATCTCTCTCTCGACAATTATTGAATTGGATTGGAGCTATTTATTATTTATTTATTTTATGGAAATAATTTCAGAACAAAATAAACGACAAAGCGAAGAGTGTAGGCAGCTCAAGGCGCTTCTTGAAGATCTTGAAAGTATGTTTTTTATTACTTACTGGAACTTCTACGCAAGCTCTCTTCATTCACTCTTCACTCTTTCGGTTTCGCTCTTCAGTTTGCTACTAATGGTGCCTGCCAACTTTTATTTTATTTTAGTACATAGAAATTTGGTCTTAGGTTGCAAAATGCGAACCCAGACCACCTTAAGAATTTTGTTCCTGTGGAAAAGGGGAAGCGAGAAATTTGAAATATGTGCTAGTTCTTTGTTGTGTGTGGGTATTAAAGAACCAAATTGTTTTGCCGAGTTGAAGGTTAATTTTGATGATGTTTTACCTTTTGTTCTCCTTTCCTTGATATCAGCATTGATTTCTGTCAGTTACTGTCTATCTAGGTTTTCTTTCGGGCAGTTTACATTTGCTGTTAACGGTTAATTTTTTTCAGTATTAACGGAAACATTATCAGAAACTTAGAATGTTCTTTATGCTAATGTTGCAGGAAAAGGCCTTAAAAAACTGGTTGATAAGGTACAGTTCTTGAACCGTGGATAATTTCTGAGTTTTCCTCTTTTCTTTGTTTTTGTTTTTTCTTCTTGCACCTGTTTCGCTGGGCTGTTTTTGCGTTTCAAAAATATTTTTGGAAAAAAATTGGATTATTTATTTATTTATTTAAAATCAATATTTTTTTGGTATTTTCACATCATTTTGATGTGCTAATGTAAAAAATAATTTTTAAAAAATAAAAAAATATTATTTTGATGTATTTTCATGTAAAAAAAGACACTTTGAAAAGCAACCGTTACCACAATCCTAAACACCCCTGAAGTCATTGCTTCAAATTATAGAACCTATTTCCACCTCTTCTTGCAGGTACCAGTGGCAGCAGTTGTGATCATGGCATGCAATCGTGCTGATTATCTAGAACGGACAATTGAGTCTGTTTTGAAGTATGTTTTATGTTCATGTAGTTTGTTTTCTACTGCATTGAACTCAATCCTACACACTAGCTGAATGGTTTTATAAGTTTACAGGTATCAAAGCTCCGTTGCTTCAAAGTATCCACTTTTTGTATCTCAGGTACTGGCATTAGTTTTTTTTCCTCCCTCCTTTGTTGAAATGCAAATTAGGTTTGGTTGTGAGCATGGCTTGCGCACCTATTGTCCAATAGATATGTTGCGTAAGAAACCGTATAGCTATTCCGATTTTCTTTTAGTAATAATTTTCTCTCCAAATTTTCAGGATGGAACAGACCCAAATGTTAGAAGCAAGGCTATGAGTTATGATCAGCTAATGTACATTCAGGTAAACTGTAATCTATGTATTTTTGTGTATGCATGTAAGGTTATCATCTGCTATGATAACCTTGGTGCATGTATAATGTTTGTAAATTTGTGGTATGTCAAGCCATGCTTTGAGGACTTTTCACATTCCACTTGTAATGCTTGATTTCATTGGCTTCTTTTTTGTTCATTTGCAGCACTTGGATTCCGAACCAGTACATACAGAAAGGCCTGGGGAATTGATTGCATATTACAAGATTGCAAGTAATGATTACTTGTGTAATAGCTTTCTTCTGAAAGATACTAACCTATAGATATCTCTTCCATAGGGCATTACAAATGGGCAATGGATCAATTATTTTACAAGCATAATTTCAGCCGAGTAATTATACTTGAAGGTGGACTTCTTTTCTCCCCTCCATATTCACTTGGGTGTGTGTGAGAAATAAAATGCTAAAGTATTGCTTCTCAAACAGATGATATGGAAATCGCTCCTGATTTTTTTGATTACTTTGAGGCTGCAGCAGCTCTTCTTGACAAGGATAAGTATGTTTTTTTGCTTTCTTTCTAGTTCCTGCACATTAAATTTTAATATAAAAAAGCAGGGGATCTTAGGCTTTTGGCAAGCTAGTTTCATTCTCATTTGGTTTCCAACATGTTAGGTCCATTATGGCCGTTTCCTCATGGAATGACAATGGACAAAAGCAGTTTGTGCATGATCCTTGTAAGTTCATTTCTTATTTACTTCCCGTATACTACCACCTCTCACTCTAAAATGTATCCATGTGATGACCAATTTAACTTTCAATGAGCTAAAGCAAGAACCTTGTGAACTACCTAGTTTTTTCTGATCTGCTATTTAATGTATTCTGCAGACGAACTTTATCGGTCTGATTTCTTTCCTGGACTTGGGTGGATGCTGACTAAATCAATTTGGGACGAACTATCCCCTAAATGGCCAAAAGCATATCCTTTTTCAATTGTATATATTGTTTTGAAGTCAGGCTTTTATAGTGTGAGCCGAGGCATTTTACTAACATTTCCTTGACAAAAACCCACTTACTGGGATGATTGGTTGCGATTGAAGGAGAATCATAAAGGTCGACAGTTCATTCGTCCAGAAGTGTGCAGAACATATAACTTTGGCGAACATGTATGTATGACTATCTATATACTACTGCACTTGTTGGTTTCTTTCTAGTTGTTTGGATGCATCTCCGTGTCAGGCATACATATTAAGCAAGTGTTGATTAATATAAATGCATCAAGGACTGCTTAGGCAGAAGCTTACAAATCAGTTAATCATTCATTGGAAAACATGTAGGGGATTAAGTGAAAGAAAGTTTATTTTCATAATATCAAAAATCACAAGGTTGATGCAATGAAATGGCACCAAATATCACAGGCCAGTTGTCTATACCCACTAATTGACTGTGGATGTATGATCACAGGGCTCTAGTATGGGGCAGTTTTTCCAACAATATCTCCAGCCTATTAAGCTGAACGATGTAAAGGTATTACGTATTCCACATCTTTCCCCTAGTTGAAGTTTCTGCATGTATAATGCATATCGTTAAATTATAACAATGAATTTCACTTTTGCCTCTTCTTCAAAAGGTTGATTGGAAGTCGAGGGATTTAAGCTACCTGATGAAGGTAACGGACTCTTTTAATTCATGTAAAGTGAAGGAGACCTAAAATCTAATTCCAGTCAATCAATTATGTAATGCTGCTCTTCTCAGGACAAGTATACAAAGCATTTTGCCGACATTGTGAGAAAAGCTAAACCTATCCAAGGAACTGATGCTGTTCTTAAGGCCTCTAATATAGAGGGTGATGTACGTATCCAGTACAAGGACCAACCGGACTTTGAAAGGATTGCACGCCAGCTTGGTATTTTCCAAGAGTGGAAGGTATCTCTGCTCTAACTTGGATAAAGTTGTGCAATATGGAATGAGATGAGAGAATTATTGACTTTATCATATGCTCTTGGGTATATAATTTGGATTGAGTAGTTCCTGTCATGTCACTTCAGATTTCACGGGACATTTCACTATCCAAATGTTCAATGTTACAGTTAAAAATCCCTTCTCTGAGGGGCACTGTGTCATGGTTATGCATGTCCACTCTTATTCGATCTAATTTTCTTTATTCAGAATCTGAATTTTTTTCATCATTTTGAAAACAATTGTGTCTCCACTTGATTATTTCCCTTTTCATTTCTAGGATGGAATACCAAGGACATCATTTAAAGGAGTAGTTGTTTTCAGATACCGAACAACAAGACGTGTATTCCTTGTCGGCCCAGATTCTCTTAGGCAACTTGGGATCAAGGATGCTCGAAACATATGAAATGAGAGATCATGCGCTGTTAGTTCCATAGAGTTTGGTTTTTATCTTGTAGCATTGCTGACGAGCATGAGGAAGGAGGACACCATCAGATACCGAAGTAGAGTAAGTTCTTGTCTATCTTTAAATTAGCAGAACTCAAAGGAGGAAATGCGTGTATATTTGAGTCGTTAGAGAGGCAGTCAGGCGAAGAGATATGGCTACACACAGCCAGACACAAGCATAGTTGATCCTGAACGACATAGTGGAATCAGCTTCTATTTCAGATAGGGCTTTTCTTGAGCCTTTTTGGGGTCATATTTACATCTGATCACTGTATGAGATGCCTGATTCTTATGCTCCTCGAGTGGAGTTAGCATGCGTGTCTTGTTATTGGATATAGCATTCATCGACGACGTTGTTCTTACTAATGTTTTTCTTAACCATTACATGCCAAGTGATCATCGACTTGTGACTGTTTCTTGATGCATGGTAATATATTTTTTTATATGTATAAAAAACCGAGCTTCAGATACAACAAGCATTACAGAGTTGGAAATATACGGCAACGTATTGTTTTGGGATAAAAGATAATAAAAACGTGTTTTTGTTGTAGAAAATAAAATGAAGACATAAATTAAATGTTTTCAGTTTTTTTAATCTGATTTTTTTTTTGTTTTTAAATCATAAAATATGAGAAGATATGTCATTTCTTTTTCTATTTGAGATAATAAACTAATATATATATATTTCAAAATAAACATTTATATTATGTTATGCTATTAGCACATCGCCCTATGTAGGATTAATAATAATTTTTTATTTTAAATGTAAAAAACAAAATATAAAACGTGATTTTAAATGCCTTGAATTAGATTATAGAGTTAGATCTAACAATACTTTTTGACTAATAAATAAAAAAAACAACACTTTTTAGATGCTGCAATGTCGTTTATAGTATAAATATTTTATATCAATGATGTAATCCATGGTATAATAAATCTATGTTCATAATACCTTTATAATATTTTTTCCACATGTTTTTAAAATATAATATAATGTGCTAGTGGACAAGATAATTTACAACATTTATTAAGGATATGTCATACATTTGTTACTGTGTTCGTAGAAAAAACAATTATAGAAATCTTTAAGAGTTGTATTAAAAATTAAGGCTTTTTAAAACTAATAATAATTTATTTTGCGTTCCAATTTTCACATTATAAGATAATTAGCACTTAATGTAGCTATTTTTCTTTTGTGTTTTCCTAAAAAAAAAGAATTAATT
>Ga0307515_10025742_pt1 | contig 10162 bp, 7 predicted proteins | sample 17_EM_MG_FD_194513 | JGI IMG/M metagenome (GOLD analysis project Ga0307515, IMG submission 194513) | Populus trichocarpa ectomycorrhiza microbial communities from riparian zone in the Pacific Northwest, United States - 17_EM | ecosystem: Host-associated > Plants > Roots > Unclassified | place...
TCGATTTCCCAGCGGTGTTTTTTTTTTTTTTTTAGTGTTTTAAAATATATTTTACAAACATGCCCTATCGATTTTCCAGCGGTGTTCTCTTTTCTTTTTTTTAGTGTTTTGCTGAACAAACCCCAAATGATTTTCAAGAATTCTGAAAAAAATTCAGGTACTATTTTAAAATTATTTATGAATCCCTCGCATGTTTCTCAACCATTTCATTTAATTTTGGACTGTAAATTTATACTGTAAGATACTGGCCTGATATTAAATATACATGTTTGTCTTCAAAATTTCAGAAAATTAAAAAAAAAAACAATTCCTTAGTTAAAAAACACAAAAACACATTTATTTTTATTTGTGTGCATACAACTGAATTCTAAAAAATATTTCATGTATATTTTATAAAAAATAAAAAAATTGAATTTATGATTATTAGTGAGTGTTGTAATTAATTTATGATTATCTATAAGGATTTGATCAACATTTCAAAAATACCACAAAAATTAATTTGTTTAATTAATATATGGGGTATGAATTTTACAATGTAATGCATATCCTCATTATAAAATTAAATGAATTAACAAAATAAAATGTTAGAAATTAGTTATAGACTTTAATATTTGAGGGTATAAAATTATACTGTAAAACATATTCTCAGATATGAAAGATATAAAATAAAAATAAATAAACCATTAAAACTTAAACCTTAAAATGATTAGATTTTAGCTCGATAAGATAAGAAATTTTTTACTGAAAATACATTTCTTAAACATTAAATAAAGAAATGAATAGAAATAAAAGTTTTTTAAAAAATCAACCCAGTTTTTTTATATTAAACTAATTTTTTTAATCTAAATTTTTATAAATTATTAATTTTTTTTTTGTGATGATAATATTATATAATAATTTTTAATTTTTAAATTTTAAATTTTAAATTTTATAATTTATCTCAATACATTAAAAAAAAAAAAAACATTGATGAGAAGGAAAACCCGAGCACTGAACACCGTGAACGCCATGACAACACATACAGGATTAGTTCCGAGCACTAAACACCGTGCACGCCATGACAAAACTTACAGGATTAGAAATAAATGATAAAATAAAGGATGCATGGGTTTTGTAACGGTGCTCCTAAAAATTAAAAGATTGACTACGGTATCTGAGCCGCAGCTTTTTAGAGAGAGAGAATGGCGGTTTTCAATATTTTATCAACTTCCGCCGGCGCCGGCGCTACCTTCTCATTTCTTTCCTCCTCTTCTTCTTTTTTAATTCTAATAATTATTTTAACAATTATTGTTATTGTTATTATTATTATTCTAATAATTATTACAGTAATAAAAAATTCCCAACCCCTCGTGTTTATCACTTCTCTCTTGTCTCTTCTCAAACCAAATCAAAATCATCTTCAAAGAGAGAGCTCTCTGAAATGGATACCCATTTCTTCTCCAAGTCAGGTTAATTTCCCACCTTCCATTCCTTTTCTTTTTTGCACTTAATACTTTAAATACCGTTTTATTATGATAATGGGCTTCTGTTTTTTATTTTTTATTTTAGTTTTTATTAAAGCTTAGAAACTGAAGAAGATTTGTCATTAGTTTTTTTATTTTATTAAATGAAAGATGATTCCCAGTTTAAAATTTTAGGAGAGGAAGTCATTGATGTCGAAAGAAGTGATTGTTTACCTCAATATTTGCGGAAATTTACAATATCTGATCCGATCTAGTTTGCATGTTACAAGGTTAAGGTTTCTATATAGATAGTGTCACTCCCTTTTCTGTCTCCTGTCTCTTTAAAACTTTCAAGGATTTCATTTCCATGTAGTATTCTCACAAGGAAAAAAAGAGAAAGGAAATGCAACATGAATTCTTTGCATGTCGTGTGTGATGCTGTTGGCTTACTAACTGTCTATGCATTTGAATGGTCAGATTGTAGAGCTGTTTGGACAGATGGGCTTTCTTTCTTTGTTGACGTTTTGCATGAAGAATATCATAAAATACGATGATCTTTCTAATGCTGTGTGCAGGCAGTGGATATTCCTGGATTCAAGGCAGCTCCGTGCATCAGAACTCAACTTCCAGCAATAAAAGGATGCAGGGTCCATTGTGTTCGGTGTTTCCCTCAACACCTGCACAAGTCTCTTCCGTGGAGGACCTTTACGAATTTATTTGCTCGGGTCCTCTTATAAGCAAGTTGGGTTTGACCTCAGAAAGGATTGCTGACTCCATCGACAAGTGGTTATCACATGGCTCGCGCTTGTGCCGATTGTTTCAGCTTAATGAATTGTACCTTACTGCTCCTCAGAAAGCAAGGTTTTATCACTATTATATACCGGTCTTTGTATGGTGTGAAGATAAGATTTCCAAGCACGTGTCCCAGTTCAAAGACTCGGAACATATACCTCCTTTAGTGGTACGCATGTAATTTCCTTGTAACTGTTTTCAATTCTGATGCAAGTGCCTACACTAGCTCTCATTCCGTTAGCATATTTCAGAAAGAAAGGCCGCAGGGTATTTATTAAGCCATGCAGTCATGCTGCAAAGAATGCTAGTTGCTATGCAGTTCTTTTCATCTCATGATGCTGACATCTGGTTTGGTGCAGATTGGTTTTAGTGCTCCACAAGGTTGTGGAAAGACCACACTTGTCTTTGCTCTTAGTTATCTCTTCCAGACAACTGGCAGGTACATGCTATCATACAAGTATGTGTAATAGCTGTAAATTATTTCTCAATTGTCAGTTAGTTCTTAATAAAGTTGTTGCCTTCCCCTATCAGGAAGTCCGCAACATTATCCATAGATGATTTTTATTTAACGGCAGAGGGTCAGGTAAATTTTAGGGACTTCCTTGCATTTGCTTGCTTTATCTTCATGTTTTAGTTGCTGACGCAAATTTTCATGAATTCCAGGCCAATCTAAGAGAAGCCAATCCAGGAAATGCGCTTCTAGAGGTAGCAATCAACATGTTTTATAAAAAATTGTCAAATAAAAGAAGTTAATGAGATGTTTTTAATCATCAGAAAACCAAACAATTTGGTTTCTGTCTTGTTTTATCTTTTCTTTTCTTTTCTTATTTTGATTATTTCCAGTTTCGAGGAAATGCTGGGAGTCATGATCTTCCATTCTCAATTGAAACACTGTCTGCTTTAAGCAAACTGAAGAAAGCAGGTAAGAGTTTGCTTCAGTTATCTTCTTTGCACTTTGGTATCTTATTTTGATTTGGTACCCATATCAAGTGTTCAGGTATGAGCATGAAGCTGCCTCGATATGATAAAGTAAGTTTACTGTAGTGTTAGTTTTGCTCTGTTCTCGATTAATTGAGCCTAGAGTTGTTAATGATAGGTTCTTCTTCTTTGTAGTCTGCATACAGTGGAAGAGGTGACAGAGCTGATCCTTCAACATGGCCAGAGGTTGAAGCACCATTAACAGTAAGAAAATCTTGAATTTATAGCTGGCAAAATAGGTGCTTTTGAGTTGGCATGAATTTTCACTGGCTCAAAAAAGAAAACATAGAGCATACAGCACCCTGACCATGTCAAATTGGTTGTTAATATATTCATCATTACAATAGCTTTGAATCCAAGTTAACAACAGCAGTTGGGTTTAGAAGTAAGATTGCATTTTGGTGTGGGGGTGGGACAGAACCCAAAGTGGTCAGTTCGTTATTTATTTCTATTTTGAAGACGGGAAATCTGTAAATGATCCTTTTCTCACGTGCTTTGGATAATTCTGTAGGTGGTTCTATTTGAAGGTTGGATGCTTGGTTTTAAACCACTTCCAGTGGAAGTCGTCCAAGCAGTTGATCCTCAGGTTAATTTTATTTACAAGTGCCTCGGGATACTCTTCATACAGGTCATTTTCTTCTTATGGTATTTGACCATTAATTGTAGCTTAAGCTTACATTTTTTTTTTGAGACAGCTAGAGATCGTAAATAAGAATCTTGAAGCTTATTATGATGCATGGGACAAGTTCGTTAAGGCATGGGTAGTCATCAAGATTCAGGACCCTAGTTGTGTCTACCAATGGCGTTTGCAGGTTGCTTGTTAAATCTAACATGATTTCACGCTGCCATCAAAGAACTCATCTCATAAGCTGCATCTTTGACCAATGTCATGGGGTTTTGCAGGCAGAGATTGCCATGAGGGAGGCAGGCAACCCCGGGATGACTGATGAAGAGGTATGCCTTCATTTCCATTAACATAATAAACTATTTTGACAGATTTTAAAGTGAAGTCCGTGTTCTATGCTGAAGCTTTTTATGGTGTTCATTTGCAGGTCAAAGATTTCGTTTCTCGTTACCTACCAGCATACAAGGCTTACCTTCCCACCCTTTATGCTGAAGGACCCAGGGGTTCACATCCAGAGAATCTCCTCCTCATCGAAATTGATGAAGGAAGAAATCCTATCCTAGGTAATTAGATGACTATTTCAGAGCGAAGATTGATCTGAAGGGCCAATTTTGATTTCTTCAAGTGGTGTCATGCAATTTTTTGCATGGGCGTCTGTTTTTGTCTGTATCATTAAAGGGGAACATTCATATGTAAATGCATAAATGTAATCTAATTGTACAATGTAACATAACATGGTTGCTCAAATGAATGGAAAATCTTGTTAAGCCTCGTGTTATTGTCTGGACTTGAGATCATGGTGTCTATGGAATTGGCAGAATATGCCACGGATGGCACGCAGTTCCCACCAAGAATTCCTACTTTGCTCAAGGCAGCAAGAAATCACTTTTTTTCCCATGAATTTGCCCAGTCATCAAGCTTCTGGTAGGTCTACAAATGAAGCTTTTCCGTCTTCACCAAGTGCAATGGGTAAAACGTGAACAGTCGTTGTAACATCTTTATTTCTCCTGGTGAAAACATTCATCTGTATGGAACAAGTGGTAATCTCACTTCAAACAAACAATTGGCAGGTTGGCACTGCTCCCTCCCAATTTCAAGAGGTAGATTTTTTTTTGGAACGAATTTTGGCCACCATTTCCGCTCTGTTTTACGAATTATAAGAAAAAACTCCGCAGTTTATCCCCTAAAACACATACTTCAATCAACGAACAGACCTAACTGGTGATCGAACACATCTCACATGGATCACGAAGCTAATGTTTCAAAGAAATAACATGAAAAAGAACCAACTTTTTACATGCTGATGAGACTCACACAATTGGAAAATTACGGAACATGGAAAATATATGGAATTACATTCATCTTCACACTACTTCCATTTCCTGGACTAGTGATCTAAGCACAGCAGCAACCCTGCACACAGCACTCACAAGTTTCACGGCAGCAACATAGAGCGAACAAGCTGATGAGACTTCACACAATTGGAAAATTACGGAACATGGAAAATATGGAATTACTTTCATCTTCATACTACTTCCATTTCTTGGACTGGTGATCTAAGCACAGCAGCAACACTTCACACAGCATTCACAAGTTTCACTGCAGCAACAGCAGCAACATAGAGCGAAGAAGCTGTATCACAAGCACAACAGCATCGTCATCATCAAAATCCATGAATAAGTAAAGATATACTGACAAAAAAACCAATCAAACAGTACACTGGATATGAACCAGTCAAGAGAACAAAAGAAAAAAAAAGGTGATAGAAAGAAAACAAAAGAAGATGGATATACTGACAAGGCATAGAGGCAGCCTTTGTCCTCGTGGCGTCTCTTAACGTGATCATAGTATGACATCTCTTGCTGTGACGGTGCATCCATTTCTGCAGTGCTGATCTCTTATGTGCTGAGGATTGGATGAAGAAGAACACACAATTCTGCGAATTTGGAAGGGACTCCAAAATACATATAGGCAGTAATTAACATAGAGGGTCTGAGACTTGCCTATCCACCTTATTATGGTAGTTGTTGGAGAGTAGCTAGGACGGGCCCTCTTCAATATTTTTCTAATAATAATCTCAAAAAAATCCTGCTATATCTGAGAAATGAATTCCATCTTTATTTCCTGAAAAATAATTTTTTTTGGAAAAATAAATTTCAGGAAAGTAAATTATTTTCTGATATTTAAAAGTATAATGAAAAATAAGTTGGAAAACACTTTCCAGTGTTTGGTTATGTCATGGAAAATGAGCTAGAAAATAACTTATTAATATTTTATTTTTCTCAAGTTTATTAAAATAATGAGGAACAAATCTTACAAATTAAAAAGTTGAATGAGAGTGAAATTGAAAAAAAAATATAATTTCATAAATTATCTCAAATAAAATAAATAATAATCAAAATAATAGAGATCAAATCTAAAAAAAAAATGAAAGATGAAGAAATTAAAATAATAATAATTAACATTTCATAAATTATTTCAAATAAAATAAGTAACAATCAAAAGAATGAGAACCAAATTTGATACATAAAAACTTTCAATAAAAAAATGATAAGGAAAAAGCAAATAACAATTATAAAAATGAAGATCAAAGTTAATATAAAAATTAAATTTTAAAAGATGAAATTGAAAAATAAATATTCAAAACAATATATATATATATATATATATATATATCAATCAAAAATTTGAGAACTAAATTTGATATAATTAGCAAATAATATGACATTTTTAAATTTTTCACAACTTCTAGAAAGTATTTTCCGCCCAAATTTTTCAGGGAAACACTTTCATGGAAACCAAGCTAAATTTTTCTTCGACTGAAAAGTATTTTTCGTTGGTTAACTTTTTTAATGGCAAACAAACACAAAAAAAATTTGGAAAATAATTTCTCAAAAAAAGCCTTAGAGCCTTCTTCCACGTGATAATGTTTAATGTTCTAGCCCGCAGGCAGTTATATGTCAACGTTAATATGCCAACGCTTGTCAGGCACTGATTAATTCCCCGACTTTTTAATGTTGAGCATCACTTTAGAATACCAATTAACGGATAACAAATTAGCATTTAGAGAGGGAAAAATGTTTTCCAATTAATTATTAAAAAAGAGAGAGCTTATACTATGCCTGCTTGATAGATTAGTGGCTGATCAAGGCATTTCAAAGTTAAATTTTGCAGAGGAGGATCAACATGAGAAATATAAGATTTACTAGAATGAGAATGAGCTTCCAACTCGTTTGGTGAAGAAGCTCCACTTGCTCTCCATTTCACATGAATTGAAGGGAGGTTCTTCATTCATTCTTGCCCTATTTGCTTAACAAGTAATTAAAATGACAAATTATAGTAATAGTTATTATAACAAAAGCTAAAGCTTTTTTTTTTTTCAGTCCTTGACATTTTATTTTTTAATTGCAGTTTTTTATATCTAATTTGATAATTAATTTGTTTAAGAACGAACAAAATTCAAAACAAGGAGATCAAAATGTTAAAAAAAAAAACCATTGCCAATCTAAAATTCAGGGGAAAAAATTCATACTACTTCCATTTCTTGGACTAGTGATCTAAGCACAGCAGCGACACTGCACACAGATGCACACAGCACTCACAACCACTGAGGCAACAGAGCTCACAAGTTTTACCGTCACAAGTTTCACTGCAGCAACAGCAGCAACATAGAGCGAAGAAGCTGTATCACAAGCACAACAGCATCATCATCAAAATGACATACTGACAAGGCATAGAGGCAGCCTTTGTCCTCGTGGCGTCTCTTAACGTGATCATAGTATGACATCTCTTGCTGTGATGGTGCATCCATTTCTACAGTGCTGATCTCTTATGTGCTGATGATTGGATGAAGAAGAACACACAATTCTGCGAATTTGGAAGGGACTGCGAATTTGGACGGCCCCTCTTCAATATTTTTCTAATAATAATCTCAAAAAAATCCAGCTATATTAGTCCATCTTCTTAGAAGAGCCGTCTTCCACATGATAATGTTTAATGTTCTATCCCGCAGGATCAATGTTGATATGCCAATGGTTTTCAGGCACTGATTAATTCCCCCTCAATCTGAGAAACTTTTTTTTTTCAGTCCTTGACTTTTTATTTTTTGTTTTTTATTTTTTGATTGAAGTTTTTTATATCCAATTTGATAATTAATTTGTTTAAGAATGAACAAAATTCAAAACAAGGAGATCAAAATGTTAAAAAAAAAAACCATGGACAATCTAAAATTAAGGGGAAAAGTTATTCTTCCCTCTCATACTTTTCTTTTTCTTCCTCTAGAGTCCCTATATTTTCTAAAATTCCAACTTTGGTTTGAAAGTTCATTTTCTTAATATTTTAGTCCCTGAATTAGAGAGAAGAGTGAGAAAGTCGTCTGAAAAAAGCTACGAGAGAGAAAGTCATCATTTTTTGCACTTTTCAGTGATGAAACCTGTCGTTCTTAGTGTCAATATGTTCTATTCGATGAGGAGAATTCGATGGTGGTGATTTATTTTTCTATAAACATGCTTGGAAAAGGAGATCGAGTTCTATTTTGATTTTTTTTAATTAATTGATTTTTGTTTTTGGTGTTTATTACATATTTTTGGGTAAAAATAGGTTGAAAAATGAATTTTCAACCCAAATCCCCCCACCAAAGTAGTGGCTAGATTTTGGGCTGGATAGTAGTAGTAGGCGATGCGTCAATTATTTCTTCCTTTTCTTTTTCTTTTTCTTTTTTTGAAAAAAAGAAGCAAATGACATGCTTAAAAGAGAACAAGAAAATATTGTCCATGATTGCAAGCCTGCCCTAGAGTCATGTGCCTAGGATTCTTTAAGGATTAGGCACGCATGTCTGGTTTTTTTTTTCGAATTCTATTATTTAATATTTGGTTTATTTTCTATAAACATACTTGAAAAAGTAAATTGAGTTCTATTTTACAATCCATTAATTTTCATTTTTTTGAATTGATTGATTTTTATTTTCGGGTGATTTTGAGTTTTTTTAAAGTTGATAGGTGGTTTCTAAAGGTTTTTATGATATTTAATTAGGTGTTTTTAGATAAAAATAGATTAAAAAACAAATTTTCAACCCAAAAAACCTCACCCTTCAATTCTTCAACCACCATAATGGTGATCAAATTCTTGGTTAGGCAGTAGTAGGCGACACGCCAGTTATTTTTTTAAAAAAAAAAAAATTAGAGGCGAGTAACATATATGTCATCTATCCTTAAAAAAAAAAACTGAATACTTTCAAGATTCTGTGCCTGCCCCAGGACCATGTGCCTGGGATTTCTTAAGGTCTAGGCGCGCTCGCCTAATTTATTTTTGTTTTTTTTTAATTTTATTTTTTAATATTAGTTTTTTGTTGAAATTTTGTTTTTAAATTTGTTTTTATGAGATAATCTGATCTCATAACTTAAATTATAAATTTAAAAAATTAATCTAATTTAACTTTTATTTATTTTAGGTTTTTTTTAAAAATTAAATTAATTCTTCGATATTAAACTGTTAAACCTTTAATTTCATGATGTTTTCAGGTTTTTTTCTTATAAGATTATCCTCGTAGCTAAAAGACCCAAACCTAAGCAGACGCGTGCACGATTGCCTTTCTTTAAAAATCCTTTCTAAACAACATGATAATGAAATGAGGGTGATCACTGACCAGGCATTTTCCAAGTGTATGGTGTGAAACTATGCTTTGTTTGTAGTCTTGTAGAGCTTAACCTATGAAGCTGCATTCATTCATTTCGTGGTTACCAGTAGTAGATGAATCCACAGATTACTCCAATTTAAAGTCCTTTTGGATTTCGATAGTGATATCATATATCTTAGGGAGCAGGAAAAGACGCTTTGTATGTTTGTAATCTTCCAATTCTGTCTTTGAGTTGACCTCAAGACCAAGCCGTGTATTCTATTTATTCTTTAATATTTAATTATTTTTAAATTATTTTTTATTTTTTATTATAAAATTAAATAAAAAAATGTTAGTGATCATTGGGTTCATAACTCATATTATATATTTGATGAGTTAACTCAAGTTGATACAAGTCAATCCAATACCAAGTTCTCTCAATGTGTTTTTTTAAAAAAGATGCAATCTTAATTTCTTTTTAAAAAAGTCAAACCATGTTTTTACTGATTGTTTTTTTACATGAAAAAGATTTTAGTCCAACTTGAGTATAGCGTGAGAAGTAACATAGTAACAAAAACTAAAACACATAGGGAATTCACTATAGTAGTGAATGATATCATTTTTTTAGCCTTCAACTTTTTTTTTTTTTTTTTAGCTTTAGATGCCAAATTTTATGACCAATTTATCAAAATTTGTTAAGGAAATAAAAAT
>Ga0307515_10025744_pt1 | contig 10162 bp, 6 predicted proteins | sample 17_EM_MG_FD_194513 | JGI IMG/M metagenome (GOLD analysis project Ga0307515, IMG submission 194513) | Populus trichocarpa ectomycorrhiza microbial communities from riparian zone in the Pacific Northwest, United States - 17_EM | ecosystem: Host-associated > Plants > Roots > Unclassified | place...
GATCGCGTACCAGTCGAACCAGGAGATCTCGCCGTCCTGGCAGTAGGCGTTGTTGTTGCCGCGCTGGGTCCGGCCGATCTCGTCGCCGCCGAGCAGCATCGGCACGCCCTGCGACAGGAACAGCGTGGCGAGGAAGTTGCGCTGCTGCCGGCGGCGCAGCGCATTGATCTCCGGATCCTCGGTCGGGCCCTCGACGCCGCAGTTCCACGATCGGTTGTGGCTCTCGCCGTCGCGGCTGTCCTCGCCGTTGGCCTCGTTGTGCTTCTCGTTGTAGGACACCAGGTCGCGCAGCGTGAAGCCGTCGTGAGCGGTCGCGAAGTTGATGCTCGCGTGCGGGAACCGGCCGCCCTGCTGGTAGAGATCCGAGCTGCCGGTGATCCGCGAGCCGAGCTCGGGCAACGAGCCCGGCTCGCCGCGCCAGTAATCGCGGGTCCAGTCGCGGAACTTGCCGTTCCACTCCGACCACAGCGGCGGGAAGTTGCCGACCTGGTAGCCGCCGTCGCCGACGTCCCACGGCTCGGCGATCAGCTTCACCCGCGACACCACCGGGTCCTGCTGGATCAGGTCGAAGAACGCGCCCAGGCGATCGACCTCGTGCAGGCCGCGCGCGAGCGCCGACGCGAGATCGAACCGGAACCCGTCGACGTGCATCTCCTCGATCCAGTAGCGCAGCGAGTCCATCACCAGCTGGAGGGTGTGCGGGCTGCGCATCTGCAGCGTGTTGCCGGTGCCGGTGTAGTCCATGTAGTGCGCGAGGTCGTCGGCGACCAGGCGGTAGTAGGTCAGGTTGTCCAGGCCGCGGAACGACAGCGTCGGGCCCTCGTGGTTGCCCTCGGCGGTGTGGTTGTAGACCACGTCGAGGATCACCTCGATGCCGTGCTGGTGCAGCGTCCGGATCATGTGCTTGACCTCGGCGACCGCGCCGCTGGCGCTGCGCACGCTGGCGTACTCGGGGTGGGGCGCGAAGTAGCCGATCGAGTGATAGCCCCAGTAGTTGCGCAGCCCCTTGTCGAGCAGGAAGCCGTCGTGGATGAACGCGTGGATCGGCAGGAGCTCGACCGCGGTGACGCCGAGGCTCTTGAGGTGGTGGATGATCGCGGGGTGCGCCAGCCCCGCGTAGGTGCCGCGCAGCGGCTCGGGCACGTCGGGGTGGCGCATGGTCAGGCCCTTGACGTGGGCCTCGTAGATCACGGTCTCGCTCCACGGGATCTCGAGCCGGCGGTCGTTGCCCCAGTCGAAGTACGGCTGCATCACCACCGAGCGCAGGGTGTGCGGCGCGCTGTCCTCGGTCGAGGGCCCGCCGTCGCCGTTGTCGCCGCGCAGCGCGGTCCCCCAGTGAAGGCCCTCGGAGATCGCGCGGGCGTAGGGATCGACCAGCAGCTTGTTGGGGTTGCAGCGCAGCCCGCGCGACGGGTCCCACGGCCCGTGGACCCGGAACCCGTAGCGCGTGCCCGGACCGATCATCGGCAGGTACGCGTGCCAGATCTGGCCGATGCCGCGGTTGAGCTCGATACGGGTCTCTCCCGGATCGAACAGGCACAGCTCGACCCGCTCGGCGACCCCGCTGTAGACCGCGAAGTTGGTGCCGTAGCCGTCGAACTGCGCGCCCAGCGGGTACGGCCGCCCCGGCCACGTCCGGCGCCTGACGTCGGTGATCGCGGCGACGCTTCCCGCCAGCGGGTCGGCGCTCACGGCGCGCACGCCCGGGCAGGCACCAGGGCGCGCGACCGGCGCACCGCGAGCACGCTCTCGATCCGCTCCGGCCGGCCCCAGTCGCTCCACTCGACGCCGGTGAGCTCGAGCGCGGCGAGCCGCTCCGGGGCGCGCTCGAGCACGTCGCGCGAGAAGTTGACCGGCAGCACCGCGCGGTAGATGTGCTCGATCGCGTCGGCCTCGTCGCGGGTGCCGACCAGCGGGACGAACGAGTCCAGGATGTCGAGCAGCTGGGGCTCGGTCGCGCGGCCCAGCTCCCACAGCGCGTCGACCGTCCCGCAGGTCACCATCGTGTTCCACAGAGCGCCGCGGACGATCAGCTCCTGGGCGCTCGCGACGCTCGGCTTCTCGACGAACCCGGTGACCCGGCGGATCCGCGGGAGCCGGGGCAGCGGGCCGCCGAGCGCCAGGTAGCCGAGCTCGGGATCGTGCTCGTACGGCGGCGCGCCGAGGATCACGACGGTGTCCGGGAGCTGGCGCGCGAAGCTGCGCGCGGCGCCGACCTGCGCGACGTACGCGGCCGACGGCGCCACGTAGTGATCGGTCGGGGTGATCACGACGACCGCGCCGGGGTGCCAGCGCCGGATCATGGCGAGCGCGACGTACAGCGCGACCCCGGTGTCGCGCGCGCTCGGCTGGCGGAACACGTGGTCGCTGCGGCCGGCGAGCTGGGGGAACGCGATCTCGCCGTGGCCGGTGCCGATCACGGTCAGCGTGCGCGACGGCGGGATCAGCTTGTTGAGGCGCTCGAGGGTGTGCTCCAGCATCGAGCGGCGTCCGAGCAGGCAGCAGTACTGCTTGGGGATCCGGCGGCCGAACCGGCGCTGGACGTACTCCGACAGTCGAACGCCTTCGCCGCCCGCGAGCGCCAGCGTCCAGTCGATCGCCGGCGATTCGTCCTCGGTCGGTTCGCTCGCGGATACTCGCAGCTCCCCTGGCTGGCTGATCAGCATCTCCGCTCGGCATTGCGACGTTCGTGCCGACGTCACGGGCACGATCGCGCGCCGCCGGCATCCGCTGCACGCAGGCTTACGCCGCCGGGCCGGCGTGACGCCGCGTCCGGGAGCGTGCGAATCGGCTCGGTGTCGCGCCCGCGCGCGTGAACAAACTGCGCAGCCGGGTTGTCGAACGATCCTCGGCACCTGGATCAGCGAGCGCCGTCTCCTCGGGCGGCGCGCGATCGCGGCCAGGGCGCTCGCGGCGCTATTCCCGACCGGGATTGGCCAGGCCGAGCCGGTGCAGCATCTTGTGGATCGACATCCGATCGATCCCGGCGGCCCGCGCCGCGGCCGAGATGTTGCCGTCGTGCTGGGCCAGGAGCCGCGAGATGTAGCGCTTCTCGAACTCGCTGATCACGTTCTGCTTGGCCAGCTTGAACGGGATCCCGACGTCGACCGGCACCGACATCACCGCGTCGGCGCTGGTCGCGGTGTGCGACGGCGTGGCGGTGATCGACGGCTCGGACCGGGGCACCGCCGCCGGCGTGCGGCGCAGCGCGTCCTCGTCCTCGGGGGTCTCCGACAGCAGCACCGCGCGCTCGATCACGTTGCGCAGCTCGCGGACGTTGCCCGGCCAGTCGTGCTTCATCATCAGGTCGATCGTCTCCTGCGCGATCGACGCGGTCTCGCCGTTGGGCGTGGTGGCAAGGATGTGCTCGATCAGCAGCGGCAGGTCATCCTTGCGCTCGCGCAGCGGCGGGACGTGGACCCGGGCGACCGCGAGCCGGTAGTACAGATCCTCGCGGAACCGGCCGCGGTTGACCTCGACACCGAGGTCGCGGTTGGTCGCCGCGACCACCCGCAGGTCGACCTCGACGGTCTTGGTCGCGCCGACCCGGCGGACCTCCTTGCGCTCGAGCACGCGCAGGAGCTTGGGCTGCATCGCCAGCGGCAGCTCGCCGATCTCGTCGAGGAACACCGTGCCGCCGTGAGCGCGCTCGAACGCGCCGGCGTACGACGTGGTCGCGCCGGTGAACGCGCCGCGCTCGTGGCCGAACAGCTCGCTCTCGATCAGGTTGGGCGGGATCGAGCCGCAGTCGAGCACGACGAACGCCCCCCGCGACCTGGGCGAGTGGTCGTGCAGCGCCTCGGCGACCAGCTCCTTGCCCGCGCCGGTCTCGCCGGTGACCAGCACCGTGGTATCGGAGCGCGCGAGCTTCTCGAGCCGCGCGAACAGCTCGCGCATCTTCACCGAGCGCCCGATCATCGAGCCGAACCGGTCGGTGTCCGACAGCTCGATCTCCACCGAGTCACCGAGCGGCTCGAACCGCAGCCGCGTGCCGCCGAGGGCGATCTGCGTGCCGGGCTGGATGTAGATGTCATTGACGCGGAGCTGCGACACGTAGGTCCCGTTGGTCGAGTCCAGGTCGCGCAGGCGATAACCGCGGTCATCGAGGCGAATCTCGCAGTGCAGCCCCGAGACCTTCGAGTCGGTCAGCTGGACGTCGTTGCCGCGCCGCGCGCCGATCCGGATCACCGATGCCTCGATGTCTCGGACCAGTCCCGCGTCAGCCCCGGTCACGACCTCGACCCGGCAGCGCCGCAGGCGCGCCGACGTGGCTCGACCGCCGACGTAGGTGACCCAGGTGCCCGAGCGCAGGTCGTCAACCGCCATGTGGCGGGCACGTTACCACAGCGCGGGAGTCGGAGATTTTTGGTTTGGCGCTCGCCGGCTCGACGCGTTTCGCCACGAGTCCGCACGGTTGCGCGAGCCGATCCCGCGACGAAGGTTCCCGGATCGGTGCGCAAGCTGCGGACGCCTCCGCCGTCAGCCTGGCGTGACCCCGACAGCTTGCTGCCAGACTGGCGCGGCGACTTGCCCCGCCGGCACGGCGTTCTGCGCGATTGGCCGTGGCCTGGCGCTTGCTCGGGTTTCAGGCAATGTCAGCGATCCAGTCCCTGCTCCGGGTGATGACCCTGCGCGACGCCGAAGCGATCATCCTCGAGGCCGACAAGGTCCCGAGCCTGCGGCGCCGCGGCCAGATCGAGAAGCTCGCGATGCCCGCGCTCGATCCCCAGCTCCTGGCCGACTTCGTGGCGCCGCTCGTCGTGGGCCGCGCGATCGAGGACGGCCCGGTCCAGGTCGCATTCCACGATCCCGGCGGCGCGCACTACCAGGTCGCGATCGAGAAGCACGCCGCCGGGCTGCGCGTCGTGGTGCGGCCGGGCAAGCCCCCCGCGGCGAGCGCACCGGCGCCGGCCGCGCCCGCCGCGAAGCCGCCGGTGTGGTCGGCCCCGCCGGCGAGCGCACCGGCGGCGCGCCACGACGAGCCCGCCGCGGCAGCGCCGGCCCCGCCGCGATCGAGCGACGGCCTCGCGCGCCTGGCGCGGCTGCTCACGCCGCTGGTCGACGCGGCGCGCGAGCGCGGCGCCTCGGACGTGATCGCCTCGACCGGCGGCGTGTGGCTGCGGGTCGGAGGTCAGCTCCAGCCCGCGGAGCTCGCGGCCGACGACGCCGAGCTCGCCGGCTGCGTCGCCGCGCTCGGCGCCAACACCGATCACAGCCTCGAGCTCGACGGCGCGCGGCTGCGGGTCAACGCGTTCGATCACCTCGGCGGGTTCGGCGTGGTGGCGCGGCTGATCCGCGACCGGGTGCCCGGGCTCGCCGAGCTCGGCCTGCCACCCGAGCTCGGCGCCGTGGTCGACCAGCGCGACGGCCTGGTCCTGGTCGCGGGCCCGACCGGCTCGGGCAAGTCGACCACGCTCGCCGCGCTGGTCGATCTGGTCGACCAGCGGCGCGCCGCGCACGTGATCACGCTCGAGGACCCGATCGAGTATCGCTTCACCCCGCGCCGCGGCATCGTCCACCAGCGCGAGGTCGGCCGCCACATCGCGAGCTTCGCCGCCGGGCTGCGCAGCGCGCTGCGCGAGGCGCCCGATGTCATCCTGCTCGGCGAGCTGCGCGATCGCGACACGCTGGCCGCGGCGCTGACCGCCGCCGAGACCGGCCACCTCGTGCTCGCGACCCTGCACGCGCCCAGCGCCGCCGGCGCGATCGACCGGATCATCGACGCGTTCCCCGAGACCCAGCAGCGCCAGGCCCGCTGGCAGCTCGCCGCGGTGCTGCGCACCGTGATCACGCAGTATCTGCTGCCGCGGCGCGACGGCGGCCGGGTCCCGGCGATCGAGCTGGTGCCGATCACCACCGCGGTCGCCAACCTGATGCGCAAGGGCGACCTCCAGATGCTGCCGTCGGCGATCCAGACCGGCCGCGACGCCGGGATGATCCCGCTCGAGCGCTCGCTCGCCCGGCTGCTCGAGACCGGCGTGGTCGCGCCCGGCGTGGTCAAGGCGATCGCCGCCGACCACGACCTGCTCGCGGCGCTGTCGTCGCGGCTGCGCTGAGCGCGGCCGCTCAGGGCTTCTTGAACTGCTCGCGATCGAGGCCGTGGCGCACGACCAGCGCCCACAGGTTCTTGCGGTCCATGTCGGCGGCGCGCGCGGCGCGCGCGAGGTTTCCGTGGTGCTCGCGCAACAGCTCGGTCAGGTACGCCTTCTCGAACCCGTCGATCACCTCCTGCTTGAGCTCGCGGAATGGCCGCGAGATGTCGGGCCGGCCGCCCGGGCTCCGCCCCGCCGGCAGCGCGACGTCGGCCTCGGTGAGCACCGGGCCCTCGGCCACCACCATCGCCTGGTGGACCTTGTTCTCGAGCTCGCGGACGTTGCCGGGGAAGTCGTAGGCCGCGAACCTGCGCAGCGCGCCGGGTGCGATGCCGTCGATCGCCTTGCCGAGCCGGCCGCGGTACTTGCTGATGAAGTGGTGGACCAGGAGCGCGATGTCCTCGGGCCGGTCGCGCAGCGGCGGCATGTGCATCGGGAACACGTTGATCCGGTAGTACAGGTCCTGGCGGAAGCTGCCGCGCGCGACCAGCTGATCGAGGTCGCGGTTGGTCGCGGTGACGATCCGGACATCGACCTGGCGGTCCTGGTCGTCGCCGATCCGGCGGAACTCCTGCGACTGCAGCACGCGCAGCAGCTTGCTCTGCAGCGGCAGCGGCAGCTCGCCGATCTCGTCGAGGAACACCGTGCCGGTGTGCGCGGCGGCGAGCAGGCCCTCGCGGTCGCGGGTCGCGTCGGTGAACGCACCGCGGACGTGGCCGAACAGCTCGTCCTCGAGCAGCGCCTCGGGGATCGCGGCGCAGTTGACCACCACGAACGGCGCGTCGTGGCGCGGCGACGAGGTGTGGATCGTCCGCGCCACCAGCTCCTTGCCGGTGCCGCTCTCGCCGAAGATCGCGACGGTGACGTCGGTCGCGGCGACCATCGCGATCCGGTCGTACAGCTCCTTGATCCAGGCGCCGGTGCCGATGATGATGTCGGTCTTGCGCGGCCGGCGCTTGTCGCCGCGGAGGTCGCCGGCCGGCACCCGGCCGATCCGGAACGCGAGCTCGGCGGCGGTGAACGGCCGGATCACGACGTCGGCCGCGCCGCACCGCGCCGCCAGGGCGACGCCGTCGCCGCCGGCAGCGGCCAGCACGACGCGCGCGTTGCCGCCGGCCGCGGCCAGCTCGCGTACCGCGGCCGCGGTCAGCGCCGGATCGGCCTCGAGCACGACCACGTCGAACGCCTGGCCGGCGTCGACCGCGGCGCGCAGCTGATCGAGCGCGAGCTCGCGCGGCGCCCACACGACCTCGGCGACCAGATCGCCGAGCAACTCGGCCAGCTGATCGCGCAGCGCGTGGGATCGGTCGGCGACGAGCACCCGCGATGACACGCACCGAGCATACCGTCATCGCCGCCCGGCGTTCGCCTGGGCGGCGGCGGCTCACCAGTCGTGCTGGGGGTCGCTGGAGCGTCCGGTGGCGCGGCGGCGCGCTTCATCGCGCTGCAGCCGGCGCGAGTAGTTGTCCAGGTCGTCGAGCCTGCCGTCGGTCGGCGTCTTCGGTGACGGCGGGCCGCGGCCGCGCTGCGTCCGGCCCCGGAGCGGCGGGCTGTTCGAGCCCTGGCCGCTGGCGCCGTTCTGCGGCTGGTTCGAGCCCTGCCCGTTCGAGCCGTTCTGCGGCTGGTTCGAGCCCTGCCCGTTCGAGCCGTTCTGCGGCTCGTTCGAACCCTGCCCGTTCGAGCCGTTTTGCGGCTGGTTCGAGCCCTGCCCGTTCGAGCCCGGATCGTTCGAGCCGTTCGAGCCCTGCCCGTTCGAGCCGTTCTGCGGCTGGTTCGAGCCCTGCCCGTTCGAGCCGTTCGAGCCCTGCTGACCTTGTTGGCCCTGCTGACCTTGCTGACCTTGTTGGCCCTGCTGACCTTGTTGTCCCTGCTGACCCTGCTGACCTTGTTGGCCCTGCTGACCTTGCTGGCCCTGCTGACCTTGCTGGCCCTGCTGCCCCTGCTGCTTCTGCTGCTTCTGCTGCTTCTGCCGCTTGCGCAGCGCGAGCTCGAGGTTGAGCCGCGCGTCGTCGAGATCCGGCTGCTCGCGCAGCGCTTGCTTGTAGGCCTCGATCGCAGCGTCGAGCTTGTCCTGCCCCAGCAACAAGTTCCCGCGGTTGTAGCTCGCGCCGCCGCGGATCCGCGGATCCTTCGAGTGCGCCGCCTGCTTGAGGTCCTCGAGCGCGCGCTCGGCCAGCCGCTGCTTCTGGGCGGCATCGCGCGTCGCCTCGGCCTTCCTGAGCTCGGCGGTGCCGCGATCGAACGCCAGCCCGTCGCTGTCGACCGCGCCCCGCCGCGCCGCGCGGTCGTAGGCGGCGAGCGCGTCGTCGTAGCGGCCCTCGGCGTACGCGCGGTTCCCGGCCTCGACGTCGGGATCGGCGGTGCGAAACGGCTCCCAGCCGCCGAGCACGACGACCAGCGCGATCGCGAGGGCGCGGCGCATCCAGGAAGCATGACACGGGCGACCCTCACGCGGCGCGGTCACGGCGCCTCCGGATAGCGCTGGCGGCGCCGCGTGCCGATCGCGGCCTCGATCACGAGCAGCATCAGCGCCCCGAACAGGAACGGCTGGTAGACATCTCGCAGGTCCTTGATCTTCTTGGTCGCGAGACCGCGGTTGACCGCGCGCAGCGCGTCGACGATCGGCCGCGGATCGACCTCGCCCTGATCGGGGGCGATGAAGTAGCGCCGCGGATCGCCGCTCGCCGCCGCGAGCTGGGCCATCCCCGCGTCGTCGCGCTTCGAGGTCACGGTGCTGCCGTCGGGCAGCCGCTTGGGCGTCGCGGTCCGCTTGCCGGTGAAGCCATCGACGTCGTAGACCACGCCGCCGGCGGGCGTGCCGATACCGACGAGGAACACCGCGATGCCGAGCTCGTGCGCGGTCGCGACCTCGCGCACCGCCGCGGCGTCGTTGTCGCCGCCGTCGCTGAAGATCACGATCGCCTTGCCGCGCTCGACCTTCTGCTCGATCGCCTCGTCCTTGTCGCGATCGCGCGGCCTGGGATCGAGGCTCTCGCCGTGCAGCGGATCGCCGCCGTGGCCCCGCCGCCCGATCCGCGCGCAGCCCAGGTCGTCGTAGAGATCGGGCCTGAGCAGGCAGCGCGACACCCGGAACACCTCGGCCAGGTTGGAGCCCTGCGGCAGGTCGGCCGGGCCCAGGTCGCGGATGAAGTTCGAGGCCACCAGGTGATCCTCGGTCAGCGGGAAGTGCGCCGCCGCCGCGGCGAACACCACCGGCGCGATCCGGTCGCCGGGCAGCTCGTCGATCACCGCGCGCGCCAGCTCGCGCGCCCGCGCCAGCCGCGAGCTCTCGAGGTGCTTGGCCGTCATCTCGCGGGTTGCGCCGACATCGTCGACCAGCATCGACTTGGACACGTCGACCGCGACCACCAGGTCCAGGCCGTGGAGCTCGACCTTGCGGGTCCCCGCGATCTGCGGCCGCGCCGCGGCCAGCGCGATCAGCATCGCCGCGGCGCCGGCGAGCACGTCCTTGGCGATCCGGCGGCGCGGCGACGCGCTCGCGATCACCTTGGCGACCACCGGCAGCTCGCCGAGCCGGTGGACCAGCACCCGGCGCCGCGCGCGGTCGTGGAGCTGCAGCGCGGCGACCACCAGCGGCGCGGCGACCGCGATCCACACCAGCCACGGGGTCGCGAACTTCACGGCAGCCTCCGCAGGCGGGTGTGCGACAGCAGGAGCTCGAGGCCGAGCAGGACCAGCGCGAGGACCGCGAGCGGCACGAACATCTGCTTGTCGGGGATGCGCTCGATCTCGACCCGCTTGGTGGTGTCGAGCTTGCTGCGCACGGTCTGGAACCCGCGGTCGAACGAGTCGTAGTCGGTCGCGCGGAAGAACTCACCGCCGGTCATCGCCGCGATGCTGCGCAGGGTCGCCGGGTTCACCGACATGCCGCCGAACAGATCGGACTCCTCGCGGCCGACCAGCACGGTGTAGACCTTGACGCCCATGTCCATGGCGACCCGCGCCGCCTCGTCGGGCTCGAACCGGGTGGCCCAGTTCGAATCGCCGTCGGACAGGAGGATCACGACCTTGCTCTTGGCCGGCGCGCTGTCGCGCGGACTGGCGCCGGC